>OGKD01001062.1_pt1 | contig 16078 bp, 10 predicted proteins | sample 1572371 | NCBI WGS metagenome assembly OGKD01 (sample SAMEA2582096, study PRJEB24529) | metagenome | biome: Human gut stool | place: China | collected 2011 | reverse complement strand
AAGAGGTGGAGCACGCCGAGGAAGAGGGCATCATCTTCAAGACCCTGTGCAACCCCGTGGAGATCCACCCGGACGAGGACGGCTTCGTCAAGTCCATCACCTGCATTGAGATGGAGCTGGGTGAACCGGACGCTTCCGGCCGCCGCCGTCCCATCGAGAAGAAGGGCAGCGAGTTCGAGCTGGATGTGGACACCGTCATCATGAGTCTGGGCACCAGCCCCAACCCGCTGATCCGCTCCACCACCCCGGGTCTGGAGACCAACAAGCACGGCTGCATCGTCACCGACGGCGACGACGGCAAGACCAGCCGTGACGGCGTGTATGCCGGCGGCGATGCCGTGACCGGCGCTGCCACCGTCATCAAGGCCATGGGTGCCGGCAAGGCTGCCGCCAAGGCCATCGACGAGTTCATCAAGAACAAGTAAGCAAATTTTATCGCTGCAACCCCGGAAGATCCAAGGATTTTCCGGGGTTATTTTTCATGGGGAAGGCTTTGGCCGAGGGTTATTTTCTCCCATTCTTTTACAATTCTTTGCCAATGTTGGCATTTTGTTTACTTTTGCGACTCAAGTATGATATAATAATATTATCTATTCAAGATGCAGCGATTCAGCGTTGTATCCCGGTGGATGAACGCTGCATTTGTTCTGATTCGGAGGTGAAGTCCATGCACCCGCTGCTCATTCTGGTGCTGATCTTTGACGTGCTCATTGCTGTTTCTTCGGTCCTCAACCTCATCAACATGATGCGGGTCAACCTGCTGGTGGAGGAGCGCCGCGCCGAAGCCATCACAGTGCAGCAGGTGCGGGTGTGCAAGGCTGCCGCGGGAAAAGGCGGCATGCTCACCTCGTACTTCGGGGTATACGTCTGCCCGGGCGAAGCCGGAACCGGCGAGTTCACCTCCACCAATCCCTACGGCAGCGAAGCCGCCGTGCCCGCCTGCACCACCGTGGTGCCCATGAAGGCTTCCGGCGTGCTGGAACAGTGCGACATCGGCGCACACCTGCGCCGCCGCCTTGTCCCACTGTGGCTGACGGCACTGGGCTTTTCGGTGCTGCTGGCGGCGTTCGTCCGCGCCTGAGCGGGCTGCTCTGAATTTTCGGTCGGTGCGCCGCTGGCTCGGCGGGGCGCTGCCCGGGAAAATATAATCTGTAAAGGAAGGCAATTATGGAACTACTGAAACTACTCGGCATTGTCATCGTCATCGCTGGCTTTGCACTGAAGCTGGACTCCATTCTCGTCATTCTGGTCGCTGCCGTCGTGACGGCGATCGTTGGCGGTCTGGGCCCCGTCACCCTGCTGGAGACCCTTGGCGGCACCTTTGTGGCCAACCGCAGCATGGCGATCTTCATCATCGTCATGCTGGTCACCGGCACGCTGGAACGCAACGGCCTGCGTGAGGCAGCCGCAGCGCTGATCGGCAAGTTCAAGGGCGCCACCTCCGGTCTGGTCATCGGCCTGTACGGCATCATGCGCTCCATCTTCGCAGCATTCAACGTCGGCTTCGGCGGCGTGGCCGGTTTTGTCCGCCCCGTCATCATGCCCATGGCTGAAGGCGCTATCGTGGCGCAGGGCTACGAGCCCAACGAGGAACACCTCGAAGAGCTGAAGGGCATGGCCGCCGGCATGGAGAACATTACCTGGTTCTTCGGTCAGGTGCTGTTCGTGGGCGGTTCCGGCGGTCTGCTGGTGCAGAGCACACTGGCAGGTCTGGGCATTGAAGTCGAGCTGGCCCAGCTGGCTGCTATCGAGATCCCCGTGTGCGTCATCGCCACCATCGTTGCGATCGTGTTCTACCTCATCAAGGACCGCAAGATGGTCAAGAAGTATTATCAGTAAGGGAGGACGGAAGAATGAGCTTTTTTACAAGTCCTGATGTCACTCTGGCCAACAAGGTGATGGAGGTTATCTACATCATCATCGGCCTGCTGTGCATCTACTGCGGCGTCAAGAACCTGAAGGACAAGGAGAACTCCGAGCCTGTGGGCACCTTTATTTTCTGGGGTGTTCTGGGCGTTGTCATCGCCCTGGGCCGCTGGCTGCCCTCTCTGGTAAGCGGCATCCTCGTTGTTGTGATGTGCATCCCCGCCATCCTCAAGAAGGTCAAGAAAGGTGCCGTCTCCGCCGCCACCAAAGCCGAGACCGAGGCTACCTATGAGAAGATCGGCATGAAGATCTTTGCCCCCACCCTGAGCATCGGTGTTCTGGCCGTCGTCTGCGCCATCACCGGCCTGGGCATCGGCCTGTCTGCTCTGAACGGCGTGGCGCTGGGCGTTGCGGTGGCCATCATCCTGCTGATGGTCATGAACCACGACAACAAGCCCTCCACCTTCCTGAAAGACTCCGAGCGGATGCTGTCCACCGTCGGTCCCCTGTCCATGCTGCCCATGCTGCTGGCATGTCTGGGTTCCATCTTCACCGCTGCCGGTGTCGGCGATGTCATCTCTGACCTCGTCAGCCACATCATCCCCGACGGCAACGTCAACGCCGGTATCGTCGTGTACGCCATCGGCATGATGCTGTTCACCATGATCATGGGCAACGCCTACGCTGCCATCACGGTCATGACCGTTGGCATCGGCTACCCGTTCGTGCTGGCCCACGGCGCAAACCCGGTGGTCATCGGCATGCTGGCTTTGACCTGCGGCTTCTGCGGCACCCTGTGCACCCCCATGGCTGCAAACTTCAACACCGTGCCCGTGGCACTGCTGGACATGAAGAAGCCCATGGGCGTCATCAAGAATCAGGTGCCTGTCGCCATCATCATGATGGTGGTCCAGATCGTGATGATGATCATGCTCAAGTGACCAAAATGATTTTTATCCCGCGCTTTATCGCGTTAGATCGAGTGATTGAATGAAACAGGCAATTCAGCACGGAGCGGATATCATCATCCGCGACTGGGTCCGGCTCCGTGCAAGAGAACGTCTTCTGATCATATCCAGTCAGAAATATTCCGTGGAGATCGAGGCCATGCAGGCCGCTGCCCGCGCTGTGGGCGGCAGGCCGGATGTGCTCATTCTGGACGACCTGCACGAGCAGGTGGGCCAGTATTTTGACGACCGCGAGGACGCCTTTGACCCCTACGATGCGGTGATCGGCGCAACGGAATATTCCCTGATCACCACCCGGGCTGTCAAGCGCGTGGTGCAGCGGCGGCACCGGTTCCTTTCGCTGCCGCTGAGCACCAACAACGGGCAGTCGCTGCTGAGCTACGACTTTTTGAACATGAGCCTGCCCAAGAGCCGCATCATGGCCAGCATCATCATGCAGAGCTATGCCAACGCCAGCAGGATCCATGTGACCACCAAGCTTGGCACCGATCTGGATTTCAGCATCGAAGGACGAACCCCCGGCTTTTTCAACGGCTGCTGCAAGGACGGCAACGGTCTGGCTTCCTCCAGTGTAGAGGTCTACGTTGCCCCGGTGGAGACCGAGACGAATGGCACCCTCATTCTGGATGGTTCCATGGGCTACATCGGCGTAGTCTCCAGCCCGGTAAAGGTGGAGCTGCGGCGCGGCCGCATCGTGGACATTGAGAACAACGAGAGCGGGCGCAGGCTCAAGGAGTTTCTGCGCCGGTTCAAGGACCCCGAGGATATGGTGGTGGCCGCCGAGTTCGGCATCGGGCTGAACACCCACTCCCGCTGCGACGGCAACTGCTATATCGAGGACGAATCCACCTACGGCACCTTCCACATCGGCTTCGGGCGCAACATCGCTCTGGGCGGTGTACAGGACGCCACCGGCCACTTCGACCTTGTCACCCATAACCCCAGCATCTATGTGGATAACCGCATGATCATGGATCATGGGCAGCTGACGATCCTGGAGCCATCGATTTATATCTGAGAAAAGAGGCAATTTATCATGAAAATTCTCATTACCGGCTTTGACCCCTTTGGCGGCGAGACCGTCAACCCCGCATTTGAGGCAGTCAAGCTGCTGCCCGACACCATCGCCGGTGCCGAGATCATCAAGCAGGAAGTTCCCACCGAGTTCGGACGCGCCGGCGAAGTGCTGGAAGCTGCCATGAACGCCAACAAACCCGATGTGGTCATCTGTATCGGTCAGGCCGGCGGCCGCTCCGCCATCACCCCCGAGAAGGTGGGCATCAACATCATGGACGGCCGCATCCCCGATAACGCCGGTTATCAGCCCGTGGATGTGACCATCCGCGAGGACGGCGAGACCGCATACTTCACTTCCCTGCCGGTGAAGGCCATGGTGCAGAAGATGAAGGATGCCGGCATCCCCTCCGCCCTGTCCTACACTGCAGGCTCCTATGTGTGCAACTACCTGATGTACACCCTGCTGTACCTCATCGACAAGAAGTTCCCCGGCGTGCGCGGCGGCTTTATCCATGTGCCCTACGCCATGGAGCAGGTGGTCAACAAACCTCTGGGCACCCCCAGCATGGACCTGCACCAGATCGCCCGCGGTCTGGAAAAGGCTGTGGAAGCCATCGTTGAGAACGACAGCGACATCGCTGTGAACATGGGCATCACCCACTGAGAATAAGCAAAAAGATCCCCCTGTGCATTGCACAGGGGGATCTTTTCATTCTGCAGCGGCAGTCTCCATCACCGGATAGCCCGTCCGCACGCAGCGCACGGCGCAGCGGGCGCTGCCGCCGGTGGTGCAGGTGAAGAGGGTTAGATCCCAATTTTCGGAATCCTCGGTCTTTTCGGTCATTTTTTCGATCTGGGTGGGCTGGATCGTCTCCACAACGGACACCTCGTAGCTCCAGCGCATCCCGTCCATATCGGTAAAGTACACCTCGGCACCCTCGGCCAGCCACTTGATGGGGCTGAAGTGCTTGGCGTAGTTGTGGGCGCAGACCACCATGTTGTCGGCGTAGGTGGAGCCGGAGTACCGCCCCGGGGCGACCTTGAGGCCCGCATAGCTCCACTCGCTCATCACCGGCAGGTTCAGCCCGATGGACGGGATGGACAGGTAGCCGATGTAGTTCCAGCCTTCCAGCTCCACCTCGGTCATGGGCTGGGTGGGATCCAGCTCCGGCTGCAGCACCACCTCGTCCGCTTTGGTCTTTTCCTCGATGGTTTTGGTCAGGGTGTCTTCCAGCTCGCCCAGCACCTGCTGCGACGCCTTGTCGGCGCGGGCAGCATCCCACTTGTTATAGGCCAGCAGCCCCGCCGATGCAAGGATCAGCAGCGCGCCCAGCGCCATACAGATCTTTCCGATTTTCTGTTTCATCCCGGTATCTCCTTTTCGGTTTTGGTTCTGGCTCTATTATAATATAAAAAGCGTCCGGCGGAAACCCCAGCCGGGCGCTTTTTTCAGCGGTCAGTGTGTTTTACGTTTTTTGAGCGTAAGAGCTGCGCCGCCGGCCAGTGCCAGCGCCATCAGCGCGCCGCCCGCTGCCGCAAAGGGTGCGGTGCCGCTGCCGCCGGTGGACGGCAGCTCGTAGCCGGTGTAGACGTAGTTGAACAGGGTGATCTCGCCCGTCTGCACGCCGTTGTTGTTTCTGTCCTTTACATTCCAGAGGCCGGTCGTTACCTCTTTTACAAAGTAGTAGTACTTGTTCCCGTTTTCGTCCTGAGAGGGGATCTCATTTTCGCCGGCCCATGTATAGGTCCAGTCGTCACTCGCTGTCAGCGTCCGGGTATCCGCCACTTTGGCATCCGCAGCGGTCTGACCCTCTGTATAGCGGCACAGCTGTACCTCGATCGACTGCAGAGGGATCTCTTCCGCAGCCAGCGGCCTGTTGGTGCTGCTGTCCATCCAGAGCTTGCGGACGGTAAGCTCATTGTAAACGTTCCGGATGTTCAGCACCAGCACGTCTGTATCCACGCCGTAGACCACCGTGCTCTTTTGCACCGTCTCCGTCTGACCGTCCACTGCAACACTCAGATCTCCGGTCTCGCCGGTCGCAGTCTTGTAAGCTTTTTCAAAATCCTCATTGCTGTCTTCGTCGTAGAACAGCACATAATGGGGCGTTTTGTCCAGCGTATACCGATCCGGAGCCTTCGTTTCTACAATGCGGTACAGGACATCTGCATCCAGCGTGTCGGCGTCGTTGTCCGTCACATCAAAGCTCAGCTGGCCGGTTGCAGCGGTCGTGCCGCTCTTCACATTTACAAAGCTCTTGCTGTCTTTGTCGTACTTCTGGATCTTGAACTCTGCCCCGGGCAGCTGCTGCAGGCTGACGCTGTCCTGCTTGTTCAGGATCAGCTGGCCTTTTGTCAGCTTCACATGGCTCTGGTTCGTTTGCAGTATTGCCGGTACAGTACGCTGCACGCCGTTCAGCGTGACCGTGTTGCTCAGCGAAGGCGCCGAAGAACTGCCGGCATCCAGCGTACAGGTATACTCCAGCACAAGGCCCACATGGTCAGGCAGCTCCAGACGCAGCCAGTGGCCTGCATCCGGTTCCAGCTTGGTGTACAGCGCAGGGTCTACCGGCTGCAGCCCGTCTGTCGGGTTTCCGGCAACGTAGCCGTCCTGATAATAGAAGAGCTTTACGCTGGCGCTGTCTGCATAGACACTCTTGCCGCCGGTAACGGTGATCGCATCTTCCAGCAGCAGTTTGCCGCTGCCGTCCTTGCTCAGCGTATCGTTGCCCGGGTTGATGACAATGGTATAGCGCACCTGATCCTGCCAGTTGCCCTTGTCATCCTTCAGCTGCGTTGCCACCTTCGTCAGCGGGTCTGCATGTTTGTATACCGTGGTCATTGCCTGCCGCTTCTGGCCGCTATAGGTGACCGTATTGGTGTAGGTGACCTCTTTCGGGATCATCAGGCTCCAGTTCGGGTCTTCGTCGATCTGTGCCAGGTATTCAAACCGGATATTATACTGGCCGCCCGGGGCCAGACCGCTCACCGTGACGGTCAGCGTTTTGTTCTTCGAATCACCGGTTGCACTCAGCAGCCAGTTTCCGCCGCTCCATGCGCGCTCCACATTGTCCACATAGAGCTTATTCCTCTCCTTGCCGGTGGTCCATGTCACATTCTGCGGCAATTGGTCTACAAACATTACCTGACCTTTGGCATTGGCCGTTGCCACCAGAGTAACACGGTAGCGCAGGGTCTGGTTGGGGATGTCCTCGTAATCGACCCTTGCATCGGTGGAATAGGTATTGCCGCCGTCGATGGAGACTTCCTTCTGGAACAGCTCATAATTGTGGAAGGAATCCTCCGCATTGGATGTCCAGCTCTTCCCATTGGGCAGAGTAAGCGTTGCGCTGTTCTGGAACTTCCACCTTGCATTCTCCGGAGTCTTGTCTCTTTCCTCAACCGTGGGCAGTTCGTCCATCACGATCCGGCGCACACGGGCCTTGCCCTTTGTATCCACATCGATTTTGATGGTCATCACCTTTGCGGTGGCATCAACGGACTGCACTTCGTTTCCGTCAGCATCCAGATAGGTGACGTTCAGCCATTTGCTTACCTCTGCATAGCTTTGCGGAGTCGTCTCACCCACAAGGTACACCTTCAGCCCGGATTCAAGGGCCTGCTGCACTTCCGATGCAATTGCGTAGTGGACGCCCTCGACCGTCGTGGTACCGTTTTCCGTCGTATCGCCGATGGTATCGGTCAGGGTAAATGCCGACGAGCCTGCTGCGTTCGTTGCGTCCAGCGCCCAGAGTGACTTCGTTCCCTCTGTACTCACATGCTTTTTGGACAGAGACCAGCCATTTGCATCCACAGTCACCGAATCTGTGGCTTTTCTTTCTCCGGAACCGTCCGTGCGGACCATCGTTGCCGTGTTGACCACACTGCCGCCGTTCTCCGGAACTGTCGTGGTGTAGGTCAGGGTAAACAGGTTCGTATTGCCGTCAAGTGTACTCAGTTGATAGCCGCTTTCCAGCTGCTCCTCCGTAAGCGTCGTGGTCTTTCCGTTCTTGCTTGTCAGCTTGATATCTCCGACCAGATTCACGCCTGCAGGAACCGGGTCCTTCAGCACAAAGTTTTTCAAAAAGCCGGTATATACATCCTGCGGCGCTCTGACCGTGACTGTCCACTGAATCAGTCCGTCTGCCGTTGTTGCGTGCGTTTTGGTGATCTGGTTCACAAAGCCAATCGTCGATTCGCCATTCTGCTTCACGGTCGTACTGCCCGCCGATGCACTTGAGGTATTGTGCATGGTTGCAGCGCCCTGCCCCGGGAACTGGTTCGAATCTGTCATCGCCTGATATTCCAGATAATAAGCTTCGCCTGCTGCAAGCGGCGGCAGACCGCTGACCGTAATGTTCTGCTCCGTCCCGGACGGTGTACCCACATTATCGCTCATGGTCAGGGTATAGTCGGACGGAGCCACTGTCGTGACTGTTTTACCGTCTGCGGACACCTTTTTTACAACAATGCTGTCCTTAACGAATGTCGAATGCGCAGATGCATTGTTTCCGTTCAGCACATCGCAGATGGTAACCTTCTCGCCGTAAGTGCCATCCGGAGACTCGACCGTCACACGCCAGCCGATGTAGCAGTTGCCGTTTTCATCTGCATACTTGATGCTGGAGTTATAATAGTAGACTTCGCCTTTCTGGATTGAGAGGGTCGGCTCCGGCTTTTTGATAGCCATGCTGAACTTGTTCTCGAAGCTGATCTTGCCGTCCTCTGCAGCGCTGTAGTCTACTTTTCCTTTAATGTAGATCTCGCCGTTGAATGCGCTTGCAAACTTGATGTCTGTAAACTGGAGCGTCATTTTGCCGTCTTTGTCGATCGTATACGAGCCTACCGTGGTTCCTGCGCCGTCCTTGATGACGCCGTTTCCGATTGCTTCGTCCAGTTGAATGCCTTTCGGAAGCTGGTAGGTCATCGTGTAGTCTCCTTCGCTCAGCGTACCGCTGGGGAGCGAAAACTTAACAATGATCTGGATCTCCTGCTTGTCCGTCAGTTCATCTCCCTCGCCCATCTGGACCCAGTCGCCCTTCTCATCCTTGCGCTCAAAGGTCACGTTCGAGATATGTCCGGACAGCGTCTTGTCCCCGGACGCATCGGTATCGGCCAGCAAAGCGATCTGATCCCCTGCTTCGCCGTCCTGGACAGCCCAGATGATGACGCCCGAGGCTTCCTCGGGGCCGGGCTGATAAGTGGAGTCGTCCTCCATTTTAACGCTCTCGTCCGGCTGCTCGCCGCCCTGCGCCGCATAGGCAGCGGTCAGGTCGATCACGCCGGTCACATCGGTGCTGGTCAGAGAAACTTCGGCCACTTTGCCGTCCACGTTGCCGGAGATGACGGTCAGGTTACCTGCCTCGTCCGCGTCGGACACGATGCCCACCGTCTCGGCGGTCACAGTGCGCTCTTCCGTTTGCGGGGCTTCCGTTCCGGCAGAGTCCATGCTCAGCAGGGCAATGTCGGCATCGGGCGAATCGTCCGAGACCGTCGGCTGCTCCGGGGCTGTCACCGTCTCGGTGGTTGCAGCGTCATAGAACACGATATCGCCGGGCAAAATCTGCTGCACATCGGCAGTATCCTTCAGCCAGTCGGAGCCGCGCAGGTCGCTGCGCAAAGCCTGCGTTCCGGCGCGCTGGGGCACCACGGTCTGAGGCACGCCCGCGTAGTTCAGGCAGTAAGACAGGAACATCACGTCCCATGCGCCGTAAGGGTTGCCGTACCACTGGCCGTAGCGGCTGTAGTGGCGCACGGTCACACCGTCATCGGTGTCAAGCTTGAAATTTTTCTCGCTCTGCTCATAGCCCAGTTGACCCTGTGCCACGGTGAGCAGGTCTTCGTTCCACATGCCGGTCAGGGCCGTGCCGGTCTTGTCCAGCCAGTCGGATTCATCTTCAAGGCCATCCAGCGGATCGGACAGGCAGTTTACTGTGTGATGATGCTCTTCCAGGCCGCAGATGGGGTCGGCGGTGTAGTCCGGCGCATAGCAGGCGTCGGTGTGGTGGTGCACGGGGCCTTCGGCCACAGGCGCGACCACAACAGGCCGTGCAGCTGCCACAGGGGCCTCGAACATGGCCACGGGGTTGTAATCCGGGTTCAGCTCTTCGACCAACTCGCCTTCTTCAAGGCCGCAAACCAGCTGCTCCTCGGTCTCGTACTCGATGGTATAGCAGCTGTCGTCGTGGGTATGTTCAAATTTGTCGCAGATCAGGCTGCCGTCCTCGGGGTCGAAGCAGTCATCCGTATGGACATGCTCTTCTTCAAAGCAGGTGAGCACCGGCACTTCGGTGGTCACTTCCTGATAGCAGTCGGCGGTGTGCTCGTGCGGCACCCAGATGTACTCCGGCTCTGCCGATTGCAGCGCGACTTCCGGCTCCGGATCTGCGCCGAAGCTATCATCGGTGATGGTGTCCGCATCCGGCTGGCTGACCGTCCAGTCCTCCGGCTCACCTTCTTCATAGCCGCAGACAAGCACCTTGGGGTAGCAGTCGGCTGTATGGGTGTGCTCTTCCAGCCCGCACTGGTAGTCGGCGGTCTTCGCAATACCGTCGCTGTGCAGCTGCCAGTTGACGAACAGAGTCGTCACCATCGACAGCGCCAGCAGCAACGCCACATACCTGTGTGCAATGCGGCGTTCCCTGCGGAATTTTTCCGTCAGAGCCGTTACAATATCCTTCATCGTTTTTGAACCTCGCTGTGTTTTTTCTGCGCCGCACCCGCAGAAGCCTTCTTATCCATGGCGGACGTTCCAACGTCCGTTTTCATCATTTCTTCGTATCTGCGTCATTTTTTAGTTTTCGGATATTTTTCATGGATACGACGGTTTCAGTATACCACCGGTGCAGTGGGAAATCAAGATAAAAAACCGTTCCCATTTTCCGGATTTTACTGCTTCCTGCCTTGTTTTTCGCAAGTTTGCCGGAGCGGACTTCTGTTTCGTGATTCACAAATTCCCGGGAAAATTTTCGGACAGAGTGCACAACTCAACTGCGTGTTTCGGTGTTTCGCTCCTGTTTCGGAGATGCGTCCGGCACAAGCTTTGTCACAAGGCGCACCATGACCGGCGTCAGCGGCAGCCACACCAGCGTGCAGATCAGGTTGAACAGGGTGTGGGCGTTGGCGATCTGCCGGGCAATGACCCCGGTCTCCGGCCCTTTGGGGGAAACAGCTTCGGTCAGGCGCACGAACTGCGGCAACAGCCCGCAGAACACCACCGCACCGGACAGGTTGAACACCGCGTGGGCAGCGGCGGTACGCTTTGCGTCCCGGCTGCGGCCAAGGCTGGCCAGGATCGCGGTAATGGTCGTGCCTACGTTGTCTCCCAGCAGAATGGGCAGCGCACCTGCCAGCCCCAGCAGGCTGCAGCCCGACGCGCCGGGCTGCGCCGCCAGATTCTGCAGCATGGCGATGGTGGCCGAGCTGCTCTGCACGGTCAGGGTCATGCACAGGCCGGTCAGCACACCCAACAGCGGGTCGGCACGCACCCGGAGCATCCAGCCGCGCAGCAGTTCCCCTTCGGCCAGCGGGGCCAGTGCAGTGCCCATCACGGCAAGACCTTCGAACAGCAACCCGAAGCCCGCCAACGCCCGGGCGGCAGCCTTGCCCTTTTTGCTGCGGCAGAAAAAGCCCAGCATCACCCCCGCAAACAGCACCGCCCAGCGGGCATCTTCCAGCCGGAAGGCCAGCAGCTGCGCCGTCACCGTAGTGCCGATGTTGGCCCCGAACAGCACCGGCACCGCCCGCCGCAGAGGTATCAGCCCCGCACTGACCAGCCCGATGAGCATCACCGTCACCGCCGAACTGCTCTGCAGCACCGCTGTCACGGCAAGGCCGGTCAGCACGCTGCGCACCGGCTCGCCGGTGAGCGCCGCCAGAAGGGCGCGCATCCGCTCCCCTGCCGCCGCTTCCAGCCCGCGGCTCAACTCGTCCATGCCGTACAAAAACAGCGCCAGCCCGCCGAACAGGGTCAGGATGCTGTTCAGGTTCCCCTCCATGCGTCCGCCTCCTTTGTACTATATATAGGTATGCGGAAGTGAAGCGGGATATAGCCTTCCCCCTTGGGAAGAGACTTTCCCTGCGCCAAAAGGCTCCCCCCTCTGGGGGGAAGCCTTTTGCTGAGCAGGTTTGTGAACTTTTTTAAAATAATGCCTTTTCCCTCTTGCAATCTCCCTGCAGCGGGACTATTATTATCAGGCGTTAATAGTTAACATCTGTTAAGTATTGTTGTGAGGAGGGATCAAGTGTCTGAGGAATCTACGTTGAGTTTTCACGGTATGTGCCATTATCTTGGCCGGCTGAGCAAAGCATCCAAAGCCGGCATGAAAGCCGCGCTGGCCGACTGCCCCAAGTGCCATTTTCCGGCGCTGGAAGGGCTGGTGCACACCATCGACTGCCGTGGGCAGGACGGTGCCATCTGCGTGTCCGACCTCGCCAGCGAGCTGCACCAGCCGCTGCCCGCCGTTTCCCGTGCGGTGCGGCAGATGGAACAGGACGGTCTCGCGGAACGCTTTGCTGACCCGGCCGACCGCCGCAGGACGCTGGTGCGCATCACCCCCAAAGGATACGATGCCTGCCAGCAGTGCGAGACGGCCCTGAGCGACTATTTTTCCTGTGTGATGGCCCGGCTGGAGCCGGAACAGCTGGCTCAGATGGAAGCGCTGCGCGGCGCGCTGATAGAAGCCATTCTTGCGGAAAACGCCGCGCGTACCACCAAACCGAAGGGAGAAACGAACCATGACAAAGATCTTTAAGCAGCTGGCCCGTCACTGGGCTGTCTGCCTTGCAGTGTTCGCGCTGCTGTTCGTGCAGGCATACTGCGATCTTTCGCTGCCGGATTACACCAGCAAGATCGTGGATACCGGCATCCAGCAGGGCGGCATTGAAAGCCCTCTGCCCCAGACGGTGCGCAAGAGCACGCTGGACGCGCTGAGCCTGCTGATGAACGAGGAGGACGAGCAGAAGCTGCAAAGCGCCTACCAGTACTACCTGCAGGACGATGGCGTTTTGCAACTGCGCTCCGACCTGACCGCCGACGAGCGCACTGCCCTTGAGGACAGCATCACCACACCGGACATTGTACTGTATATGGCTGCGGCGCAGGCCGCCAACGCCCCCGCCGGGCAGACCGGTATGGCAATGACCGGCCTTGCCGAGATGCAGTCTGCCGACAGCACCGCATCGGATACGGATACCGGGACAGAGACCGTAGCCCCCACGGCAGACGACCTCGACACCGTGTGCGGCCAGTTTGCCGCTATGAGCCAGATGCCCGGCTTCAGCCGCGACGCCATCCAGCAGCAGCTGACCGGTGCCATCGGCCAGCTGGACGAGACGGTCGTGGAAAACATGAAGAGCCAGTCTCTGCTTCTGGTGCAGCTGGAATATGAAGCACAGGGCATCGCCCATGATGTGCAGATGCACTACCTTTATAAGGTAGGCGGCCAGATGCTGGGCCTGACCCTGCTGATGGTGGCCGTGTCGGTGGCCGTCGGCTTTCTCGCATCCCGCGTGTCCGCCGCCATCGGCCGCGACCTGCGCCGCGAGACCTTCTCCAGCGTCATCCACTTCTCCAATGCGGAGATCGAGAACTTCTCCACCGCGTCCCTCATCACCCGCACCACCAACGACATCCAGCAGGTGCAGTTCGTCTGCGTCATGCTGCTGCGCATGGTGGCCTATGCGCCCATTCTGGGCATCGGCGGTGTGCTGCACGTCATCGGCAGCTCTTCGGGCCTGTCCTGGATCGTGGTGCTGGACGTGGCTTTGCTGCTGCTGCTCATCCTCTTCCTGATGAACGTGGCCATGCCCAAGTTCAAGATCATGCAGACGCTGGTGGACCGGCTGAATCTCGTCAGCCGCGAGATTCTCACCGGCATCATGCCGGTGCGTGCTTTCAGCCGCGAACAGTTTGAGGCGCAGCGCTTCGACAAGGCCAACAAGGACCTGATGGGCACCCAGCTGTTCACCAACCGCGCCATGGTAGCCATGATGCCCTTTATGACTCTGATCATGAACGGCACCAGCCTGCTCATCGTGTGGTTCGGCGGCAAGGCCATGGACGCCGGCAACATGCAGGTGGGCGAGATGATCGCCTTCATCACCTACACCATGCAGATCGTCATGTCCTTCCTGATGCTGGCTATGGTGGCCGTCATGCTGCCCCGTGCCGGTGTGGCTGCGGATCGTATCGACGAGGTCATCCGTACCAAAGCCACCATCAACGACCCGGACGAGGCAACGGCCAAGCCTGCGCTGGAGCATAAGAACTGGCAGGGTGAGGTGGAGTTCCACGACGTGAGCTTCCGCTTCCCCGGTGCCGACAGCGACGCGCTGGAGCACATCAGCTTTACCGCAAAGCCCGGCGAGACCACTGCCATCATCGGCTCCACCGGCTGCGGCAAGTCCACCCTGCTCAACCTGATCCCCCGCTTTTACGATGTGACCGGCGGCAAGGTGACTGTGGACGGCATTGACGTGCGCAAGATGCCGCAGGCACAGCTGCACGACCTGCTGGGCTATGTGCCCCAGAAGGGTGTGCTGTTCAGCGGCACCATCGACAGCAACCTGAAGTTCGGTGGGGAGCACATTACCGATGCCGACGTGAAAAAGGCTGCCTCCATCGCACAGGCCACCGAGTTCATCGACGCAAAGCCCGAGGGCTACCAAAGCCCCATCGCACAGGGCGGCTCCAACGTGTCCGGCGGCCAGAAGCAGCGCCTTTCCATCGCCCGCTCCATCGCCAAAAATCCGAAAATTTATCTGTTCGACGACAGTTTTTCCGCACTTGACTTCAAGACCGACGTGGCTCTGCGCCGTGCGCTGAAAGCCGAGACCGGCAACGCCACCGTCATCATCGTGGCACAGCGCATTTCCACTGTGCTGCACGCAAACCAGATCCTGGTGCTGGACGAAGGCCGCCTTGTGGGCAAGGGCACCCATGCCCAGCTGATGGCCAGCTGCCCCGAGTATCAGGAGATCGCCCGCAGCCAGCTGAGCCAGAAGGAACTGGACCTCGAAACTCTGAATACCGAAAAGGAGGGTGAGTGATATGCCGAGACCCGGACGCATGACCACCGAGCGCGCCAAGGACTTCAAGGGCACCCTGTATCAGCTCCTCCAGACCATGAGCCACTACAAACTGCCGCTCATCACAGCCATTGTCTTTGCCATTCTGTCCACCATCTTCAACATTGCAGGCCCCAAGGTGCTGGCCAAAGCCACCACGGCCCTTGCCACCGGCTGGATCGCCAAGCTGCGCGGCACCGGCAGCATCGACTTTGTGTATATCGGCCGCATCCTGCTGTTTTTGCTGGGCATGTACCTGCTGAGCAGCGCCTTCAGTTTCATTCAGGGCTGGCTGATGACCGGCCTTTCCCAGAAGGTCTGCTACGACTTCCGCAAGCAGATCAGCGAAAAGATTAACCGCCTGCCCCTCGCCTACTTTGAAAAGCGCACCGTAGGCGAAGTGCTGTCCCGCATCACCAACGATGTGGACACGCTGGGCCAGAGCCTGAACCAGAGCATCACCCAGCTCATCACCAGTGTGACCACCATGATCGGCGTGCTGGTGATGATGCTTTCCATCAGCCCCAGAATGACCCTGATCGCTCTGCTGATCTTACCGGTATCGCTGGCACTGGTGCTGGTGGTGGTCAAGTTCAGCCAGAAGTACTTCAAGGCGCAGCAGGCCACGCTGGGTGTGGTCAACGGCCAGGTGGAAGAGGTCTACTCCGGCCACAATGTGGTCAAGGCCTTCAACCGCGAGGCTGTGGTGCTGGCAGATTTCAATGCCGCCAACGATAAGCTGTACGAATCCGCATGGAAGAGCCAGTTCCTCTCGGGCCTGATGATGCCCATCATGAACTTTGTGGGCAACCTGGGCTATGTGGCGGTGGCCATCGTGGGCAGCATCTTTGCCGCCAACGGCACCATCACCATCGGCGACATCCAGGCCTTCATCCAATATGTCAAGAACTTTACCCAGCCCATCCAGCAGCTGTCGCAGGTGTCCAACATGCTTCAGAGCATGGCTGCTGCTGCCGAGCGGGTGTTCGAGTTTTTGAACGAGCCGGAGGAGGACCAGACCGCCGACCCGGCCCGCCGCGCTGACCCCGCCTGCATCGACGGTCAGGTGACCTTCGATCACGTCAGGTTCGGCTACACCCCGGAAAAGACCATCATCCACGACTTCAGCTGTACGGTGAAGCCCGGCCAGAAGGTGGCCA
>OGKD01001061.1_pt1 | contig 16078 bp, 13 predicted proteins | sample 1572371 | NCBI WGS metagenome assembly OGKD01 (sample SAMEA2582096, study PRJEB24529) | metagenome | biome: Human gut stool | place: China | collected 2011 | reverse complement strand
GGATCTGCCCGGAGTTGTGGCAGAGACGGAAAACGGAATGCCCGGGCGCAGCCACCGGACGATGCTGGCTCCGATCGTGTCGAGCACCCGTGCCCTGTCGGTCGTCACGAAATACTGGATGAAAAAATACGACAGAAAGCCGGACTTTCTCGTGGCAGAGGGACCGTTGGCAGGAGGTCATCTGGGATTTAAACGGGAAGAACTGGATGCTTACACACCGGAGAACTATGAGAGAGAACTTACGGCAATGATCCGGCAGGCAGCAGAACTGGAAATTCCACTGATCGCTGCAGGCGGTATTTATGACCGGAGGGATCTGGAGCATTGCCTGTCCCTGGGGGCTGCAGGGGTACAGATGGGAACCCGTTTCGTGACCACAGAGGAATGTGATGCGGCGGAGGCGTACAAGCAGGAGTATCTCCGGGCGCAGAAAGAAGACATTGTCATTGTGAAAAGCCCGGTGGGAATGCCGGGCAGAGCTATACAGAATGCTTTTCTGGAAAAGGTGGCGGCCGGGGAACGGTTTATGACCGGATGCAGACATTGCATTAAGACCTGCGATCCGAAGACAGCACCGTATTGCATCACCAGAGCATTGATCAATGCGGCAATGGGAGATGTGGATAACGGACTGCTGTTCTGCGGCAGCAATGCCTGGCGGGCGCAGAAAATAGAAAGAACAGTGGATATCATGGAGGAAATGGCGTGAGAACCATAAGAATCACCGGAACCGGAAGTGCACTTCCGGGAAGGATCGTTACAAATAAAGAATTGGAACAGCTGGTGGAAACCTCGGATGAATGGATCCGGGAGAGAACCGGTATTGCGGAACGACATGTGTCAGTTGGCGAAACGGTTGTGACACTTGCGTCAGAAGCTGCCCGTAAAGCACTCGAACAGGCAGGAAAAAGAGCGGAAGAGATCGACCTGATTCTGGTGGCAACCTGCTCTCCGGAGCAGTATCTGCCCTGTTGCGCCTGTCAGGTGCAGGCGGACATCGGCGCAGTGAATGCACTGGCTTTTGATGTGAATGCGGCCTGTTCCGGATTTTTGTTTGCACTGAATACCGCGGATGCCTATCTGCGGACGGGACTTGCGGAAAATGCGCTGGTCATCGGCAGTGAGGTACTGTCTAAACTGGTGGATTGGAAGGACCGGGGTAGCTGTATTCTGTTCGGAGACGGCGCCGGGGCGGTAGTTGTGGAGCGATGCAGGACGGAGTCTCGGGCGGTGGAATACAGTAACGCTTTGCCGGAGACAGAGAAAGGGATGCAGGAGACGGCGGAGGAGAAACGGATACCGGCAGCAGGCATTCTGGGCCGGGCACTGCACTCCGACGGCACCGGTGGCGGAGTCCTGCAATGCGGAGCGAGAGAACTGACAACCCCATATGCAAGGACTTCAGCGGCAAAAACGGATCAAAAACAGCAGACGGATGACAGAGAACATTATATTCAGATGGATGGACAGGAAGTGTACCGGTTCGCCACCAGACGGGTGCCGCAGTGCATCGAGGAAGCACTGTCAGATGCCGGACTTGCTGTGCCGGATATTGATATGTTCGTATTGCATCAGGCCAACGCACGTATTATTGATGCAGTGGCGAAACGCCTTCATGCGGATCGTGAAAAATTTCCTACAAATCTGGAGAGGGTAGGCAATCTGTCCTCTGCCTCCATTCCGGTGCTGCTGGATGAACTGCACAGGCAGGGAAAGCTGCACCGCGGTGACCGCATCGTTCTGGCGGGATTCGGCGCCGGGCTTACGATTGGGGCTTGCGTGATGACCTGGTAGACGGTATACTGAAAATGATTCGAAGGGCAGGAAGCCCTCGGATATGCGTCCGAGAAGGCAGCTTCGAAGGATCGCGGCATACGACAGAGAAATTCCAGATATCGTAGAGGAAACTATGGGAAAAAGCAACAACCGGATGCTGAACGAATTGCTGGTGAATCTGTTCCATAACGTGATGGACGCAGAGGCAAAGGCGGTCATAACAGACGAATTCAAGGATATTACAAATAATGACATACACATTCTGGAGGCTATCGGTATCGAGGAACCCAAGAGCATGTCCAGGATTGCCGGGGAACTGCATGTCACCGTGGGAACCCTGACCACGAATATGAACAGTCTGGAGAGAAAAGGATATCTCACCCGCAACCGCAGCACCAGAGATAAACGTGTAGTGCTGGTGACCCTGACAGAGAAGGGGAGGAAAGCTTTTTTCCATCACCGAGATTTCCACAGGAAAATGATCCATACGATCATTCGGGATCTGGACGAGGAAGAAATGAAGACATTGATCAAATGTCTGGGAAAACTGGATATATTTTTCAGAGAAGGCAACGAGGAGTGACCGGAGGGATCTGGTGGCTCCTTTTTTGTGTTTACGATGAGCCAGCCTGCTCGATTTTGCGGTGGGCGCACTTGTTTGACAAAATTTTATAAAAATATGAGACGAATCGTATGGAAAATATTGACGGTGCCTTTGCTTTTTTGGTATAATAAATGATACGGATAGTATAAAAACAAAATTGGATTTTACATCTGCAAAGGGTTGGGAAATATGTGAAATTTTGCAGGATATAGAAAGGCATGAGGGTTATGAAGAAAAGTACAAAAGCATGGAGCATGAAGATGAGGCTGGCCCTGCTGGCACTGGCGGCACTGGTGTGGATCGCTGTGCCGGTGAGTGCGAGAGCGGAGACAAATGTGTGGGACGGTACGATTGCAAGTGGGTTTGCCGGGGGAGATGGTACACAAGGTAATCCATTTCAAATCGAGACAGCGGCACAGCTTGCGCATTTTGCAAAAACTGTGAATGAAGGAGAGGCTTATTTGTATAAATACATTGTGTTGACTGCGGATATTGATTTGGCTAATAAGGAATGGACACCAATAGGAAACCATAGTAATCCTTTTAAAGGGAATTTTAACGGCGATAACCATACTGTGACGGGAATGCAGATAAGTGGTGAATTAGATCGTGTCGGCTTGTTTGGAGAATGCACAAGATATAATGTTTATAGTGCCATAAAAAATATTACAGTTAAGGATTCTGTTATTAACGGAAAAAGCGGTGTTGGAGCGATTGTGGGAAGTGCAGTTGAAATAAATATTGAGAACTGCCGTAGTATTGCAAATAAAATAAAAGGCGAAAGAAGGGTTGGGGGCATATGCGGTTATTTTTGCGGATATTCGCATGGTGGTAAAGTCTCACAATGCTACAATAGCAGTAAAGTAACAGGAAGAAAGAGCGCTGGTGGCATTGCCGGGATGGGGGATCGGTGTAGTGCCGAAAATTGCCTGAATACCGGTGAGATAACGGTAACAACTACAGGCACTCAAAGTGCCTGTGGTGGAATATTCGGCACATTTAATGATACCAATACCACGCTGCCTGCGACTATTACTGCATGTGTAAATCTGGGGAAAGTCAGTGGGGGAAAATCTTTTGGCGGAATTGTAGGTAGCACTGATTCTGGAAGTACGGGGCATGTTTCAAATTGTTATTACAATATGGATGCAATTACCGGAGGCTTTGACGCTGGAACAGCACTAACGGCAGGGCAGCTTTGCGGTGCACTTCCGGAGGGCTTGGATTCTACAATCTGGAAAGAGGGCAGTGTCAATATTAGCACTGCAAAGGCTACAGATACAGGAAGTAGATTTGGTACAGCCACAGGGACTTACATCAATCTGACAAAGGTGGCAGAGATCGGAGAGACGAAGACTGCTTCCGTACCGGTATACAACTATGTTACAACGAATGGTAACGACTGGGATACCTATACCCTGATCACCACGGCGGAGGAATTCGCAGCCATCGGACGGGATAGGGATGAGACAAAATGGAGTGCAAACTATGTCCTGGGGAACGATATTGATGTGAGTGGAGTACAACTCAGTTCCATTGGAGATCCAGGAACTCCGTACACAGGAAAATTCAGTGGAGACGGACATACGATAGGCCATATCGATATGACAGAAGATAAGCAGACTTATAGTTCTGGTTTATTTGGCACAATAGGCTATTCAAAAACCCTAAACAGTGAAAAAGAAAGCGGTAAGGTAATGCTGTTGGCTGCCAACGGAGCCATCGTTTCGAGTGACATTGCAGGAGGAATTTGCGGAAATTTGTCTGTGGGTGAAATTTATGGCTGCTCCTTTACTGGAACGGTAAAAGGGCATACAGCAGGTGGAATCTGCGGCAATGCCGGACAAGGTACTATGATTTCCCAGTGCTTTTTTGAAGGAGACGTGCAGGGAAGATCTGCGGCGGCAGGAATCTGCGGCAATAGTCCATTTACAGTTATCGATCATTGCATTAGTATAGCTGCTATTGCAGGTGATGGAGATCGTGCAGGAATAGTGTATAGTGGAGATAGAGGTGCAACAAATTGCTATTTCAATAAAGATATATGTAAAACAGATGATGAACGCAATTTGGGGCGTACGACCCTGCAACTGACCTCTTCCAGCTTTTTCGAAGAACTCAAAACAAACGGCTTTAACACCGAACTCTGGACAAAGAAAGCCAACGATAAAGAGACCGGAATCGCCTACTATCCTTCTCTTGGGGAGAATAACGCAGTTGGTGTAAAGTACACCACGGGTCTGTTGTTCGATAGAGCAGATAACGCTCTCCCGCCTATGGACAAGATATTACTTTTAAGGTAAAGGCACTGGTAAACTTTGTGACAAACGGACAGCCCATCTCTGCGGACGATATGGACGGCAGCTTTGAGATCCGGATCGGGGATACCACGGTGGTAAGCGCAGCGCAGATCCAAAACGGCACCGCAACTTACAAGGCGCAGACCGTGGGCGAGACCACGTTCACCCTCGTTTACACCGGGACAAACTCTTCTTTCTTCCCGGAGCAGACGACGAAGGATCTGACTGTGAATATCGCCCCGGCAGCACTTAGGGCAGAGGGTGTTGGCATCGCCAGTGGAACCTATGGCAATAAGCTGAGTGTACTCACAGTGGCAGGACTGACGGCAAAACTGGAAACCAAGACCATCGACGGAACCTGGCAGATCCAGAGCGATGATGACAAGGTTCCTTATGTTGGCGATAGTGAGACCTACACGGCAACATTTATTCCTAATGAGCATCCGGAATACTATCAGACGCTGACGGCACAGGTAAAATTGGAAATCAGTAAAGCAATTGCTCCGAAGATTCAAGACTTGGATCTCAAATACAGTTGGGCGGCCAAAGGAGAGAAGGCGGTGCAGATACCGGGGCTGTCCGAAGATCTGGGAAAAACAGGAATGACTGTTATAACGAGAGAGGATTCAGAGAACATTTTGGCAGCAGATTCCAAGGTTGAATATTCGGAAGGAAAGCTGATATTTACCCTGGGAGAAAATACTGTGGAAGATATCGGCAAGACTGCCACATTATTGGTTGAATTACAGTCACAGAATTATGAGAATTTCCATGTTTGTGTGCACATCCTTCGCACCGCAAGAGCAGACCGCGAGGATACCCCGGATCCGGATGCCTTTGACATGACCTTTACCGTCAGCGGCAATGATCTGGCGGCGCAGATCACCACAGATCGCACTGACGTGGAATTCAGCTTTGATGGAACGGACTGGGGACAGACCAAATCCACCGGAGTCGGTCACAACGAGAAGGTGACTGCACAGATCCGCTATGCGGAAACCGATGATTATAACGCAAGCCCCGCCGTATCGAAGACATGGAACTCCGGTCACGGCCCGCTGAACCGCCACGACCGGGTGGAACCCACCTGTCAGGCAGAGGGCAGCATCGAATACTGGACCTGCGACGTCTGCGGACTGTATTTTGCATCCGCGGACGGAAGCAAGAGCATAACAGCGACAGAGATCGTTCTTCCGAAGACGGATCATAGCTGGGCAGAAGGATATCTGTCCGATATGACCGGACACTGGCATAAGTGTGGTGTCTGTGGAATCACCAGCAATACGGAAAAGCATGCATCCGGTGGCGCGGCCACCACAGAACGGGCGGAGATCTGTACCGTCTGCGGTTATGAGATCGCACCGAAGAAGCCTGCTGCCAGTAACGACGATGACGATGATGACGACGATGACAGCAGTCAGGCGTCCAATACGGACCGGAAGGCCACGGGCGCGGCAACACCTCCCGCAGCCACGGCAACGCCTGCCACACCCGGTGTGGTAAAGCCTTCTGTAATTCCCGTGCCCCCGACAACACCCGCTGCGGACGAAAACCGTAAGGAAGATGCGGCAAAGCCCTCCGGGGAGGCACAGGACACGCAGGAATCGAGTGGAGAAGCACCGCAGGAGGAGCGGATAGATTCCATGACCGCCCAGACTTCCGACTCTCAGGAATCCGGCACAGAGCAGATAACGGAGACCTCCGGTAAGGGAACGAACGCAGGCCGCGTGGCGGCAGCGGCAGCAGCCGGAGCCGTAGTGGTCGGCGGTGGCGGCGCAGCTGTCTACGTGACCATGATCAAAGGAAAGTTTAAATTCAAATAACGTATGATAAGATGATAAGCGAACCTCAGAGGCCCGGTGCTTCTGAGGTTTGTTTTGCCATAGGGGAGAAATCTGCCGGAAATTACAACAAACTATTTTCAGATGAAAATAAATGTATTAAAATAGAAATAAGTATTGGCAGAACGAAGACAGTTTTGCATAGTTACAGCAAACGCAAGAGAAAATAATGAAATATAGAAAACGGAGGATCCTACGATGAAGAGAATCGGAATGTTGACGAGCGGTGGTGACTGCCAGGCATTAAATGCTGCCATGAGAGGTGTGGTGAAGACCCTGGCGAACAGTAAGGAAGAGGTCGAGATCTATGGCTTCCTCGATGGCTACAGAGGACTGATCTACGGTAATTTCCGCATGCTGACAGACAAGGATTTCTCCGGCATCCTTACCAAGGGCGGCACGATCCTGGGAACCTCCCGTACCCCCTTCAAGACGATCCAGGATCCGGATCCCAACGGGCTGAACAAAGTGGAAGCCATGAAGCAGAACTATTACAAGCTGCAGCTGGACTGCCTTGTAATTCTCGGTGGTAACGGCACCCACAAGACTGCGAACCTGTTGCGCAAGGAAGGACTGAATATCGTGACCCTGCCCAAGACCATCGACAATGACCTGTGGGGTACTGATATGACCTTCGGTTTCCAGAGCGCAGTAGATATTGCAACGGATGCCATCGACTGCATCCATACCACAGCAGCTTCCCACGGCAGAGTATTTATCGTGGAAGTTATGGGACATAAAGTAGGGTGGCTGACCTTGAATGCCGGAATGGCAGGCGGTGCGGACATCATCCTGCTCCCGGAGATCCCTTATGATATCAATAAGGTGATCGAGAAGATTGAAGACAGGGACAAAAAAGGCTGCCGTTTTACCATTATCGCTGTGGCTGAGGGTGCAATCTCCAAGGAAGATGCTGCCCTGACCAAAAAAGATTACAAGAAAAAGATGGAAAAATATCCGTTTCCTTCCGTATCTTACGAAGTGGCTGCACAGATCCAGGAGAAGACCGGCAGAGAAGTACGTGTCACCGTACCCGGCCATATGCAGAGAGGCGGAAGCCCCTGCCCTTACGACAGAGTATTTGCCAGCCGTCTGGGCTCCGAGGCAGGCAAGCTGATCCTGGATAATCAGTATGGATTCATGGTAGGTTACAAGAACCGTGAGATCGTAAGGGTTCCGTTAGAGGATGTAGCGGGCAAGTTAAAGACCGTGGATCCCGATGCTACCATCGTACAGGAAGCGAAGCTGCTGGGCATCTGCTTCGGCGATTAAGACAGAAAATTAATGAGTAACTATTTTCGCCAAGCATCTGCTAACATTTGATGTCTCTGAATAGTTACAAGGAAGAGAGAAAAAACATGTCATATACAGCACTATACCGGAAATTCCGCCCGGACGCTTTTTCCGATGTCAAAGGTCAGGAGCATATCGTGACGACATTGAAGAATCAGCTGCGGGCGAACCGGATCGGCCATGCGTACCTGTTTACCGGAACAAGAGGTACCGGTAAGACCACGGTGGCCAAGATTTTTGCGAAAACAGTGAACTGCGAACACCCCACAGAGGACGGCCCCTGTGGGGAATGCCGTATTTGTAAGGCAATCGCAGCAGGAGCCAGCATGAATGTCATCGAGATCGATGCGGCTTCCAACAACGGTGTGGACAATATCCGTGAGATCATCGACGAGGTATCCTATTCTCCCGCGGAGGGAAAATACAAGGTCTACATCATCGACGAGGTGCATATGCTCTCCCCCGGAGCTTTCAACGCATTGTTAAAAACGCTGGAAGAGCCGCCCTCTTATGTTATTTTTATTCTGGCGACCACAGAGGTGCACAAGATCCCCATTACGATCCTGTCCCGCTGCCAGAGATATGATTTTAAACGAATCTCCATTGATACCATCACGGATCGCATGAAGGAACTGATGGACACGGAGCAGGTACAGGTGGAGGACAGAGCTCTGCGCTACATTGCCAAGGTGGCAGACGGCTCCATGCGTGATGCCTTGAGCCTGTTGGATCAGTGTATTGCCTTCCATCTGGGCAAAGAACTGACCTACGATATGACCCTGGATGTGCTGGGGGCAGTGGATACGGAAGTGTTCAGCAGGTTGCTGCGCTTCGTCATGGACCGGAATGTGTTAGGCTGCATTGAACTGTTGGAAGAGATCGTCATGCAGGGCAGGGAACTGGTACAGTTTGTCACGGACTTTACCTGGTATCTGCGGAATCTGATGTTGGTACAGACAGCGGATAATCTGGAGGATGTCATAGACATGTCTACGGAGAATCTGGCGAATCTGAAGGAAGAGGCTTCCATGCTTTCCATGGATCAGATCATTCGCTATATTCATATTTTCTCCGAACTGTCCGGACAGATCCGCTATGCGGCACAGAAGCGTATTCTGGTAGAGATCGCGCTGATCAAGCTGTGCAAGCCGGAGATGGAGACGGATCAGGAGGCTGTCCTGGATCGTATCCGCCAGGTGGAGGAAAAAGTGGAAAACGGCATTGTCGTTACGGCGGCGCAAATGCCTGCCGGAGCACAGGGAGTGCCGCAGGCCGGTGTGGCAAAGCCGAAGCCACAGCTGCCGAAGGCGGTTCCCGGGGATATTCAGGAGATTGTACGGAAATGGCCGGCTATCGTGGGAAATGCTGAGAATCCCATGAAGATGTATCTGAAAAACGCCCGATTAAGTCTGGGCGGAGACAACAAACTCATGGTGGTATTGGAAGACGGACTGGCTTCCGATTATTTCAAGGGGGAAGCCCACGAACAGAACAAGCAGCAGCTGGAAATGCTGTTGTCCGATTTTTCCAGCAAAGAGATTGAAGTGACGATCCAGACGGTGGAAAGCAGCAGAGAATTCGAAGACAACTATGTGGATCTCAGTAAGGTCATCAACATGGAGATCGATGAGGAAGAGTGATCCTGCGTGAATTTGGGATTGCGGCAGACTTGCAGATAAGGTAAGATAGAATAATAACTCAATTATAAATAATATGGAGGAAACAGCAACATGGCAAAAAGAGGTGGATTTCCCGGAGGCGCAATGCCCGGTAATATGAATAATCTGATGAAGCAGGCACAGAGAATGCAGCGTCAGATGGAAGAAGGACAGAAGGAACTGGAGACCAAGGAGTTCTCCGCATCCGCAGGTGGAGGAGCTGTGGAAGTGACCATCAACGGTAAAAAAGAGATCACATCCATCAAGCTGGCAGAGGAGATCGTGGATCCCGAGGATATCGAGACTCTGCAGGATGCTATCGTGGCAGCAGCCAACGAAGCACTGCGCAAGGCGGATGAAGCCAATGCAGAACTTATGGGCAAAATGACCGGAGGATTAGGAGGATTTCCTTTCTAATGGAACTCTACAGCGGACAGATCAATAAATTAATAGAAGAACTGGCAGCCCTTCCGGGGATTGGCAGTAAGTCCGCACAACGACTGGCTTTTCACCTGATCAATATGCCGAAGGACCGTGTGGACAGACTGGCAAACGTCATGATCGAAGCCAGAGCCAATGTCCGCTATTGCAAGGAATGCTATACTCTGACGGATAAGGAACTCTGCCCGGTGTGTGCGAATCCCAGACGGGATCATCGTACCATTATGGTGGTGGAGAACACCAGAGATCTGGCGGCTTATGAGAAGACCGGCAAATATGAGGGCGTGTACCATGTACTGCATGGTGCCATTTCCCCGATGCTGGGTGTGGGACCCGGTGACATCAAGCTGAAGGAACTGATGGAACGCCTGCAGGGTGATGTGGAGGAGGTCATTATCGCAACCAATTCCAGCCTGGAAGGTGAGACCACGGCAATGTATATCAGCAAGCTTATCAAGCCCACAGGAATCAAGGTGACCAGAATTGCCAGTGGTGTCCCTGTAGGAGGAGATCTGGAATATATTGATGAGGTAACATTACTCCGCGCTTTAGAGGGCAGAGTGGAATTATAGACAGTATGCATGAAATAAAAATGGATAAAAGTGGGAGGGAAAGACAATGGCAGTAACAAAAAGTTTATTTGGGAAAAGCCCGGAAGGGAAAGAGATCTCGCTGTATACCCTGAGTAATAGTAAGGGTATGAAGGCAGCGGTGACAGATCTGGGCGCTACTCTGGTGCGCGTACTGGTACCGGATGCCGCGGGCAAGGCGGACGACCTGGTGCTGGGATTTGACAATGGTGAGAGCTATTACGGCAACGACAGCTTTTTCGGCACGGTGATCGGCCCCTGTGCGAACCGTACCGGCGGTGCAGAGTATACGCTGGATGGCGTTACTTATCAGCTGGACAAAAATGACGGTGCCAACAATTTACATACCCATAAGCAACTGGGATTCCATAAGAGACTCTGGGATGCGGAGATAGGAGAGAACAGCGTGACATTTTCTCTGGAGGATGAGGATGGACATCTGGGATTCCCAGGCAATAAGAAGGTATCCGTAACCTACTCTCTGAGTGAAGAGAATGAGCTGACTCTGCATTACCATGCTTCCAGTGACAAGAAGACCATTATCAACCTGACCAACCATTCCTATTTCAATCTGGACGGTCACGGTGCAGGCAGCATTGAAGAGCATGAACTGTGGCTGAGAGCCTCTCACTTTACTCCGGTGGCAGCAGGATCGATCCCTACCGGTGAGATTCGTGCGGTAGCAGGCACACCCATGGATTTTACACAGCCCAAGAAGATCGGCAGAGACATCCGGGAAGATTATGAGCAGTTACTCCTGACCGGAGGCTATGACCATAATTTCGTGATCGATGGATGGAACGATGACGGTACATTACGGCATATTGCCACAGTAAAAGGCCCGAAGAGCGGCAGAGTAATGAAGGCATACACCACCCTGCCAGGAGTGCAGTTTTATGCAGGCAATTTTATTGATGTACAGCCCGGAAAAGATGGGGTGACCTACGGCAACCGCTGCGGTTTTGCATTGGAGACCCAGTATTTCCCGGATACCATTCATCATGAGAATTTCCCCTCCTATGTATTTGGCGGGGAGAACGGCAGAGAATACGATTCTGTTACCGTATATAAGTTTGAAGCATAGCTAAGAATACATAGAATATGGTGCAAACTTTGTCGAACTGTTTTTGAAGAGGTGCGACAAAGAACGCTAAAATACCTCCTGTGCGGATGCTATAGTTAGTGATAACTGATAGAAACGGCATGGGAGGTGTTTTTTTGTATGGAATTACCGAAGAACATAACGCAGATCGGAGAGGCGGACAAGCACTGCAGAATCTATGTGGAAGATTATGTGGTATCTTACATAAAACAAATGAATGGAATGGCACAGAACAAGGATATTGCCATAGCATTATACGGCAGGAAGACAGCAGAGGACGGTGTGGCATATCTATTCGCCTATGGCTCCGCAAAGCTGAATTTCCTGCAGAAGCCGGTGCGGCACCTGTCCCAGGCGCAGGAACAGGAGATTGAGAAGCTGCGGAGAAAGTATTTTTCGGAAATGACCTTTTTAGGCTACCAGATACTGAATGGCGAGATGGTGGAAGGCTTCCAGATCTGCGAACAGGAGATCTGCCGGTATGTGTCGGGGTATGCGCAGTTCTATGAGAAGAATGACAGTATGCTGGCATATATGCTGGAGAACCGGGGCGAAGAGGCGGCACCGGAGAAGGTGGATCAGGAAAAATACGAAGTGGTGAAGAAACGGCAGGAAGAACGCAGACAGAGACAGGAGAGCGGAAATGCCTTCCGTGCCGCCGGACATACGGAGAATGCGCCTGTGGAATATCGCAGAGCGGTAGAGAACAGACGCAGGGAACCGGATAATATTATACCCATGCCAACGACCGGACTGCGTCGGATGAAAATGGCGGCTGCCGGTGTCTTTGTTCTGCTCTGCGTGATGGCATTGGCATTGATGCGGCAGGAAAGCACCGGAGAATCCCTGGGGGAGACAGCCAGGCAGGCCATGAGTAACCTGATGGAGCAGAAACTGCCGGATGCGGTGGAGGAACAGAGCCAGATCAGCACGCTGGTGGCGGAGGACAAGTTGGAGGACGCTCTGCGACAGGAAAATGCTGCGGCGGGAAATACTACTGGGACTGCAGCAGAGACAGTGATGCCGGAAGGCACGGAAAATGCATCAATGGATGGAACGGGAAACAGTGCTGTAGATCCGACGGAAGAAAATACGGGCAGTGTAGCGGATGGAACCTCTGCGGACAGCAATGTCACAAAAAATACGATAGATGTGACGGAGGCAACAGAACAGAACACGACACAGGAAACAACACAGGATGTGACACAGACGGCAGAATCTGCAGTGGCAGAGACTCCTGCAGTGGAGGCCGTTTCTCAACCCACACACTATACTATCCAGAGAGGGGACACACTGATCGGTATTTCTCTGCGGAACTACGGCAGCAACAGTAAAGTATCTGAGATCTGTTCCCTGAACGGTATTGCTGACCCCGATGATATCAAGATCGGTCAGGAAATCCTTCTCCCGTAAAAAACTTATTTTCAAAAAGGGGAAGTGTGTTATACTGTAACTACATGAGCAAAAAGCAGACTGCGCCGCAGTAATTTTGCGAATGCGATTCTTAATAGTTACGATAATACATAAGGAAACAGATACATGGCAGCAGATATCAAGAATTATCTGAAGGAAAAAGAAAAGCGGCAAAAGAGTCAGGATGACTATAAGAAAAAGATCCGTAAACACCGGCTGAAAATCGTGTACCGGGTGCTGTTGGTGGTGGCGGCTTTGGGAGCGGCACTTGCTCTTGTGGTGGTACAGGCAAAGAGACATATCTATACGGGATATGACACCGTATCTTCCATTAGCCGGGAGGTCTCATCGGATGCCACAGACATACGGTTGAAAAACAGTATTCTTACATATAGTAAAGACGGCGCTCACTGTACGGATGCCAAGGGAAATGTAAAGTGGAATCAGACTTATGTGATCCAGGATGTGAAGATCGCTACTTGTGGCGATGTGGCAGCTATCGGCAGTTATAACGGCCGTGAGATCTACGTGCAGAATACGGACAAGCAACTGGGAACTATTACAACGACCATGCCGATCCGAAATATCACAGTGTCGGAAACGGGAAGAGTGACAACAGTGCTGGCGGATACGGATGTGGCATGGATCATGACTTACGAAGCGGACGGTACCAACAGCTACACGGGACAGGCGCATATGACGGATGGAGGTTATCCGGTATCCGTCAGTTTGTCACCGGACGGAGAGCTTCTGGCAATCAGTTACCTGTATGTGGATGCAGGCGTAGTAAAAAGTAATGTGACATTCTACAATTTCGGACCGGTTGGCGAGAATCAGAGCGATTATATGGTCAGCGCATATTCTTATTCCGACCTGGTCGTGCCGAAAGTGCAGTTTATGAATAATGATACAGCGTTTGCAGTAGGAGACAGCCGCCTTATGATCTATTCGGGTACCCAGAAGCCTGTGACGGCGGGAGAATACCTATATGACGACGAGATCCAGTCGATTTTCTACAGTGATAAATATGTAGGACTGGTATTCCTTTCGGACCAGGCGGAGACCAAGTACCGCATGGATGTGTACAATACTTCGGCAGCAAAGGTGGGCAGCTACTATTTTGATGTGGATTATACGGATATTTTCTTCGGGGATGATGACATGGTGATCTACAACGAATCGGAGTGCCAGATCTTTACAACGGACGGTGTGGAAAAATACCATGGCAGCTTCGGTAAGAGTGCCCGGCTTCTGCTTCCTGCAGGAGGTTCCTACAAATATTATCTGGTGACAGATAGTACAATAGATACGATACAGTTAAAATAAAGGAGTATACCAATGAATCTGAATTTATTACTGGTCATCATGGCAGTAGTATTGATCTGCATGGTGATGGACGGCTACAAGAAGGGAATGGTAAAATCCCTGATCTCTCTGATCTCCCTGCTGATTACCTGTGTGGTGCTGTTCCTGATCGGGAATGGTCTGAGCAGTTACTTTGATGGAAAGATGTTCAATGTGATCCTGACAATACTGTTGCTGGCGGCGATCGGTTTGGTGCATCATCTTCTTAATATCGTATTTTTCTCGGCAAAGATGATCGTGAAACTACCTATAGTACATAGCCTGGACAAATTACTAGGTATTGTGGTTGGAATCTTAGAAACTATTCTAATTGTTTGGACAATATACGCATTTAATATCTTCAGAGACCTGGGAACCCTGGGCCAGGTGATCGTAGATTATACCAGAGACAGCAGAATACTTACATGTTTGTATGAAAATAACTATCTGGCATATCTGGTGGAACAGCTCGGACAAAAGCTTCCGTTCTTTGTAAAATAGTAAAAAACAGAATAGAAACATGGCAAAAATCCCCTGTTTATGCGGAATTGACGTAGCAGGGGATAATTTGTGCAAAAAATTCGAAAAATAGTGTTGACAAGTACACTAGCGGATGATATACTCAGATTCGTTGTTGAGGCAATGCCGAGACAACACAACAGCTCGAAAGAAACTTGAAAAGATTTCAAAAAAGTTGTTGACAAAGTCTGACAGATATGTTAACATAAATACCTGTCACGGAAAAACAAAGTTTTCCAAGACGAAAAAGATTTCAAAAAAAGTTGTTGACAAACGAAAGCGGTTATGATAAGATATCAGAGTTGCCGCTGAGAACAACAGCAACGAATGAACGAGCTCTTGCGAAGCAAGAGGTTATGATCTTTGACAAATAAACAGTAATGCAACCCTGAAAATTCCAAGATTTTCAGAGAAATTCAAGAACAAGCAAGTTGATCGAAAGATTGACAAGCTACCCGAATTAACAGTAAACAATGCCAGATAAAACTGGCAGGACACAAACACCATTTTAACATGAGAGTTTGATCCTGGCTCAGGATGAACGCTGGCGGCGTGCCTAACACATGCAAGTCGAGCGATTCTCTTCGGAGAAGAGCGGCGGACGGGTGAGTAACGCGTGGGTAACCTGCCCTGTACACACGGATAACATACCGAAAGGTATGCTAATACGAGATAATATGCTTTTATCGCATGGTAGAAGTATCAAAGCTTTTGCGGTACAGGATGGACCCGCGTCTGATTAGCTAGTTGGTAAGGTAACGGCTTACCAAGGCGACGATCAGTAGCCGACCTGAGAGGGTGATCGGCCACATTGGAACTGAGACACGGTCCAAACTCCTACGGGAGGCAGCAGTGGGGAATATTGCACAATGGGCGAAAGCCTGATGCAGCGACGCCGCGTGAGCGAAGAAGTATTTCGGTATGTAAAGCTCTATCAGCAGGGAAGATAATGACGGTACCTGACTAAGAAGCACCGGCTAAATACGTGCCAGCAGCCGCGGTAATACGTATGGTGCAAGCGTTATCCGGATTTACTGGGTGTAAAGGGAGCGCAGGCGGTGCGGCAAGTCTGATGTGAAAGCCCGGGGCTCAACCCCGGTACTGCATTGGAAACTGTCGTACTAGAGTGTCGGAGGGGTAAGCGGAATTCCTAGTGTAGCGGTGAAATGCGTAGATATTAGGAGGAACACCAGTGGC
>OGKD01001055.1_pt1 | contig 16159 bp, 8 predicted proteins | sample 1572371 | NCBI WGS metagenome assembly OGKD01 (sample SAMEA2582096, study PRJEB24529) | metagenome | biome: Human gut stool | place: China | collected 2011 | reverse complement strand
GTCCTTTCTCTATGGCATGGAACAACAGAGTATCGCCCAAATCCTCCTGCAAATAATAGGTCTTATCTTCCGAAACGATGCGCACTTCGGGAACAGGCAGTCCACATTTGTGGAAGTGTCCTGCCATATAAAGAAATGCTTCATTCTCATCGATAGAAGCTCCGTAAACTCCAATCAATGTTTCTATACCCGTCAGCCGAAAATAACGGCGGTTGGAACCGGAAGACGGTAATTCTGTTATGTTTTCAGCGGGAACGCCCGTATATGACTGATAAAGTTTCTGTAGTTCTTCGGTAATCATAGTCGTATATTTTCGAGCAAAGATAGAGAATCTAGCTAAATAATACTATCTTCCCACTGATAAAAACCGGCTACTTTACCTAATCTGCTGTGTACAGGCCTTTACTTCCAATAAGCCGGTTATTTAAAAAAGTTGTTGGAATGGCTCCCTATGAATATAAGATGAAGAATTAGCAATTCTCATTGTATTCAAGGATTTTCAGTGCAGAGATTAAAGATTTTCAGTACAGAAATTTATAATAGTTTATGCAGTCGAGTAGTCATCCCCTTATAAGGTGACAATAATCATTTTGTAAAGTGATAAATAGCACCCTATAAGATGACTATTATCCCATTGCAAGGGGACAAACTATTCTTAAAAGGACGGAAAGCTTTAAAGATACAAAATTAAATAGAGAAAAGCAACTATATATAACTCTTTTACCTGAAGGAATACAAAATAAGTTTGCTTTTCAACAAACATTCATCCGAATGTATTATCTTTGTTTTAGTTTAACTGACCTAATCTCATGAGAAGAAAGACCTTTTTACTACTATGCATCGCATTTATCGCACTGTTTATCGGCATCTCCCCTCTTCAAGCCGGTCATTATTACTATAAGCAAATCTCACTAAAAGACGGACTGCCTTCTACCGTACGATGCATCTTAACGGATGAACAAGGTTTTGTATGGATTGGAACCCGCTCCGGACTGGGACGATATGACGGACATGAACTTAAAAAGTATGTCCATCAGTCAAACAACCCTCATTCCATTCCTCACAATTTAATCTACCAGCTGATAGAAGATGTACAAAACAATATATGGATTCTGACAGATAAGGGAGTGGCACGTTATCAGCGGCAAAGCGATGACTTTCTTATACCGACTGATGAAACAGGAAATAATATCATCGCCTATTCCGTCTGCCTGACTGATGATGGAGTGTTATTCGGTTCGAAAAATAAAATCTTTTTCTATAATTATCAGGATGCCACTTTCCGCCTCCTGCAAACGTTTGACCTAGAGCCCAATTATAATGTGACTCTGCTAAGTCTATGGGATAAACGAACATTACTTTGTTGTAGTCGCTGGCAAGGACTACTCCTGCTCGACCTGAATACCGGAAAATGCCGCCGTCCTCCTTTCGATTGCGGAAAGGAAATAATGAACGTACTCATAGACTCACAAAAAAGAATCTGGGTAGCCCCTTACAACGGAGGGCTGAACTGCCTGACACATGACGGTAAACTACTGGCTACATATACTACCCACAACTCTTCTCTAAGTAACAATGTTGTACTAAGTCTCGCCGAACGGGAAGGAGAAATCTGGATTGGAACAGACGGAGGAGGCATTAATATTCTCGACCCGGAAACCGGACATTTTTCTCTGCTGGAACATGTGCCCGGAAGTGACAACTATTCACTTCCCGCCAACTCTATCTTATGCCTATACAACGACTACAACAACAATATATGGGCAGGCAGCATCCGCAACGGACTAATCAGCATCCGGGAAGTTTCCATGAAAACATATACAGACGTACCACCCGGCAACGACCGGGGACTTAGCAACAATACCGTTCTAAGTCTTTTCCAGGAATCTCAAGATCAAATCTGGGTAGGTACGGACGGAGGAGGTATCAACAACTTTAATCCGCTCACAGAGAAATTTACTCATTACCCTTCCACCTGGGAAGACAAAGTTGCCTCTATCTGTCAGTTTACTCCCGGTAAATTATTAATTTCTATTTTCTCACAAGGAGTATTTATTTTCAATCCGGCAACTGGAGAAAAACAACCTTTCACCATTGTCGACGCTGAAACAACAGCACTCTTATGCAATCGAGGCAAGGCTGTAAATCTACTCCGGAACACTCATCACAGCATTCTGTTCCTTGGAGAACATATCTATATATATGATTTGAATACACGTACTTTCAGTACCGCTATAGAACAGGAAGAACAAGATATTATCGGTGCTCTCCTGCCAATCGGCAATTATAGGAACACCACTTATCTAAATGATACGAAGCACATATATGAACTGGACAACCATACAAACCGGCTGAAAGCCCTATACAGATGCTGGAAAGACACGACCATCAACTCCGTTTCAAGAGACGAAGAGGGAAACTTCTGGATTGGGAACAATTACGGATTGGTACACTACAATCCCGCCACCAAAATACAGACTCCGATCCCGACCTCTCTATTTAGTGAAATCACTTTGATCGTATGCGACCAGCAAGGAAAAGTATGGATAGGAGCTGACAGCATGCTTTTCGCTTGGCTTATCAAAGAAAAAAAGTTCGTTCTATTCGGCGAATCAGACGGCGTAATCCAGAACGAATATCTTTCCAAACCCCGCCTGTTAAGTATGCAGGGAGACGTCTATATGGGTGGAGTAAAAGGTTTACTGCACATTAACTGCAAAATACCATTAACAACTTCTGAACTTCCCCAACTCCAATTATCTGATGTCATCATCAATGGAGAATCCGTGAATAACGAATTAACCAATCGACCAACAGGGATCTCCGCTCCCTGGAACAGTAATATCACTATCCGGATCATGTCGAAAGAGAAGGACATTTTCCGACAGAAAGTGTACAGATACCAGATAGAAGGACTGAATGACCAGCAAATCGAATCGTACAATCCCGAACTGGCTATACGTTCACTTCCTCCGGGAAGTTATAAGATTATGGCTTCATGTACAGCTAAAGATGGCAGTTGGATTCCCAGTCAGGAAGTACTGGAACTAACCATTCTCCCTCCCTGGTATCGGACATGGTGGTTTATTCTTAGCTGTACCGTTCTTACTGCTGCCGCTATTATTGAAACTTTCCGAAGAACTCTAAAGCGTAAGGAAGAAAAACTGAAATGGGCAATGAAGGAACATGAACAACAGGTATATGAAGAAAAAGTACGTTTCCTTATTAATATCAGTCATGAGCTGCGCACACCTTTAACGCTCATACACGCACCGCTTAGCCGGATACTGAAATCGCTTTCTGCCGAAGATACACAATATTTACCTATAAAAGCAATCTATCGCCAGTCACAGCGAATGAAAAACCTTATTAATATGGTACTCGATGTACGCAAAATGGAGGTTGGGGAAAGTAAATTGCAGATACAGCCGTATGCTCTCAATCAATGGATTGAACATGTATCCCAAGATTTCGTCAGCGAAGGTGAAGCTAAAAACGTCCGTATCCGCTATCAGCTTGACCCACAGGTCAATACTGTAAGTTTCGATAAAGATAAGTGTGAGATTATTCTAAGCAATCTGCTTATCAATGCCTTGAAACACAGTCCACAAGATGCAGAAATAACAATTACATCGGAGTTGCTTTCCGAGAAAAATAGCGTACGTATCTCCATCATTGACCGGGGAAACGGATTGAAACAAGTAAATACACAAAAACTCTTCACCCGTTTCTATCAAGGTACAGGAGAGCAAAGCGGCACAGGTATCGGATTATCTTATTCCAGGATTCTGGTAGAACTACACGGAGGCTCCATCGGTGCACGGGATAATCAGGAAGCTGGTGCAACATTCTTCTTTGAACTACCCTTGAGACAACAATCGGAAGAGATCGTCTGTCAGCCGAAGGCATATCTGAACGAATTGATGAACGATGATAGCAAAGAACAGTTACCGGAGGAAAATACGTTCGATACGAGTCCTTACAGTATTCTAGTGGTGGATGACAATCCGGATTTGACGGATTTTCTGAAAAAGTCACTGGGAGAATATTTCAAACGGGTAGTGATTGCTTCCGATGGTGTGGAAGCCCTTCAACTGACCAGAAATCATGCTCCGGATATTATCGTCAGTGACGTGATGATGCCGAGAATGAATGGATATGAACTTTGTAAAAATATAAAGGAAGACATTACCATCAGTCACATTCCCATTGTGCTGCTAACTGCAAGAGATGATAAACAAAGCCAGTTAAGTGGTTATAAGAACGGGGCAGACGCTTATCTTACAAAACCTTTTGAGGTAGAAATGTTGATGGAAATCATTCGCAACCGGTTAAAGAACCGTGAATCTATCAAGAAGAGATATTTGAATACAGGATTGGTCCCTGCACCGGAAGAAAGCACATTCAGCCAGGCAGATGAAACTTTCTTATTGAAACTGAATAAAATTATTCAGGAGAATCTGGATAACAGCAATCTGGATGTCACTCTTATTTGCAAAGAAATAGGAATGAGCCGGGCTTCCCTTTACAATAAGCTGAAAGCTCTAACCGATATGGGAGCCAATGATTACATTAATAAATTCCGGATGGAGAAAGCGATCACATTAATCACCAGTACGGACATGTCGTTCACGGAAATTGCCGAGAAGGTCGGCTTCACTACTTCACGCTATTTCAGTACGGCTTTCAAACAATATACAGGAGAAACGCCAACTCAATATAAGGAGAAGAGAAAACAGGAACGGAAAAAAGAGTAATGAGCAGCTACCCGAAAAAACAAATATTCTTTAGGCACGGAATTCTAAGACCTGAGCAAATAATCCGTGCCTAAAAATTTTAATATACTGCAAGTTTCATTACTTACTTAACCATTGACTTTTTTATAGTCTTCCAGAAACTTCTTCAATCCCGAATCCGTCAACGGATGATTCAATAAACCCTTGATAGCACTCAACGGACAAGTAGCAACGTCTGCTCCCACTTCCACACATTCGATAATATGTTTCGTATTGCGGATAGAAGCAGCGAGCACTTGTGTCTTGTAATCATAGGTACGATACATACGTACAATATCTCCCACAAGCCCTACTCCATCTTCACAAATATCGTCCAGACGACCGACAAAAGGCGAAACATAGGTAGCTCCGGCTTTAGCTGCCAGTAATGCCTGTCCTACTGAAAAGACTAATGTACAGTTAGTACGGATTCCCTTTTCCGTGAAATGTTTGATCGCTTTAATGCCATCGGCAATACAGGGGACTTTTACTACAATATGCGGATTGAGCGCGGCAAGTTCTTCACCTTCACGAATCATTCCTTCATAATCGGTTGCTATCACTTCGGCACTGACATCTCCGTTGACAATCTTACATATCTTGATATAATGTTCACGCTGATTCTGCGTTCCTTTGATACCTTCTTTCGCCATCAGCGAAGGGTTGGTAGTCACACCGTCAAGCACTCCGAGGTCATAAGCCTCCTGAATCTGCTCCAGATTAGCTGTGTCAATAAAAAACTTCATACTCTTAATTTTTAATGGTTAACGATCTAATAGTCAAAGATAATAATTTATTTCCATTCATCTCTGATTATGCAATCGTTATTGACGAATCAAGATATACATCCTGAATAGTATTCAATAATTCCACCCCTTCGTTCATTGGTTTCTGGAACGCTTTACGTCCGCTAATCAATCCCATACCTCCTGCACGTTTGTTGACTACAGCTGTAATGACTGCATCACGCAAATCGGAAGAACCGTGAGATTCTCCACCGGAGTTAATCAAACCAACGCGTCCCATATAGCCGTTGGCTACCTGGTAGCGGCAAAGGTCAATCGGATGTTCGGAAGCAAGTTCGGTATACATACGCTCGTCGATCTTTCCGAAACCGATAGCTTTGAAGCCACCATTATTAGTCGGAAGTTTCTGTTTCACAATATCAGCTTTGATAGTCACTCCCAAACGGTCGGCCTGTCCTGTCAGGTCGGCGGCAGCATGATAATCGACAGCACCTTTCTTGAAATCATTATTGCGCAGGTAACACCAAAGAATGGTTGCCATCCCCAGTTCGTGAGCATATTCAAAAGCTTCGGCAATCTCTACCAGTTGACGGCGACTTTGTTCCGAGCCGAAATAAATAGTAGCTCCTACGGCCACTGCTCCCATGTTCCAGGCTTCTTTGACAGTGCCAAACAACACCTGGTCGAAGCTATTCGGGTAAGAGAGCAGTTCATTGTGGTTCAATTTCACAATGAAGGGTATCTTATGCGCATATTTACGTGCTACGGATCCAAGAATTCCAAACGTGGAAGCTACTCCGTTACAACCGCCTTCAATAGCCAGTTTCACAATATTTTCAGGATCGAAATAGATCGGATTGGGAGCAAATGATGCTCCGGCAGTATGTTCGATGTCCTGATCGACAGGAAGTATAGACACATAACCGGTATTTGCCAGCCGTCCATGTCCCAACAGGGATTGCAGGTTATTTAATACTCTTATGTTTCGATCCGAATCAATCCAGATTTTATCTATCGTATCGGGAGACGGAACATGAATTAATGATTTATCGATGGTTTCACAGGTATGTTCCAAATAATAACAGGCCTGATCTCTTAATAATTCAACTACTTTACTCATAACTTTACTTTTTAATATGTAACTATTTTATTTTTTCTTTCCCTGATTGGCAACTGCTTCCATTAGCTTTTTGATCTCTTCCGGATTTCCCAGGAAGTAGTCGCTGGATACATTCAGGTTTTCATCAAACTCAAACACGTAAGGCACAGCCGTAGGTAGATTCAGTTTGACAATATCTTCATCGGAGATGTTTTTTAGATGTTTGATGATGCCTCTCAAACTATTGCCATGAGCGACCACCAACAGCGTATGAGCTGTTTTCAGACTGGGGAATATATCACTTTCCCAATAAGGCATAATACGTTCAATGGTATCTTTCAACGATTCAGTGCGAGGTAATTCTGCATCGGGCACTTCATGATAACGGTAATCAAAATGCGGATTTCTCAAATCTTTTTCTGAAAGTGGATTAGGGGCTATATCATAACTACGGCGCCAGATGAGCACTTGTTCTTCACCATACTTCTCGGCAGTCTCGGCTTTATTCAATCCCTGTAAGTCCCCATAATGTTTCTCGTTCAGGCGCCAGTTCTTTTCGACAGGAATCCAGTCGAGATTCATTTTATCGAGTACACAATTCAACGTTTTCACTGCACGCTTTAAATAAGAGGTATATGCTTTATCAAAATTAAAGCCATACTCTCTCAATGTTTCTCCGGCTTTTTCGGCTTCGGTAACTCCTTTTTCTGTCAGGTCTACGTCGGTCCAACCGGTGAAACGATTCTCTTTGTTCCATGCACTTTCTCCATGACGGAGCAATACTATCTTTTTCATTGCTAAAAGTCTCCTTTCTTCTGTTTATATATACAACAGATTGTTTCTTCACAAAGTTCACCAGAAAACAAATAGTTGGCAATACCCAGAAATAATGATTCTTTTAGTTGAAAAGTAAAATGTAGTAATTAGACATATAAAAAAATTACCCTCCTCTAACTCTAAACTTGCATGGATTGATCGATTATGAATCAAAACAAGTTTATTGTTAGAGAAGAGTAAGCCTGTTAGAGAGAGAATTTATTTATCGGTATTTTTCCCGTAATACGCTTCTTTTGCTTTCTTTATATTCCGTAGTAAAGCCGTGTAATGTCTATAATTAAAATCGCCTTCCTTGCATACGGCAAGTTGCCTTTTCACATATTCTTCAATCTTATCCAGATGCATTTCTATAAAAAGCAAAATATCAGAACGATTCACCGTCGTATTTACATTTCCGGCCTCTTTGTCACTTGGATTCATCATACGTTCAATAAATCCCAGATAAGTCCGTTGCTGCTGACGGCGGAAATTATTCTCTAATTCATTTGAATCATTCAAAGGTTTCCACACTGTACCAAACACATCGTCCAAATATTCCTCGAGTGGATAAGGATCCGAAGCACACATCGAAGCCGAATACAAATTCTGCAACATTCCCGGCGCCAGTAATAAGGCCATAATAGAACTTTGGCGGTCACGAATTTCATCCACAGCTTTCACTCCTGTGCAATTCACTACCTTATCAGGATAAAGCCAAAGTGGAGCTACAAGCAAATTCCGTCCTAACCATTCTACAGCTTCTTTTTGCACACTACGCGGCAGGTAATCATGAGGTTCCTGTCCTGGCAGATTATTAGTATACCGCCCTCCCAAGTTTCTCTGTACATGCAGCGTATATTTCATATATTGGGCACGAACTGATTTATAAATCGTATTTAAATCGTCATATTGACCGTCAGGTTGTGCAGTCCAAGTCATAATATTTTCCATCACCCTCTTCAGGTTCTTCATACCGTATTCATTGGCCTTCATATTATTATCCCCCAAGTCCTCACTCTGGCTGCGGGGATCAGCTCCTTTTCCTTCATCACCGATAAACAACAGGCGATGGTCGCCTTGAAGTTTCTTCGTGACTTCAGAACGCAACACAGCTTTCTCCTTAAAGGGATCTTTAAACTCCGGACGATATTGATACCCCCATTTTATAGCCCATTTATCATAATCGCCAATACGGGGGAAAAGCCCTTTTTCTGAAATCCGGTCTTCGGGTTGTGCCACATAGTTAAACCGTGCATAATCCATAATAGATACTGTGTGACCATTGGCCTCCACCCATGCTTTATCACGTAATTTCTCTACCGGGGTAGCCGAGCTGGCAGCCATATTGTGACGCAAACCAAGCGTATGTCCTACCTCGTGCGAAGAAACAAATTGAATCAGAGTCCCCATTAATTTATCATCAAAGGTCATTGATTGTGCACGTTTATCCAAAGGTCCACACTGCACCATATACCATTTCTTAAGTAAGTTCATTACGTTGTGATACCAACAGATATGACTTTCCATGATCTCTCCGCTACGAGGATCTACAATACGCGGACCATAAGCATTTTCTGATTCCGAAGGTAGATAGCGCAATACGCTATAGCGTGCATCGTCCAAGCTCATTGTGGGATCGTCCGGCCATTCTTTGGCAATAATGGCATTCTTGAATCCGGCTGCTTCAAAAGCTACATTCCAGTCATTCACACCAGCTTTAAGATAAGGAATCCATTTTTTGGGTGTCGCCGGGTCTATATAATACACAATAGGACGTTTGGGTTCAGTAAGTTGTCCTTTCCGATAACGTTCCGGATCTTTCGGTTCCAACCGATAACGCTGGATAATGGCTCCACGAGTCGTAACTTGCTGGTCATCAGAAAACTCTATCACCGGATTTTGGAAGAATCCAACCCGTTCATCTGCCAATCTCGGCTGCATAGGCTTTTTGGGTAACATCACCATACTGGTATTCAGTTTCACTGTCACCGAACCTGTTGCCGCAGCCGGCAACTTGCCGGAAGTTATGTTGTAAGTACGTAAGGTAAGCACTTCCACATTAATGGGATAGGTTTTTATGGTATCCATAAATGTACGATCCTGCGCTAAACCAATGCCAAGAATAGAACGGTCACTCGATGTAAAGCCACACGTCTTATTATCACTCAAGAGAAACTTGGATACATTGATAAGCTGCGCCTGAGTCTTCGGATTTCTACCGATAACGTCAAACTTACAAATAACCGGGTCTATCGTTGACTGCTTCAATGCTTCCGCAATTTTATCACCTGTGGGAGCAAACTGTGACTGTACATATTCACGTAAAAAGAGCGTCTTGTCGTTATGCTGTTCCCAATAAACCACACTACGGTTCACCTCTTCCCCACTAAGCATTTTGAACCCTTGCGGTACAGCTTTAAAGCGAGTGACAACCAATAACAATCGTCCCAACAAAGAATCCGGTACTTCAAAATACCAATCATCCTTGATATGACGCACTGTAAACATGCCCTCACATTCACTTCCTCCATCTTTCAAAAGTTTCTCGTAAGCTGTCGCTTTCTTAACAGTGTCTTTCTTAACTGTATCTTCACGGACCACCAGACTTTTCTTTCCATGTTCAAGCGGATTTATAACACCGGACCGTGCTTCTGCTCCTTGCAGTGCCAAAAGTAGCAATACAGTTATCATCAAAATCTTTTGCATTGTTTTTCTATCTATTTTATTCGTTAGTATTTAATGTCAGGTTCGGATTTTTTTCACGGGCAGCCACCGGGAACGGAATGATGTACAAACGTGAATCCGGCTTCAACGTATATGTCTTCTGTTCGACATTAGTAGAAACTAGCGGGAAAACACGGGTGATCGTCTTTGCATAGTCCGGTTCCGTATTAAACCGCTTCAAATCCCAAAAACGACTAAAACCAAGAAGTAACTCTTTACGACGCTCATTAATAATTTCCTGCATCATCTCACGCTGTGTAGCCGGCTCCGGTAATATCGCCTCACTTCCCTTTATTCGTTTTTCACGCAACAGATTCAAGACTTCAACAGCTCCAGACAAATCGTTCTGACGGGCTTTGGCTTCTGCTAGAATCAGATAAACTTCGGCTGTACGCATACCTACAGCCATATACTGGAATTTGGCATAAGTAAGTGACGTATTCCACAAAGCAGCCCCAGAACCTTTATCAAAATAGTATTCAAGATTTCCAGTCGTCTTGAAAAACAGATTCATACGCTCATCATTCGTACCAAAAAGTTGTACCAGTTCCGGGCTGATCATACCATAAGTAAAAGCCGGATTTTCGGTAACGCCACCCATATAAGCATAATTCAAAACTTCAGGGTTTCCACCTTTAGCATAAGTTGAAACCTTCATTGGCCCTCCCTCATCCTCCAAAGCTATATAATCGATCAAACTGTTATTTCGTTTTAATGATTCCTCCGCTGCATCTTCAGCTTTTTTCCAGTCGCGATGAAACAAATAAACACGGGCAGCCAAAGCATAGCCAAAAGCTTTCGACGGATGATAGACATTCACCGGTTCTTCTTTCAAATAAGGTAATGCATCCTCAATATCTTTGATGATAAAATCATAGACCTCGGCCACAGTCGCTTTAGTAGGAGTAGCTTCAAGATCATACTCTCTGACAATGGCAACACCACCGTCAGTAGCCGCCGTCTCTGGATTATAACTTTTCGCAAAAGTGTTTACTAAAATAAAGTGGTCCCAAGCACGCATTATCTTTGCTTCCGCTTTTGCCAGTTCTTTAGTATCCTTGTCACCTGTACTATAATCCACCAATGAAATCACGATATTCGACCGCAAGATATATTCATAGCAATTCGCATACAAATTATTATCACTCAACTCCTTACGATCAGCATCTTCATTAAATGTCATATTGATTCCATCCCAAGATAGATATTCTTTGCCAATAATATTCGATTCTTTTGACCAGACATTATCACTCAACAGGGCAAAGGCCGACGGATAATAACACCGGTTAGGCAAAGCTACCAGTTCGTAATAAGTATCAGTAGAATCCACAGTCTTCTTACCTGTGGGAGTTATATCCACGTAATTCTCACAAGCCGCAAGTCCCAATATCAGCAGAACCGGCAATATATAAAGTAGTTTACGCATATTCTATAGTCTTTTTAATAATTAGAAACTTGTTGATAATCCAATAGAGTAAGTCTTGGGCGAGGCCATGCCACGAGTACCTCCGTTTAGATCGTAGCTCTCCGGGTCTATATCATTTCCTGCCTTACACCAGGTAAAAAGATTGTTCACCTGCAATTTCACCTTCAGCGAACTAAGCCGGAGTTGACGACAAATGTCAGACGGCAAATTATATCCCAAACTCAGACTACGTAGTTTCACATAGCCGGCATCTTTTACATTGATGTCACCATACCGCCACCAATCCTGAAAAGTCCCCGCATAAGTTTTCACTTTTGCAGGCATATCAATATACATACGTACATCTCCATTCGGATCATCAGAGCTCCAACGATTAGTAATATCTTTCAATGTCTGACTTCCCACCTGATCATTCATATCTACTACACTATTACGTAATTTATTACCTCCTGCATATACAAGGAAAGCATTCAGATCAATTCCTTTATAGCTTAGTCTGAAAGTCAGCGCTCCATTGAATTTAGGCGTCAGTGAACCAAGATTTACCAGATCATCTGTACCTTTAAGGGATGATCCGGTAGTAATGTTAGCCACCGTTCCATCTTCATTAAATGTTACAAGATCATTCCCGTCCTTATCCACCGCTACCGGATATCCATTCTCAATACGATCGATGCGGTAAGCCCAAAGCGTGTTATGACTGGTTCCCTCCATAAAGTAGTTCAGCGGACTCTTGATAAAGCTTGTCGATGTGTCCGAATCGCTATGATCCACTTTTATCATTTTATTTTTGTTATGAGCGAAGTTGAAATCAATGGCAAAGTTCCAGTCTTTCTTTCTGATAATATTGGTTGTGAGTGATAACTCAATACCCCGGTTACGCATTTTGCCATTGTTCACGACACGTGATTTAGCTCCCAAAGTGGGATCCATGTATCGACGTACAAGCAAATCTGACGCAGAACGGTTATAATATTCCAAGCTACCGGCAATCACATTATTGAAAAGACGGAAATCCATTCCCACATTATAAGTAGCAGTTTTTTCCCAACGAAGTTTAGGGTTCGGAAGATCATTATCTTCATAAGTCAGATAATTCGTCTTAATCGGATTACTCTGAGTTTTTTGCTTTACCACAAAATAGGTAGTCGAACTTTGGTCTACATTACCATTAATACCATAGGTCATACGTAATTTCAAAAAATCAAGCCAAAAAAGTTCTTTCATAAATGACTCGCCCGACACAATCCAAGAAGCACCGACCGACCACAGAGGGTGACGTTGGTTACGGATATCAAGTCCGAACAAGTCTGCCTGATCCCAGCGAATACTTCCGGAGACATTGTAACGTGACAGATACGAATAACCCGCATTAGCATAAAAAGACGCATAACGATGGCGTGATTCTTGCAATGTAGCCGACAAACCTGTTAACTTAATAGTATTACCGGAAAGAGCACTTGTCCCTATTCCATCGCGATATGCTTGCCAATCTATTATATCGGAAGTTAACGTTTGGGGATCGTAACCGTACATTAGCTGTCTGGTTAATTTAGGAATTTTATTTTCCCGAAATTCCAATCCGGCGATAGCTGTTACAGAATGATCCTTCCAATTTTTATCAAAATCTATCTGGTTACGGACCGTATAACGGTTACTTCCCACTTCACTTTGATAGAATCGTCCACCTTTCGGCATCCCCGAGTTCCCATCCGTATCAATCATGGAATTGTGCGTCATACGCATCAAATAAGAATCTTCTGCATCATACACCTCACTTTTACTATTGTTCCATTCATATTGATACATAAAATTGTATTTGAACATCTTCAAAAAACGAGCCTGCAAGCTGACAAACGGACGTATACTAACATCATGCGATTTTGTGCCACTTTCACCTAAGGCATCAAGCACATTGAAGCCAAATGATTTATAAGGTGAAACACCTTCCGCCTGACTTACCACTCCCCCATTATAAGAGCCACCTGAATATCCGCTTACATTTACATAGGGAGAATTGTAATGCCCGCCATCGTCATCCAGTATTCTTTCATAACGTTGTTGTAAGGTATAACCGGTAAATAGACTATTAGGCGTGTCACTACGTCCCAAGCGGGCATCCACTCCGGCATTCACATTCAGCCAACTGGTGATAGCATAGTTCGACTTGTAGTACAAAGAAAATCTATTGCTTTTGTCATTTATAGTACGCCCTTTGTTATTTTCATAATTGAAAGAAAGAAAATGATTACTGTCCCCTACTTTTTGAGAAACAGTCATATTATAACGTTGCGTCACAGCTGCACGCCAAGCATTATCACGATACTCTTTATAATAGTCGTTATTACGCCACTGATTCAGTGTATTTTCTACTTCACTGTTACTTACCGTTCCATTCTCCTTATCTAAATAAAGCTGAAATAATGGATAATAGTAACCTGATTTATAAGTGGATAGAAAACTGGAAGCACTGCCGGATTCAGCCACATTAGCATCAAATACCGCAGTCTGATAATCAATGATATCGCTTGTAGAAGCCAGATTTAAACTATTGAAATTAGGTTTGCTAGTGATGAACCAGTCTGCATTGATACTTACATGTGCTCCTTCTTCTTTAGCCTGCTTGGTTACTACCACAATAACTCCGTTTGCAGCCAAAGCACCATAAATACTAGCTGCCGCTGCATCCTTCAAGACAGTCACGCTCTCCACATTATAGGGATTTATCTCACTTAGAGTCAAGTTTGTCGGCATATCATCTACAACAATCAGCGGATCTGTTCCTACATCATTCGAGAATGTACCTACACCACGAAGGATAGGACTCATATCACCATTATTCGGATTAATATTCATACGCAAGCCGGCCACTTGTCCTTCCAGAGAAGAAGTCAGGTCCGTGTGCATCTGTCTTGTCAGTTGTTCGGAATCCACAAAGCCGAAAGCAGCGGTAGAACGCTCCCGACTAATACGCTGATAACCGGTCACTACGACATCTCCCAACTGTTGTTTGTCTTCGTGCATAATCACATTGACATGAGTACGTCCTTTAATAGAAACTTTTTCTGTCTGCATACCGACAAAAGAGACTTCCAAAGTGTGAGTTTCCTCCAACACCTTACAGGTAAAATTTCCTTCGACATTGGCAATAGCTCCGAACGGGCTATTGATTCCCCGAATATTTGCGCCTGGTAATGGGGTACCTTTTTCATCTACCACCCTTCCCTCTACACTTCTAGTTTTCCGTACAGCACCTGTGGAAGTGGTTTTCACTTTACGGATAGTAATGAAATGCTGGTTCACCTCATATTCAAAAGGTTTTCCCTCTAGAATTTTCTGAAGCGCAGACAAAGGTGCCAACTGGCGTATACTGACACTTACCCGGTACGGACCGACATCTTCACTAGGGAAATTCACCTTATAACCGGACACATTGCTGAACTGCTTCAAAGCCTCTCCCAGCGATGCTTCTTTCAGTTCCAAAGAAATCAGTTTGTTGTCCGTACTTTGTGCCCATCCATGCAAGGCAGTTACAAACATCAGCAATAAAAAGGCGGTTTTCATCCACACGATCCTTCCCGTTGCCTTTTTGTAAGACAATGTAAATTGTTGCTTTTTCATAAGAGTTGTATTTGTAAAGTTATATATGTTTAATCGTGATCGTTTCGTCTTGATAATCCACACGTACTTTCTCCAATTTATTCAGAAGTTCCAAAGCTTCTTCCAAGCGGGCATCACGGTTAGCCCAGAAGTTTAACCGGATATGGTATAGTTCCGCTTGTTCGAAATCAATATTCACGTTATACCATCTGCCTAAAGAACTCATAATGTCTTTCAATGATGCATCTTCAAAATAAAACATTCCTTCAGTCCAAGCTGTATAAGTCGCAATGTTCACACGTGAGATATTTTCTTCTCCGTTTTCCGTATAAGTGAGATCCTGACCTGGCTGAAGTATAACGGATTGATGACTGGTCATATTCGTAACCTCCACCTTTCCTTGTACCAAAGTCACGTGTCGGTCCTCCGTTTTATATGAACGTATATTGAATTTAGTACCTAAGACCCTAGTTTCCATACCATCGGCACTTACAATAAACGGACACTTTTCATTCTTCGCAACCTCGAAACAGGCTTCCCCTTTCAGTTCTACACGCCGTTCCTTCCCATTAAAAGCCACAGGATAACGCAGGCTACTTTCAGCATTTATCCAGACTTTAGTACCATCTGACAACACCAATAGAAAGCTCTTCCCACGTGGGGTAGTCAAAGTCTGACAACATATTGTGTCCGGAGTTAATGCTTCCACTTCTTTAAGATTCATCACACTATCCTCCAACAGTTGTTCACTATGACCATCTGTTTGCAGCATCACATATTCTCCATCAGTGATTGCAGCAAAGAACCGTATCGGTTGTTCCATTGACTGGGGCGTAGTTGGAAATAACGAAGGAATCAGAAAAACCAGCACTAATACGGCAGCTGCAGTAAAAGCCGCCACCCCTATATACATTCTTGATCTGACTCTACGTTTCCGTTCCAGATTCTCACGTATCACAGCTTCCTTACAAGC
>OGKD01001053.1_pt1 | contig 16179 bp, 10 predicted proteins | sample 1572371 | NCBI WGS metagenome assembly OGKD01 (sample SAMEA2582096, study PRJEB24529) | metagenome | biome: Human gut stool | place: China | collected 2011 | reverse complement strand
AATGAAGAAGAATTTGTAGAGATCCTGATGAACGGACTGCGTCTGTCACGTGTCGGTCAGGTATTGGTTGAGCGTTGTATCGCGGGCTGGAAAGAGATTGAGTACGAGGTTATGCGTGATGCGAACGGTACCTGTATTACCGTATGTAATATGGAGAATCTGGATCCGGTTGGTGTCCATACCGGAGATTCTATCGTTGTTGCACCATCACAGACACTGGCAGATAAGGAATACCAGATGCTTCGTAGTGCTGCTTTAAATATCATTACAGAGCTTGGTATCCAGGGGGGATGTAACGTACAGTTTGCATTGCATCCGACGACATTTGAATATTGTGTAATCGAGGTAAACCCGCGGGTAAGCCGTTCTTCGGCACTTGCTTCGAAGGCAACCGGATATCCGATTGCGAAGGTGGCTGCGAAGATTGCACTTGGATATAATCTGGATGAGATTAAAAATGCTATCACAGGTAAGACATATGCAAGCTTTGAGCCGGAACTTGATTATGTTGTAGTTAAGATGCCGAGACTTCCTTTCGATAAGTTCATCAAGGCAAGCCGCAAGCTGACGACGCAGATGAAGGCAACCGGTGAGGTTATGAGTATCTGTACGAACTTCGAGGGTGCACTTATGAAGGCACTTCGTTCCCTGGAACAGCATGTGGACAGCCTGATCTACGAGAATTACAATGATCTTCCGACGGAAGAAATCCATGAGATGCTGCACCGCGTTGATGATCGCCGAATCTTCGTCATCGCAGAAGCACTGCGCCGTGGAATCTCCGCAGAGGAAATCCATGATATTACGAAGGTAGATATCTGGTTTATTGACAAGATCAACAATATTGTACAGGAAGAAAAATTACTGCGTGAGACACCTGAGATCACTAAGGAAATGATGCAGGAAGCAAAGCGCATGGAGTTTCCGGACAAGGTAATCGCACAGATTACAGGCAAGAAGGAAAAGGAAATCAAGGAGCTTCGCTATGGCTATGGTATCCATGCATCCTACAAGATCGTAGATACCTGTGCGGCTGAGTTTGAAGCAGAGACACCATATTATTATTCCTGCTACGATGGCGAATCCGAAGTCGAGGTGGATGAGAATAAGAAGAAGATCATGGTGCTTGGTTCCGGTCCGATCCGTATCGGACAGGGTATCGAGTTTGACTACTGCTCGGTACACAGTACATGGACCTTGAAGAATAAGGGTTATGAGACAATCATCGTAAATAATAATCCGGAGACAGTCAGTACAGACTTCGATATCGCAGATCGTCTGTATTTCGAGCCGCTGACGGCAGAAGATGTAGAGTCTATCGTAAATATCGAGAAACCGGATGGCGCGGTTGTACAGTTCGGTGGACAGACAGCTATCAAGCTGACTGAGGCACTTTTGGAGATGGGCGTGCCAATCCTTGGTACAAGTGCTGAGAATGTCGATGCAGCCGAAGACCGTGAGTTGTTCGATGAGATTCTGGAGAAGTGCTGTATCCCAAGAGCAGCCGGTAAGACTGTATTTACAGTTAAGGAAGCATTAGAAGCTGCCAACGAGCTTGGCTATCCGGTTCTTGTCCGTCCTTCCTATGTATTAGGTGGACAGGGTATGCAGATTGCAATCTCGGATAAAGATATTATTGAGTTCATGGAGATTATCAATCGGCATGAGCAGGAACATCCGGTTCTGGTTGACAAATATCTGATGGGTAAGGAAATCGAGGTCGATGCCGTATGTGACGGCGACGATATCCTGATTCCTGGTATCATGGAGCATATCGAGCGTGCAGGTATCCATTCCGGAGATAGTATCTCTGTGTACCCGGCACAGACGATCACACCGAAGATCAAGCGTGTGCTGGAAGACTACACGAAGAAGCTTGCGAACAGCCTGCATGTTATCGGACTGATCAATATTCAGTTTATTGTATATCAGGATGAGGTATATGTCATCGAGGTTAACCCGCGGTCAAGCCGTACCGTTCCATATATCAGTAAGGTAACCGGTATTCCGATCGTTGATCTTGCAACGAGAGTTATCACAGGCGAGAAGATCAAGGATATGGGCTATACACCGGGATTACAGCCGGAATCTGAATACTTCGCAATCAAGATGCCGGTATTCTCCTTCGAGAAGATCCGTGGAGCCGAGATCAGCCTTGGACCGGAGATGAAATCAACCGGTGAGTGCCTTGGTATCTCCAAGAATTACAACGAAGCGTTGTTCAAGGCGTTCCTTGGAAACGGCGTGAATCTGCCGAAGTACAAGAAGATGATACTTACAGTAAAGGATTCGGATAAGCTGGATGCAGTAGAAATCGGACAGCGGTTTACAGCACTTGGCTATGAGATCTACTCGACAAGAAGTACCTGCCGTGTCCTGAATGAGAATGGTGTTCCGGCAAAACCGATCAACAAGGTGGAGGAGCCTTCTCCGAACCTGCTGGATCTGATCCTGTCGCACGAGATCGATCTTGTTATCGATACACCATCCCAGGGAGTAGAACACAGCAAGGACGGCTTCGTGATCCGTCGAAATGCAATCGAGACAGGCGTGACAGTCCTCACGAGCTTAGATACCGCACATGCGCTTCTTACAAGCTTAGAGTCATCTGACCGCCACAATCTTTCTCTTGTAGATATAAGCGAAATATAGTAAAATAAAGGTAACCATGCAGATTATCTGTCTGGTTACCTTTATTTTTTGAGGTGATGGAATGAATATTGGTTCGATGAGTAACAACTATATAATTCCATATAGCGGTGTCAGCCGCGTCACACCGGTCAATGCGGACAATACGGTCGATACTTCTACGAAGGTGAAGCCGGTCGAATGTCAGACGTGTAAGAACCGCGAGTATGTCGATGGTTCGAATGAACCGGACGTATCGTTTAAGACACCGGGCAAGATTGCGGCAGGAGAATCATACGCGAAGGTAAGTGCGCATGAACGGGAGCACGTGGCAAATGCGATTCAGAAAAGCAGCAAGCCGGGCGCGAAGCTGATATCGGCGAATGTAACATTGAAGATGGGGGTCTGTCCGGAATGCGGCAGAACGTATGTTGCAGGTGGAGAGACGACGACACAGATCCAGTATTCAGAGAGTAATCCATACGAGAAGAACCGGAAACAGGCGGAAGCCGGATTTCTGATCGGGAACAACTTTGATGCTATTTCTTAGACCAGCATTTGACGTTGCGCTTTCGATTGCGCTTCGTGTCTGATTTGTATCGGATTTCACATAACGAATTTAAATATTGCAGATAATGCTTCTGGGAATCCATGGATTCTTCCGGGAAAAGTGGAAGCAGGAGCTTCACGGGATTTTGCTTATAGAAGATGCAAAGCTTAATAAAAAATTCCATCGTTGGCTTTCGGTAGTCCGCTTCCAGATGACAATACGATGAACGTGAGATGCCGGTCGATGCGGCTATTTCTTTCTGGGTGTAACCGGAGTGGAGTCGGAGACGAATGAGCATAGCTCCAAAGGTGGTTGTGTCTGACATGATAGATCCTCGCTTTCTGGATAAAATTGAAAATTGGAATGAAATAATTTGGAAGCAGCCGCTTCCAGAAAAATAGAAAAGAAATCATATTCGAGAAGCAGTGTAAGTTCAGCCAGAACATCGACTGGCGGCGCACATCTTCCCGTTTCATAGTTACTGTAGGCTTGTCTTGTAATATTGAGTCGTTTGGAAATGTCGGTTTGATTGAGATGTTTTTGACGACGCGAAATTTTTAGACGAGGCCCGAATTCTTTTGGAATCATAGAATGTACCTCCATGGGCATTATGTTAACAGAAAAAGAAAAAAATACAAGCAGAAAAAATAAGATTGGCACATATTCACAAGTGAGACTGTGAATACTGCACAAAATAGGAGAAGGAGACAAAACATGAGTAAAGCAGATGATTTGTTCATTGCGATGTGTAAGGATATTATTGAGAACGGTTACGATACGAAGGGCGAAAAGGTGCGTCCGAAATGGGAGGATGGGACTTCGGCATATACGATCAAACGGTTTGGTGTTGTAAACCGATATAATCTGGCGGAGGAATTTCCGGCGATCACGCTTCGAAAAACTTATATCAAATCCGCAATTGATGAATTGCTCTGGATCTGGCAGAAAAAATCAAATAACGTCCATGACCTGCACAGCCATATCTGGGACGCGTGGGCAGACGAAGATGGTTCGATCGGCAAGGCGTATGGTTACCAGCTCGGTGTGAAGCACAAATATAAAGAGGGTATGATGGATCAGGTCGATCGTGTGATCTATGATCTGAAGAACAATCCATACAGCCGCCGTATCATGACGAACATTTATGTGCATCAGGATCTGTCCGAGATGAACCTGTATCCGTGTGCGTACAGCGTGACGTTCAATGTCACAGGCAACAAATTAAATGCCATTTTGAATCAGCGTTCGCAGGATGTGCTTGCAGCGAATAACTGGAATGTCGTACAGTATGCGGCACTTGTGTATATGATGGCACAGGTAACTGGATTTGAACCGGGAGAGCTGGTACATGTGATCGCAGATGCACACATCTATGACAGACACATTCCAATCGTGGAAGAGCTGATCAGCCGGCCGACGTATCCGGCGCCGAAAGTAACACTCAATCCAGATGTCAAAGATTTTTATGATTTTACGGTTGATGATTTTACAATCGAAGATTATCAGACCGGACCACAGATCAAGAACATACCAATAGCGGTTTAGAGCGAAATATTTGGAGGGTAATATGGACTTAATAGTAGCAGTAGATAACAACTGGGCGATTGGAAACAAGGGCGATCTGCTCGTATCAATACCAGAGGATCACAAATTCTTCCGACAGACGACAATGGGAAATGTCGTTGTACTTGGAAGAAAGACACTGGCAGGATTCCCGAATGGCCTGCCGCTTGCGGGAAGAGATAATATCATTTTATCGACTGATCCGAATTATACCGTGCGAGGGGGTACGGTTGTTCACTCGAAGGAAGAACTGTTCGAGGAACTGAAAAAATATGAGGATAAGGAAATTTTTGTAATCGGTGGCGGACAGATCTACGAGATGCTGCTTCCGTATTGCAAGTATGCGCATGTGACGAAGATCAACTATGATTATGCAGCGGATACACATTTCCCGAATCTGGATGAACTGGAGAACTGGGAAATGATCGCGGACAGCGACGAGCATACCTATTTTGATTTGGAGTTTTATTTCCACAAATATGAGAATAAAAATCCATTAGCATTTTAGAAATTTGGTGATTTTTGCATAAAATGCACAAAATAATTGATGAAAATGTTATAAATCATACAAAAAGTCTTTCAAATATGATGGAAGTATGGTATCATTTAAGGTAAATTTGAGCGATTATTTTTATTTTGGGAGGGTAATAAAAATGACAGAAGTAATGTTGACGTCCGGACAGGGCTTTGAGGGTTACGAAATCGTAGAGTATTTGGGATTTGTAAATGTACAGTCGGTACTTAGCTCGAACTTTTTCAAGGGGTTTGCAGCCGGTGTGAGTGAGATGTCAGATTCCGAGAGTGAGAAGCTGACAGGCAAGCTGGAGCAGGTAAATGAGACAGCACTGAAGCGTTTGCAGACAATCGCAGCAAGAAAGAAAGCGGATGCGGTAATTGGCGTGGAATTGAATTATACACAGTTTGCAAGCTATTCCGTAGGAACGATCGCTTCTGGTACAGCTGTTCGCCTGAAGAAGAAGCCAGAGGAGAATCCAGTTACAGAAAAATCTCTGTATGTCAGCAACTACTATAATCGTCTGGTGCCAAGACCGGTACGTGTATGGTTACGTGGTTCTAAGAATGGGGTAACAATTTCTACAGATTTCTTTAATTATAACAAAGATGATATTCGTGCAATCCGTGCAGACGTCGAGCTGACAAACCTGTATGAAGAACGATTGCTGTTAAAGGATCTGGATTTTGTATTTGAGAAAGGAAATGTTTCTCTGATCGAATCCAAGGATATGGAGTGTAAGCTTCCTGCAAAGGATATTCTGCTTTTGAAGGATGCAAAGGTACGCATCTCCAAATATGTGACAAGCCGTGGTGTATTCGCGTGCAACGACCAGCCAATCGATGTCAGCATGCCGTTACATAGATTATCTGCACTTAAAGAGAAACGTGGTATTGATGCAGTCGAGAAGTATCGTACCGATGGCATGATCTGGACATGTAACTGTGGTTATGTAAACGAGGCTGGCGCAGATGAATGTCTGATCTGTGGACGTAAGCAGGAAGACATGAAGAGTACATCGAAGTTCAATCCAGATGAGATGCTTGCAAAGATGCAGACGAAGGAATATGTCATTGAACTGAAGGATGTATTGATGGAATACATCAAGGATATTGATAGCGAGTACAGAATGGAACTTTTGGAGATTATGGAGTCAGGATTGCAGTATGAAAAGACAAGAGGCAACATGAAAGACACCGTAATCGAGAAGGTAGAAAAGGTCTTTGAAGGACACTAAGTAAAATGAAACTGGCAGAGGTGACAGGGTATGGGCGCAGGACTCAGCATGGCGAGTGTAAATAAAATTAAAGAGTTGGCGAATTCCAGAGAATATAGTCTGGCACTTGAGTTAGTGGAACATCAGGATTTGACAAAATCCCTGAACCCACAGTTCCTGAGACTGTGTGGAGAGATTTACATAAAAAATGATAGATATAAGGATGCCAGACGATGTCTGATCATGGCGCATCGTCTGGGACCGGAATCGAAGCGGGTTTTGTATACGTTTGTGGAGCTGTATTTGCGGATGGGATATTTCCAGCTGGCAAAGACGTATTACGATATGTATATGTTTGATGCCAATGCATATGACAGCCGGGACATGGATTATGTCTGGAATAAGCATGAACATGCGGACGATTACAAGACGCTGGAACCATTGATTGCCGGGTATGCACACAATCTGGACTATGACTGGAGCTTTGAGTTATATCTGCTTTACAAGAAAGAGGAAAAACAGAACGAGGCGGCGACGCTGGCTGAGTTATATCATGCATCGTTCAAGAATTCCGATAACAGCCAGATTATATTGGATATCGAAGCTGGAAAAGTAAAGGTAGATACATATTTCGATATATATGCGGACACTGAAGCTGTAGATGATGATCCAGATATGGAGGCACTTCGTGCAGAAGAACAGGAGCTGCTTGCAGCCGATGATTTGCGGATGCATCCGAAAGAGGCAGAGATCACGATCATGTATGAGGATTCATATACACCTGCCGGTTCGGAGAAGAAAGTGCAGAAGATGCTCAAAAAGCAGGAACGCGAAGAGCAACGGAAAGAAAAGAAGCTGTTGAAAAAACAGAAGCAGCAGGAAAAGGCAGAAGCTGCGGCGGAAGCTGAGAAGGCGGAGACGGAAGTGGAATCTGCTACCGAAGAAAAAAAGGATACCGAAGCGGAAGCACCTGAGACAGTTGCGGATGAGACAGAACAGAAGACGTCTGAGGAAACAACTGTGACAGAACAAGAAACAGCAGAGAAAGCATCTGTGACAGAAACATCAGAACAAAAAACGGCAGAGGAAGCGTCTGAGACAGAAGCGGAAGAACCGGAAAAAGAAAAAAAGAAGGGATTTTTCCAGAGACGGAAGAGAAAAAAACACGAGGAAGAATCTGAGACAACGGATGCTGATATAGAAGAAACAAAAGAAGTAACATCGGAATCGGAAGATGTAAAACCATCGGAAGAGCCGAAAGAATCAAATAGTGACATTTCATCAGAGATTGCAGAGACAACAGGGCAGGCGGAAGATATGAGACATGGAAAAGGGACAATTGCAAAAGATGTAGTCGTAGTAGATGAAGATGATGGTTTTGAAGCAGAAGCGGATACGATTGAGGAACTTGCATCCAAGGAACATGTGACGCAGGAGACCGAGACGAAGGAAGCAGAAGTGACAACAGCCAAGAAACCGACGTTTGAATTCCAGACAGTGGAACTGGCGCCGGAAGATTTTGAGGAAGAATATGAGGTTGACGATTTCTCTGAAACTGTGGATGATGAATTCGGAGAGATGAAGATGCCGGAACCGAAACCTGAGATTGAAGAAACTGTGGAGGAAGAACCGGAAATCGAAGAGACGGTGGAAGAAGCTGTGAAAGAAGAACCGGAGGCAGAACTGGAGATTGAAGAGACTGTCGAAGAGGAACCAGAGGCAGAGGAAGAAATCGAGGAGCTGGAGGTCGTAGAACCAGAGCCAGAGGTGGAAGCCGAGCCAGAACTGGAGATCGAAGAGACAGTAGAGGATGTTGTTGAGGAAGAACCGGAGACAGAACTGGAGATTGAAGAGACTGTCGAAGAAGAACCGGAGGTTGAGGTAGAAATTGAGGAGCCAGAGGTTGTAGAACCGGAGCCAGAGGTGGAATCCGAGTCAGAACCGGAGATCGAGGAGACAGTAGTAGAAGAAGCTGTTGAAGAAGAACCAGAGACAGAGGAAGAAATCGAGGAGCTGGAGGAAGAACCGAAAGAGGAATTCCACGTAGCTCCGTTTACAACGAAACCGGAAAAAAAGAAGTTGGACTTCCCGGTATTCAAGTCATCGTTATTCCCGGATTATCACAAAGAAGTGAAAGTTGTTGAAAATAATTTCAACGAGATCATGGAAGAAGCACAGGATAAGATGACGGAGAACATGCAGAAGGAAGAACAGATGCAGAGAGAGGCGGAAGCATTGCTTGCATCCCTTGGTATCAGCATGGATGCGATTCCAACAACACCACAGGCTGAGAAGAAAGAGGAACAGCCGGTACAAAAAGGACCTTCACGAGATGAGTTAAAAGCATCTTTGAAGATAGATTCTGTTAAGAAGAATTTGCTAAAACGTGTAAAAGAATACAGATAATTCTTGACGAGAAGATATGACCGAGAGAAGGTATGACTGAAAGGAGGCAATGGGAGTGGCTATTGATCAAAGAGAAGCATTGATTGCTGCGGTAAGAGCACAGGTAGAAAAAGAGAAGGCTGCCAAGGCTGCAAAACTGAAAAAAGAGCAGGAAGCAATGCAATTGTCTGGAGCTGCAGATGCGGGAGAAGCTGCTGCAGACCACAATAAGCCAAAATACAAAACTCTGTCAGCAGAAGAACTTGCGAAAATCGAAGAGAAGAAGCGTCGTAAGAAAGCTGCAGAACTTGGTATTAAATTGGAGGACGAGGAACCAGAAGAGGTACCTGCAAAGGCAGCAGAACCTGCGAAGGAAGAGCCAAAGAAGGCAAGTGATGAAGGACTTGGCATGAGTGTTGGCATTCAGGCAGATAAGTCTGGAAAATCCTTAGATAAGCCGGCTGGCGGCGGACTTGGAGCACCAGTAGGTGGCGGACTGTCAGGTGGCAAGACAGAGAGCAAAGGACTTGGAGGACTGGGCGGTAGCCTTGGAGCTACAGCGCCATCTGGAGGACTTGGCCTCAATATTGACATGGGTAACAAGCAGGAAGAGAAAGCACCTGAGAAGAAAAAGGCTCAGGATGATGAAAAAGCAAGATTGCGTCCTACAAAATTATCCGGTGGCAGTGGCGATGTAAAGGTAATCAATGGGGATGATGCAGAAGAGGAAGCATCCTTTACAAAACAGGGAAATACAACGATTATTTCCGATGGTGTAGAGTGGAAAGCACAGGAGAACAAAGCATCCAAGGATGATGCAGATGATATCATCAGCATTGTGCCAAACCGGAGTACTCCAACCAATGATGTGAAGAGTATGTACGATCTTGGCGATGAGGATGAGGATGCTCTGGGTGCAGAGATATCAAAGCTTGCGCAGTATGGCGATGCTGAGAATAAGGCAGAGGAAGAAAAGAAAAAGGCGCAGGAAGAGATGGCGAAGAAGGCAGCGGAGGCAGAGGCAGCCAAGAAGAAGGCGGCTATTGAGGAAGCTGAGCGGAAAGAAGAAGCCAGAAGAAAGAAGCTGAAAGAGGCAGAAGAAAAGGCAGCTGCACAGGAGCGTAGAATCGCAGAAGCAGCAGCCAGACAGCGTGCAGCTGCAGCCGCTGAGAAACGTGCAGCCGAGGAGGCACGCCTCAAGGCAGAAGAGGAAGAAAAACGTAAGAAAGCGGAAGAGGCACGTCTGAAAGCAGCCGAGGAAGCCCGCAAGAAGGCTGAGGAAGAGGCAAGAGCCAAGGCAAAGCAGGAAGCTTTGAAGAAGGCGGAAGAGGCAAAGAAGAAAGCCGAAGAAGCAAAGCGTATCTTAGAACAGGCACAGAAGGCAGAAGAAGAAGCAACAAAGCGTGCAGAAGAGAATCGGAAGCGTGCTGAGGAAGAAGCCAAGAAGAAAGCCGAAGCAGAAGCAAAGAAGAAAGCTGAGGAAGAAGCCAAGAAGAAAGCCGAAGCAGAGGCAAAGAAGAAGGCAGAGGCGGAAGCAAAGAAGAAGGCAGAGGCGGAAGCAAAGAAGAAGGCAGAGGAAGAAGCCAAGAAGAAAGCCGAAGCAGAAGCCCGTAAGAAGGCTGAGGAAGAAGCAAAGAAAGCAGCCGAAGAAGCCCGTAAGAAAGCCGAAGAGGCTATGCGTATCTTAGAAGAGGCAAAGAAGGCGGAAGAGGCAGCACTAAAGGCAGCTGAGGAAGCTCGTAAGAAGGCAGAGGCAGATGCAAAGAAGGCAGCGGAAGAAGCCGCAAAGGCAAAGGCTGAGGAAGAGAAACGCAAGAAGGCTGAAGAAGAAGCTAAGAAGAAGGCAGAGGCGGAAGCAAAGAAGAAAGCCGAAGAGGAAGCAAAGAAGAAGGCAGCGGAAGAACTTGCTGCAAAGGCAGAAGAAGAGGCTCGCAAGAAGGCAGCCGAGGAAGCTGCAAAGGCAGAGGCGGAAGCAAAGGCGAAGGCTGAGGAAGCCCGCAAGATCTTAGAGGCTGCAAAGAAGGCCGAAGAGGAAGCGCTGAAGGCGGCAGAGCAGGCAGACAGCATTCAGATCGACCTGACACAGCCAGCGGAGGAAGGAAAACTTCCACTTGCTGCATCTTACCTTGAAAAGTATACAAAGATGGAGAAATCCGGAAAGAGTCTCGTGGATACATTCAATGCCATTACTGTTGATCAGGAGAATCGTAACGTATGTATGATGGGTGATCACGGATTTGGTCTGACCAGTGTCGGAGAAGATTTCGCAAGAAGCTTCTATGATATGGGAATCTGCAAGGCGAAGACGATCGCGAAGATCAAGGCACAGGCATTGAACAAGGTTAAACTTGCAGATGCAATGTCAAAGCTTGCCGGTGGATGTATGGTTGTTGAAAATGCAGGTCTGATCGCACCAGATAAGATGACAGAGCTGATGAAACTTACAGCCAAGGATGCAAACGATGTTGTTGTGATTCTGACAGGTGCAACTGAGTCTATCAACCGCTTGTTTGGAGCGACTGGAGATGCCAAGGATAAGTTTACACACCAGATCAATATGGAAGGCATTTCTACACAGGATATGCTTGCGATTGCAAAGGGATATTTCAAACAGCAGGGCTTTAAGACAGATGATTCTGTAGAAGGCACTGTAAAGAATCTCCTGATGGCAATGGAGTCTGGAAATATCGATCGTATGCTCAAGGCTTGCGATGAGGCAATGCTCAAATGTGACGATCGTGAGAAGGCAAAAGGTTCCAGCCGGAAATATTTACTAAGTGAAGATTTTAAATAATCGTTGAAAAAATCAGAGCCGATGCTTATAATTTAAGCATCGGCTTTTTACGTGATAAGCCAATAGACGGGATGATAAATAAGAAACCAGAAGATAAGAGGTATAAAACGTGGTAAATATAGATATCGGTATAGACCTTGGAACATCGAATACGGTCATATACATAAAAGACAAAGGAATCGTAGTCAACCAGCCATCGGTGGTTGCATATGAGGCTAAAAGTAAAAAGATCATTGCGGTTGGAAATAAAGCCAAAAAGATGCTCGGAAAGACACCGGAGGATATTGAGGTGACACGTCCGATCCGGAATGGTGTTATCTCCGATTATATTATGACGGAGCGTATGCTCAAGATCTATGTGAAGTCAGCGATTGCAAAACGAAAGATCTGGGGCAAACCTAACATCTGCGTCTGTGTGCCAAGTGGTGTCACGGACGTACAGCGGCGTGCAGCGTGTGATGCAGTATACCGTACCGGTGCAAAGAATGTGTATGTGCTTGAGGAACCATTTGCGGCAGCCATCGGTGCAGGTGTGGATATTGAGTCGGCAGTTGGTGCGATGGTTGTGGATATCGGTGCGGGAACGACGGATATTGCAATCGTAGCAAGAGGCGGTGTGCAGCATAGCAGTTCCATCAAGATTGGTGGCGATGATTTCGATGAGGCAATCATCCGTTATATGCGGAAACGTCATAATGTGCTGCTGGGCGAAAGCTCTGCCGAACAGTTGAAGAAGGACATTGGTTCTGTGTATCCGCGGGAACAGGATGCGATCGGGTATGCACGTGGAAAGGAACTGGTGCGCGGACTTCCAACGAAGATGGCAGTCAAATCCTCTGAGATGATCGAGGCGTGTCAGGAGGAGACAGATCAGATCTTGGATTCCGTTCGGGAGATGTTGGAGGCGGCACCACCGGAACTGGTTTCCGATATATCCGAGCATGGTATTATCCTTGCCGGAGGCGGAAGCAAGATATTTGGTATGGACAAGCTTATTATGGATAAGATTGGTGTCCCGGTTGTGAACATCAAGAATCCGGATCAGGTTGTTGCGACAGGTGCAGGAACAGCCCATTATTATATCAAGGACGGAAGAACCTTGGAAGAGTAAGAGACAGGATAGAAATACGTGGAAAATAAGAAGAAAACATTGCGTGAACATGGTGTGGAATATACATATGATGAGCGGTTCCTCCCACTCACGCAGAAGGAAATGCAATTAAAGGGCTGGGAACAGCCGGACTTTGTCTATGTGATCGGAGACGCCTATGTGGATCATCCATCTTTTGGACCGGCGATCATCAGCCGTGTGTTAGAGGCACATGGATATAAAGTGGCAATCATTTCACAGCCAGACTGGAAGGATGAAAATTCGATTGCGATTTATGGCAGGCCGAAGCTTGCCTTTTTGGTGTGCGCCGGAAATATGGATTCAATGGTGAACCATTATACTGTTTCCAAGAAAAGACGGCATACAGATGCCTACACCCCGGGTGGCGAGATGGGAAAACGACCAGATTATGCGACAATCGTTTACTGCAATCTGATCCGGAAGAAATACAAGGATGCGGCAATTGTGGCAGGCGGTATCGAAGCAAGTCTGCGCCGGCTGGCACATTATGATTACTGGTCCAATAAGTTGAAACATTCGATTCTCGTTGATGCACAGGCGGATATTGTGATCTATGGTATGGGTGAGCATGCCATTGTGGAGATCGCGGATGCGCTGCAAAGCGGCATCGACATCAAAGACTTAAGTTTTATTCATGGAACGGTCTACAAAGCAAGAAATCTGGAACATCTGTATGAAGACTATATTGAGCTTCCGTCGTATGACGCGTTGCAGGAAGACAAATTAAATTACGCGCGAAGCTTTAAAGTCCAATATGATAACACAGATCATATCACCGCGAAGATTCTGGTAGAAAAATATAAGGATTATCAATATGTGATCCAGAATCCACCGGCGGAACCACTGACGGAGCAGGAGATGGACGAGGTGTATGCGCTTCCATATACGAAGACCTATCATCCGATTTATGAGGCACAGGGTGGAATCCCTGCGATATCGGAGATCAAATTCTCGCTGGTCAGCAACCGGGGGTGCTTTGGCGGGTGCAGCTTCTGTGCGCTTACATTTCATCAGGGGCGGACATTGCAGACACGCAGTCATGCTTCGATTATAGAAGAAGCGAAAGAGATGACGAAGGATCCGGATTTTAAGGGCTATATTCATGATGTGGGTGGTCCTACCGCAAATTTCCGTGGTCCATCGTGCGATAAACAGCTGACCCGCGGTGTCTGCAAGAACCGGCAGTGTCTGTTCCCAAAGCCATGTCCGAATCTGATTGTGGATCATTCCGATTATCTGAAATTACTGCGGGAGCTCCGAAGTCTGCCGAAGGTGAAGAAGGTATTTATCCGTTCGGGTATCCGGTTTGATTATCTGATGGCGGACAAGGATGATACATTCTTTCGGGAACTTTGCAAATACCATGTCAGCGGGCAGCTGAAGGTGGCGCCGGAACATATCTCTGACAAGGTACTGATGAAGCTTGGTAAGCCGGAAAATGCAGTCTTTCAGGCATTTTGCAAGAAATACAAACGGATCAATGAGGAACTTGGATTGAAGCAGTATATGGTACCATATCTCATGTCGTCACATCCGGGTTCCACTCTGAAAGAAGCGGTGGAACTGGCGGAATATCTGCGGGATCTGGGTTATATGCCGGAACAGGTGCAGGATTTCTATCCGACACCTTCGACGATATCAACCTGCATGTATTACACTGGCGTGGATCCGCGGACGATGGAGAAGGTATATGTGCCAAATTCTCCACATGAAAAGGCGATGCAGCGGGCACTGATCCAGTACCGGAATCCGGATAATTACGATCTGGTGCATGAGGCACTTGTGAAAGCAGGACGGACGGATCTGATCGGGTTCGATAAGAACTGTCTGATCAAACCGCGGAAGATGAAAAATGCTGCAAATGAGAAAAAATCTCAATATGGCGCATCAAATAAACAATCTGGAAATCGTTCGAATGTGCAACATAAAAATTCTGCACAGAAGCAGGGGCAAAACCAGAAGCAGCAAATGAATACAAAAAACAAAAAAAGTATACGCAATGTACATAAAAAGAAACAAAAGTAAAGGTTTCTTTTATTGCGAAACCATGGAAATTATGATATTATCTATCTAGGCGTGTCGACATATGCATGATCGGCACAGATAGAAACAATAAAACGAAATGGAGGAAATTTTCAACATGGCAAAGAAAGTAGTTTTAGCTGGCGCATGTCGTACAGCAATCGGTACTATGGGTGGTGCACTTTCAACAACACCAGCACCAGTGTTAGGTTCTATCGTAATCAAGGAGGCTCTGAACAGAGCAGGCGTTCCTGCAGATCAGGTCGATCATGTATATATGGGTTGCGTAATTCAGGCAGGTCTTGGACAGAACGTAGCTCGTCAGGCATCTCTGAAGGCTGGACTTCCTATCGAGACACCTGCTGTTACTGTAAACGTAGTTTGTGGTTCTGGTCTGAACTGTGTTAACATGGCAGCTCAGATGATTCAGGCTGGCGATGCTGACATCGTTGTAGCAGGTGGTATGGAGAACATGTCTATGGCTCCTTACGCAGCTATGAACGCTCGTTTTGGTTACAGAATGAACAATGGCAAGCTCGTTGATACAATGGTAAACGATGCTCTTTGGGATGCATTCAATGATTACCACATGATCAAGACAGCTGATAACATCTGTGAGCAGTGGGGTCTGACTCGTGAAGAGCTTGATGCATTTGCAGCAAACAGCCAGCAGAAGGCAGCAGCAGCTCAGGAGTCTGGTGCATTTGACGCAGAGATCGTTCCAGTTATGGTTAAGAAGAAGAAAGAGACGATCGAGTTCAAGAAGGATGAGGGTCCTCGTCCTGGAACAACTGTTGAGACTCTGGCTAAGCTTCGTACAATCAACCCAGGCGGATTCGTTACAGCTGGTAACGCTTCTGGTATCAACGATGGTGCAGCAGCAATCGTTGTTATGTCTGAGGAGAAGGCTAAGGAGCTTGGTGTTAAGCCTATGGCTACATTCGTTGCAGGCGCACTTGCAGGTGTTGATCCTTCTATCATGGGTATCGGACCTGTTGCTTCTACAAAGAAGGTTATGGCTAAGACAGGCATGAAGATCGAAGACTTCGATATCATCGAGGCAAACGAGGCATTCGCTGCACAGTCAGTAGCAGTTGGTAAGGATCTTGGTATTGATACAGAGAAGCAGCTCAATCCAAACGGTGGTGCAATCGCACTTGGTCACCCGGTTGGAGCTTCTGGATGTCGTATCCTTGTTACATTGCTTCATGAGATGCAGGCAAGAGGTGCTAAGACAGGTCTTGCTACACTTTGTATCGGCGGTGGTATGGGCTGCTCAACAGTTGTTAAGATCGAAGACTAATCCGGCCGGCTGAAAAACCATATTACATTTCTATATAAGGAGATAAACGATGGAATTCGTAACATATGAACA
>OGKD01001048.1_pt1 | contig 16207 bp, 9 predicted proteins | sample 1572371 | NCBI WGS metagenome assembly OGKD01 (sample SAMEA2582096, study PRJEB24529) | metagenome | biome: Human gut stool | place: China | collected 2011 | reverse complement strand
TTTCTTATATCTTGGTATTTATATAATCATTTTTGAATTAATAAAATATAGAGTCGCTATACCACGTAAAGCCGTAATTTTCATTGCAATTTTTACCATATGGCAGATTTTATGTCTTATTTTAGGGTTGTATACTTTTCCTTATTTTGATGAAATGAGCCCAAATCAATTTTCTAACTTACAATCCACAATAAATAAATGGAATACTTTGGGAATTCCTTTGGGGACAATTGATGCAGAAAGATTAGCATTTTTTACCAAAGGGATAAAAGCCATCATCGTCAAAAGTAATCGAATATTTTATATCAGCCTCTATGTTTATCATTTATATAAAAATGATTACAAAAGAGGTTTCTTGGACTTTCGGTTCATTATATTGCTTACCTCTATCATAATGGGGCTATATTCATTCATTGAACTGACTTGGCTGAAATTCAATTCTCCCTTGGCGCAAGTCATGCTTATAACCATTAATTCGTTTCTTTTTGACCCAGGTATCGCATACGGATGGTGGCCGCCTATACTCTGGCCCCAACAGCTGCGAAGCATTTTTCGCGAGCCATCTTATTTTGGTATTGCCAGCCTTTTCATTCTCCCGTTTCTTTGGAGCTATATAATAGAAAAAAAGCATATCATTCTTTCCGGATTCCTTGTCACATACTTTACATTGATGATTTTTGCTACGAATTCAAGAACTGCCATCGTTTTAACATTATTATCATGTTTCCTTTTATTATTTTCTGTTGCCCTTATTCAGAAAAAAGAATTCACAAAATCGGTTCTTTTAATTGAAATCCTCACTATTTATGCATTTGGATTCAACCTTATTCAATTTCATAGTATTTCCCCATCTGCAACAATTTCTGCTATTCTGCCTGATTTTTTCATTATTGTTTGTTCTTTATTCATTGTTTTTTTCACTATTCAATTAAGTAAAAAAACAATGAATAAAGCTCCAATAAAATATGCATTTGCGGGTATTATTATATTATTCATCAGCTTTGCCTGCATGTTCGAAACAAAATTACCCGAAAATAGGCCATTATCTCTTTACTATGCAGGACTAGAAATTTCCAATCAGATTCAATCTTATGTTAAAGAAAACATTTTAAGTGTGACTGGATTAAGCCAACGTTCCAATGGAGCTCGCTATGCATATTTTTATGCACAATGCAATATCATCAAAGAACATCCAATAGTTGGCGTAGGAAGTGGGCTGACCTCAGCCTATACTTATAACCATCTTCCTAAGTATTCCTTAAATAACCCTGAAGTAAAAGGATGGAACAAAGTTCTCCTGGAAAGAGGATTTTATCGCTCCAGCTACCCAGCTTTAAACAAATACACTCTATTAGCTGCAGAAAATGGCCTCCCCGGACTTTTAATGTACCTGCTGCCTTTCATCAGTTCATTTGTCATATTATTCAACACAACAAAAAGAAAGCTGATGATAAAAACCAATCCCCAGTTTGTTTTACTATCAATCAGTCTTCTATGCCTTCTTGCCGCTGGGCTAAGCAGTGCCAAGCTCAGCGAACTCACCGGTCTTTTACTTGGTTTGATGTTCTGTAAATTACCTTTCGTCAAAAAATCCCCAGAATCGGACGTAAGCTGCACAATAGATTATAGGTCTTATAGGTCATCAAAATAGCATAACGACTATAAAAAAATCAGCCCTTCCGGGTACAAGATTATAATCTTTTTTAGCATGTTGTATATCTCCGATATCCGCAAAACTTTGATAAAAAATTGACGATGAAGGATATTTTTCTCCTTAGCATAGCTTTTCATGTACACATTTAAGAGCACTTCTAATGACATCATCCATATCGTAGTACTTATATTCTGCCAGACGGCCGCCAAATATGACATCTTGTTCCTGTCTGCCAAGAGCAGCATACTGCTGATACAAATTTTGATTTCGCTCATTATTGACCGGATAGTATGCTTCTTCCCCGCGTTTCCATTCTGCAGGATATTCACGCGTAATATACGTAACTGGCTGTGTGCCAAACTCAAAATGTTTATGCTCAATAATGCGAGTATAAGGAATATCACGTTCCGTATAATTGACGACAGCCACGCCCTGATGATTGACTTCCTCCAATCGTTCAGTCTCAAAATGCAATCCTCTATACTCAAGCTGCCCAAGCTTAAAGTCGAAGTATTCATCAATGGAACCTGTATAAACAATAGTTTTCGCACAATTTCGATACAAATCTCTTTTCTTGAGATAATCAACGCCCGTACGTACTTCGATTCCTTCAAGTAAAGCATCAATCAGCCTATTATATCCGCCAATGGGGATTCCCTGATAGCAATCATTAAAATAATTATTGTCAAATGTATATCGTACCGGCAGTCTCTTAATGATAAAAGCAGGCAGCTCTGTACAACTCCTGCCCCACTGTTTTTCTGTATACCCTTTTATAAGCTTCGTATAAATATCGGTACCAACAAGAGAAATAGCCTGCTCCTCAAGGTTCTTTGGCGTTCCAGTGACAGACTGACGCTGTTTTGCAATGATATCCCTTGCCTGAGCCGGCGTTACTATATCCCAAAGCTCACGAAAAGTGTTCATATTGAATGGCAGATTATAAAGGTGCCCCTGATAATTTGCAACAGGAGAATTGATAAAATTATTAAATTTTACAAACTGATTTACATAATCCCAGACATCCTCGTAACTTGTGTGAAAAATATGTGCACCATATTTATGAATATTGATGCCGTCTTTCATCTCACAATAGACATTGCCTCCAACATGCTTACGACGTTCCAATACCAGGACAGACTTTCCTGCCTGTCTGGCTTCATGAGCAAACACAGCGCCAAAAAGACCACTTCCGACAATTAAATAATCATACATAAGATCCTTCATCATTTCCCTCGCGATTGACCGTATAATATATACTGTACTACAGGATTTTCTCTATATATTCAATGAACTCTCCATGAGCAAATACATATACGCTTAACTTTATCAATAAGATACCCATACAACATGCACTGATAATTAAACTATAGACTCATTTGTGAAAAATACCTTTTCATATTAACCCAACGACTTCGTTTCTGTTCCTCTAGAAATACAACAGGAACATTTTTTATTTTCAAATGTTGTTGATTAATCCATACATTAAATAGCCTCTCTGCAAGGAATCCGTAAACTCTTGACTGATGGGTATCATATGAGGAAATATCAATCCTTTTTTCCAAAGTGAAAAGAATATCAAATATCCAGGAACAATAACTATCAAAACGGGTCTTCTTCATTACGAACATATTATAATAATATATTCTATTTTGTCTAAAAAAGCTGTTGACAGCATTTCTGTAATCAGGATATTTCTCTATGATGATTTTAATTGCTTCATCTAAATCGTGGATATTATGGCTCTTCCCATATTGCTCTTTTACCGTTTTATCTTTTATGCGATGTTGAGGGGGAAGGATAATGTCATAATCCTTAAGAATATCAGCATAATCTTCCTGTTTAAAAATAAGCTTCTTCATTTTTTCAGGAGAAGTATATATCCCATTGTGTGCAAAATAACGACGATAATGACATAATCCGATATAGTCGCAGGAAAGATTTTTCCAAGCCCAGTATAAGCCAGTAAGTTCACAGAAATAAGGATTCTTGATGGATATATTGTCTCCAGTATTATCTTTTATGAGACCTAAATCTTTTTTGCCTTCCGCTCCCACTTGAAGAGGAAAGTAAACAGGATCATCCGGCAGCCAAGATTCTTTATGCGTTGCTACAAGTATTTTAATATCCATTACTGTACTCCTCTATACATAACATATTTTATTTAGAAATCAATCACATTTTCTCTTATTAACCGGCGCCTGTCCGACCAGAGAATTAAGAAGCTGCTCCCAGATATTCCACATTTTTTCCGGTCTGTAATCCAGCGTAAGCTGATGTGCTTCTTTCCCCATTCGGGCACGAAGCCCGGCATCAGACATCAGTTTCTCCAAGCCATCTGCAAAACTTTTAACTGTATCGTCTGTCAAAAAACCAGTTTTGCCATCTTGGATAAGTTCATTCGTACCCCCGCAGATTTTAAGCCCCACTGAAGGAAGTCCTGCAGACATGGCTTCTGCCAGCCCTTGCGGAAACCCTTCGCTCTTACTAGCAATGGCAAATATATCACTCCGCCCATATACATCACCAATCTTTTGGGTTTTCCCCATTAAAAAGATTCTCTTTTCCATATGATGACTATGAATGAGCGATTCCAGCTGCTTCGCATAGGAGGAATCCTTCTCTCCCCAAAACTCTACATTCCAATTCGGATATTTATTGGCCAAAGTTAAGAATGCTTTCAGGAGAAGTTTTTGATTTTTTCTTCCTGAAATGTTCCCTACGCAGGAAATGAGGTGGCCCTCCTTCTGCCTTCCGGGTTCCGCCATAGTTTCCGCTGGAAAAATTGCATTTCCGATTGAAACAATAGGAATTTTCGGAAAAAATTTCTTTCCTGTCACCACTTTTGACGGCCAGAGAACTTGAATGGCACTGCTCTTAGCTACCGCCTCTTTCTCTTCCGGTGAGAGAAGCGGCATTTGAATCTCCGGATCCCCGCGAAACAGGGTAATCACCGGCAGTGTGCATCCTGCATCCGTAATCACATATTTCGTAGAAGGAGCAGAACACGAAATGATAACATCCGCTGGAATTTCATCAATATACTTTTTAATCCTCGGGCCATACTGACGTCCCTTGAATGTCGCATTAATCCCCTGGGCCTTAGACTGACTGAAAAGGCGGCAAAATTCACGATATACACGTAAATACCCTGGAAGTTTTTCTGAAACAACTTTAATTCCATTTTCAAAAAGGATATTAAGCTGTTTAACCCTCTTATCTAACGGAAAATAGGGCATTCCTTCCACCCCATCACGATAAAGGATTGTTACCTCATGCCCTCTCTTCACCATCTCGCTGGATAGGTAGCAGATAAGCTTCTCGACGCCCCCAGGCATTCCTACATAGTGTGTTCCAAAATGAGCGACAATAATTCTCATACTGTACTCCTTTTAAGTGCTTTGTAAATAAGCTCTTCCCATAAGTTCCATATTCTTTCCGGGCTATATAATTTCATAGCATCCTTTGCGCTACGGCCAACACGCAGCCTCAGCGCTTGATCATGCATCAAAAGAGCCATGCGCTCTGCTGCTTCATTAACATCTCCCACCAAAAACCCATTAATTTCATCCTGAATTAACGCTGCTGAAGATAAGCACTCTCGCCACGCCACTACAGGAAGACCCGTCGCCATGGCCTCAGCCAGAGCATTAGGAAATCCCTCAAATGCACTGGGAAACACAAAAATATCAGCATTTTCATACACTTTCTGCACATCCCGTGTTTCTCCGCATATTTTAACTTTATCAGCAATATTAAGCTCATTTATTTTTTTATGAATATCCGATACATAAGAAGAATGCGCTTTTATATCTCCCCAAAACTCCAGCGTCCAATCTGGAAAATCCTTACTCACGAGAGCGAAGGCTTCTAACAATAAATCCTGCCTCTTCTGTTTTTTATCAAATCTAGCTACATTAATAATCTTAAAAGAATTTTTATGAGTATTTTTCCTATTAACTTCACGAGCCTGATTTACAGGATTGGGAATCACCATCATAGGAACTGCGCCACATCTTTTCTCAATCTGTTCTTTGAAGAATGGCATTTGTATTTGCAGCATTGAACTTTTTTTTATAGCCTCAATTTCTGCCTGTGGTGCTACATCTAATACATATCGAGGCTCTATACGAAATAAAGTGATAACAGGAATACATATCCCCGCAGAAAAAAGATATTCACTCATATCCGGGCTAAACGAAAGTATAACATCCGGTTTGAAAGATTCAATAACTCTCTTAATGCCAGGCTCAATGATTTTTGCTTTGCAATGTTCATTCCATGCTCTAGCTTTCTTACGACTGATTAAGCGTAATATTTCTCGAATTAACTTATCAGAACTTGACAGTCGATTGCCTATCTTACCGTTTTCAATCCCAGAAAGATTTAAAAATGAATTGACCTCTATAACTTTATTTAATTTAAAAAAATATGCAGTGCTGGACGTATCCCCATAACATATATGTATTGAATGACCTCTTGCTGATAATCCATTCGCTAAAGTGATACATGCTCTTTGCATTCCGCCACTTGTTGCGATATCCCCAGCAAAAGAAATTAAAATTTTCATAAAATCAAGAACCTCTTTGCTATACATAAAAGCGTATCATAACTTAGTATAATTACAAATTACATCCTAACTGTTTAATGATTGTCCTTGTCAATTCGCTCTTGTCCGTGCTTTGTAAGGGCCATCCGCAGGGGGAGATCATAAGACGCATTGAATAAATCATACTTCTTTTCATACTGATTATTTTCAGCACCAATCATTCCGGAAATCGTATCGTACAGCAGGTCATTTGTAAAAATTTCATTTTTATGTCTCTGCAGATTGCCAGCCTTTACCGCATACATCTTCATATAATCAGGAGATAAGTAAAAGAATACAGGTATCCTGACCATATCGTAGGTGAATTTTCCGGCGCCATGGCTATATATCATGTCTTCGCCGTGATCAGAAGAATAGACAAGAGCCTGAAGGTTTAAATTCTGCTGTGCATACTCAAAAATTTCTTTCATGACTTGATCTGTATACAAAACAGTACTGTCATATTCATTTGTCCGCTCAGGGCTCCCTTCTATTTGAATTCCTTCAAAATCTGCGGGCACTCTTTCTGCATAGCGAAGGTGACTGCCTCCCATATGAATAATAATGAAGTGATTTCCCTCTTTAGGTACATTTTTTAAAAGGTTAACCAGTTCCATATCGTCACCCATAGGGTGATCTGTCCATATATGATGGTCTGTCCAGGATGCCACTAAACCGGCAGCTGTTGTACCATCTCCCATTTTGGACTGATTGCTAAGCCACCAGGTGTCATAACCGGCAGCCTTAGCAACATCCACAATATTAAAAGACGTTTCCAAATTTTGATGATTGTACTGATTTACGCCGGTAAGAGCCATTTCCAAAGAAGGCGTAGTTTGTGGATAGTTTGCATATCCATTAGCAAGGAGAGTAAAGTTCTTACTTTTAGACTCCCGGCTGAGCCAGGGAGTAGTCTCTGTCGGATACGAAGGATTGAAAGCAGACATGTGATCTCTGTTTTCACTTTCGCCAATGATTAAAATAACCGTGCCGGGAAGATGCTCCGGCAGTGCTTGGTCTGCGCCATGGATAAGCTGAAGTTTCTTTACCGCTTTTCCATGTTCTTTCTGGGCTCTTTGTACTACTTTAACGTAGTTTTTAGCCATGCAATATTCATTGTATGGATAGCTTTTTCCACCCCAATAGCATATCAGATATCCGCAAAGTAAAACTGTGACCGAACCCAATAATTTCTTTTTCCAGTTACTATTTACTGCATTTGATTTTTTTCCCTTTGTATGCGTACTCAGTTTGACCAAATATGTAAACATTCCTGTAAAAGAAATCGTTAAAATGACCCCACCTAAAACCGGCAGAACGCCAATCTGTCCTTCAATAAATTGTCTTGCTTCACCTGCGTTTGTCTGTATAACAGCCAGCATATCCGCTGCCACAAAGGGCGTACTATAGACGCAAAAGTACCCTACATAAATTACTGTATTCAAAAACAAAAGCGTAGCAAGAAATGTTGCTAAGGAATCAAAAACATAACCCAGTTTCCGGCTTGCCTGTCCTGTATACAAAAAAACGGTAATAAGGGATGCCGCTGAAACAGCAATTAAAAAATAGGGAGCGGCAAAGTCAAAATCAGTAATCCACCCTTTACGCCCAATGCTGATAATAATCGGGTAAATCAAAGCATACATAAATAGAACCAGATAGGATGGATACCATAATTTCTCTTTTAAACTGCTTTGAGTCAATGCGGAGGCCGCTACAAGTATCGCAATAGCTTCTAATCCCTTACGCAGGCTATGCCACTGCAGTTCTCGTTCATAACCAATCCATGAATAGATTGCAAAAAAGGCTGCCACTAAAAGAACTGGCAATATAACTATTTCTATCCATTTTCTACGATTGCTGCCTATAATTTTCCCCATTTAAAATTAATTACCTCTTGTTGCTGACAAAAACAGGATCATCTGATATCATTTTCTCTCCATGCATGGTCAAAGCTCGATTCAAAGTTAATTTGTAATCTTTTTGTCCCAAATCATATTCAGAGCTGTAATAGTTGTTAGGAACATGAAGAATTCCGCATAATGTGTCGTACATTAAATCATTTGTGAAAATAACATGGGCATGGTCCTTCAATTCATGCGTCGTTTCTGGATATAACTGTTCATAGGATGGAGATAAATAAATAAAGAACGGAACGCGAACCATATCATAGGTAAAATGACTGGCTCCATGGAAATATTCCATATCTTCTCCATGATCGGAGCAATATACCATGGCATTTAAATTCAAATTTTCTTTAGCATAGCTATATATCTCCTGTAAAACTTTGTCTGTATATAAAATACTGGTATCATAGTCATTTATTTTAGTAGAATGATTATCAATTTTAACCTTTTCAAAATTCGGAGGCACGCGATCTCTATATCTATCATGGCTTCCTTCTATATGAATAATTATAAAATGGTTTCCTTCTTTGGGAATTTCTTTTAAATAGTCAAGGACTTTCATATCATCTTTACCTGTAAATTGAGTCCATTTTTCTTCTTTCGAATTTCTCGCAGATAAAGCGAGTGCCACATTTCCCGCAGAGGGTGTCTGATTACTAATCCACCAAGTGTCATATCCTGCTTTATTAGCCACATCTGTAATTGTAATCATGCTGTCCTCTTTTACCTGATTATACTGATTTCTATTTGTCAGATACATAGATAATGCCTGTGCTGTCATTGGATAATTAGAGTAAGCCTTGTCATATAAAATAAAAGACGACTTTTCTTTTACCGAAGACAGCCATGGCGTGGTATCTGCCGGATACTGGTGATTGAATGCTTTTAAATGTTCTTTGTTCGCACTTTCCCCAATAACAAGGATCATCGTTCCCGGCATTTTATCCTGATTTTGCACAACTAAATTACCAATATTAGTTTTATGGGATTTTTCCATTTTAGCTGAATTCATCAAATACTTATGGGCCACATGGTAGGGCCACGCCGGAAAAACACGAGGAATCCAGTGTGCAATCGTCACCAGAGCCGCTATGGTAAGTACGGCAATCACAATTTTCTGAATTCGTGACGGAGATGTAGCCTCCCCGTTTTCATCAATTCGGCTTCCTTTGACAATCAGCCATCCCACGAAAATCATATAAATAATAAACAGTGCCAGCACCAGTACCAGGCTGCCGAGCCCCAGATGGGACTGCAGGAATTCCATGGCCTCCTTGGAGTTGGTAAGCAGTACGGAAATCATGTCGGTGGAAGTAAATCCGGCGCCAAAGATTCTGTAATAGGTCATGTAGACAAAGACACTGAGTGACAGATATCCAATCAGCAGGAAGTTGAAAATCCCAAGGATTCCTCTGGCTTTATGGCAGAGTGAGCCGATATATTCAAATAAAAATGTGAGCACTAAAACAGGCATAAGAGTGAGTACGTCATTATTCAGCGTTTCCACCCGAATGCCCCAGCTTCCGCCGGATTTGGCCTGGATATAAGAAAAAGCAGCCAGCCAGAGATAGAAGATAACCAGTCCCGGCCGCCAGGATGAATGCAAAAGGCTCCGTCCCGTTACCAGCTGAGCGGCAAATACAAAAATGACGCCAGCCAGCACGTTGCGCAGCCCATGGTTCCAATTTCCAAGGTCCGTAACTCCTACCGCCGGGTACCATACATACAAAACGGCCATGGAAATCACAGCCAGTACAAAATATTTCCCTATCTCTCTAATTTTCATAACTTTCTCCCATTTAAAAGCTTGTTTACAGGTGATATCTGCTTATTTCTCTGCAAGTCAGCGTATTAAACAACGTTTATTCTTATCTCTTCTATTATATATGTATTCTGCTGTTTAGCAAGATTTTTCATATATTCTCTCCATGAATTACCGACCCGGTCCAGCCAAATACATTTCATTATTAAGAAGCAGAAAAAGAGCGGGCAGATAATTTTAAGAAAAGATAAAACAGAAAGCAATGAGCAGCCTGCAGACTGCCCATTGCTCACAATTTATATAAGGATTATTCATTTTTCCCCCGACAGTTTTAGATGGTCATCCCCATCAATTCGCTCTTGTCCATGCTTAGTAAGGGCCATGTCCAAAGGAAGCGTGTATGAATTGCTGAACAAATCGTATCTCTCCTCATACTGGCCATTTTCAGCAGCCATCATTCCGGAAATCGTATCGTACAGCAGGTCATTTGTAAAAATTTCATTTTTATTTTTCTGCAGGTTGTCAGCTTTTTCTGCGTACATCTGCATATAGTCAGGAGATAAGTAAAAGAATACAGGTATCCTGACCATATCATAGGTGAATTTTCCGGCACCATGACTGTATACCATGTCTTCTCCATGATCAGAAGAATAGACAAGGGCCTGAAGGTTCATATTCTGCCGTGCATAGTCAAAAAGAGCTTTCATAACATGGTCTGAGTATAAAACTGTACTATCATAGTCATTGGTTCGTTCTGGATTTTCTGCAACATGTATACCCTTAAAACCTGCAGGTACTCGTTCTGAATAGCGAAGATGGCTGCCTCCTAAATGAATAATGATAAAATGATTTCCTTTCTTGGGAACCGTCTTGAGAAGTTCCAGAATATCCATATCATCACCCATAGGATGCTTCGTCCACACATGATGGTCTGTCCAGGAAGCAACCAGACCGGCTGCTGTCGTCCCATCACCCATTTTTGACTGGTTGCTGAGCCACCAGGTATCATAGCCTGCCGCTTTGGCAACATCTACGATATTAAAGGCGGTTTCCAATTTTTGTCTGTTATACTGGTTCACACCGGTAAGAGCCATTTCCAGAGATGGCGTGGTCTGAGGATAGTTAGCATATCCGTTGGAAAGGAGGATAAAATCTGCCTCCTTCGATTTTTGACTAAGCCAGGGAGTGGTTTCAACTGGATAGGATGTATTAAAGGCAGACATATGATCTCTATTTTCGCTTTCTCCAATAATAAAGATGACCGTTCCGGGAAGCTTCTGCGGCAGCGCCTGTGCTGCACCATTGGTAAGATGCAGCCTCTTTACCGCCTCTCCATGTTCTTTCTCCGCTCTCTGCACTGTCTGAATATAGCGTCTCGCCATGTGATACTCCATAACGGGATAGCTCTTATTTCCCCAATAGCCAAATAAATAGAGGCACAGCAAAAACAACACACCGCAAAATACATAAGTCCTGTGTCCGTATTCAGCTTTATTGAATTTTACTTCATCCATTCCCTTCATAAGGTATACGAATATACCAATGAATCCAATGACAAGCACAAGCCCCATTAGCACAGGAAGAACTCCTATCTGCCCTTCAATAAATTGCCTTGCTTCTCCTAGGTTAGTCTGCAAAATAGGGAGCATATCCTCTGCCACAAAAGACGTTTTATATGTGTAAAAATATACCACATAAGTAAGAGTATTTAAGAATAAAACAGCAGAGATACCGGCTGCTATAAATTTAAGGAATTTCCCTGCCCTTATATTCAGCTCACTGCAATATAAAATAATAGTAATCAAAGAAGCTGCGGAAATCCCCAGTAAAAAATAAGGTGCCGCAAAATCAAAGTCCGTAAACCATCCTTTTCTCCCTAAGCTGATAATAAAAGGATAAACAGTAATATATGTAAAAAGGGTCAGATAGGATGGATACCACAATTTTCTTCTCATGCTGCATCCGGTCACGATAGAAACAGATGCAAGCAATGCCACAGCTTCCAGCCCTTTGCGCACGCTGTGCCACTGCAGTTCCCTTTCATAGCCAAGTAATGAATAAAAAGCAAAAACGATCACCACAAAAAATGTGGGAATACCCACGATTTCCCATATCTTTGAAACACGATTGTTAAATAAATCTCTCCACATGTGCCTGCTCCCTTTACTACTTATTGAATGAATTTTCATACAGCGTTAAGCCATGAAAACATGCAAATTCTTTTTTATCAGCAAGCAGTAGTAAAGGAGCCCCCAAATCCTCTATATTCAATTCTCCCATTATCCCCTATCTCTCATAAATGCATATCCACTGTCGTTTTTTATTCCCATAAGAAATGACAGTATAAAAAACGTTATTTCTTCTATTATATATGTATTCTACGGACAAGCAAGAATTTTTCTGCATTCTTTCTCTATAAATCATAATGTTTAGTAAAAACACCGTCTGAACGTATCTCTTTCTCCTCCACCCCTCCTGCAAATCCATTTCAGAAGCATTTTCGTGCAGCCTGCAGGTTAATAGTTTAAGTCAAAAATGAGACACCAACAAAATCAGGCATCCTAACATCCCATTTGACGTTAAAATGCCTGTATTCGTCCTGCTTATTTCATTGATTTCATTTTTATCATGATAGAAAAAGGGAGAATCCCCCCCGCCAATCCCGCCCATCAGAGAGTGCATTTAATGACGCAATCCTTTCAAATCCTTATGTTTCAATTCAGAAACCCAGGTTTTGCAAGTTACTAATTATTGGTCTGGTGCTTCTTGTGCGCAGTCTTAATAATTAGAGGATGTTAACCTAATAAACCATCCTTGCGCATTCCAAATCTTAATTTTACGTCAGCAGCCTCATCATGAAATGCCAACGCTATTTCCCTGAACATACCTGCAAGAGTTACATAGCCAAGATCATCAGCTGATTCTGCCTTTTCTTCATATTTTTTAGACGCTGAATTTTCAGCAGAGGCATTTGCATCAACAAAATGAACTCCCAATGCATTATATGCCTGTAAGGCAAATCCCTTTCTAATAATTCCATGCTTATCTTCCTCCAAAAAATCCGCCAATTTTTCAGGAAGGCAAAAACCATCATAATCCCCCATAGCATTAAATAACATATACCCAATATAAGAATCCACGACATATTTCATATCATACTTAACAGCCATATCTTCAGCCAACTTATACCATTGAAGAAATTTTGCTTCATCAAACTCCCCATTCTTTAGTCCAGGTACCAGTTTGTTTCTATAGAGTACGTCAAAGGCTGCTCGCCCCATAGCAGGAGTAATCGTTTTTATTCCAAAATTCCCAGTAAAATCTGGCCTAAATTGGATGACTAAAAGCATGATAAAAAATGAAGCGTCCTCCACCAACACTTCAAAAATGACATGTACTGAATCTCCTAAAACGCCAAACCATCTCCAGCCGATGTCAAGCAGTCTTAGTCGATTGTCTTCTTCTTTTTCCACATATTCAAAAAGATTCTTAATAGTATAAGAATTTATTCTTTTTTGCATTTCGTCCGACAATGGCTGCAGAAGCACCTTCTCTATCTGATCCAATGTGCATGGACGATTTTCATAAACACTGACAAAAGCCCCTTGAGCAGCCTTATCCCAACGGCCCACAGCTAAAAATTGGTCTATTAAAAAATCGAAGTCCTCCGCTTTTATAGAATCATCAAACCAGATATTATTGTTTTGCCAATATTTCATTTTATAAGGCTCTGATAAAATCCTATTTGCTCGTTCCCAATATTCCTTATTTACCGGCAAGGCTAATAAAAATTGATATTTTGCTTCCTCTGTCCAGCTCTCTTTCATGAATTCCAAAACTCGTTCCTTCATAAGTCGTTCCACCTGCAAAATATAGCTCTGTGCAAAGGTCAATATTTTCTTGTCTCGCCCAATAAGATACCTTTCTAAATCTAAAGCGAGAGAATCTATCTTTATCAGAGCCATAGCCTTACCGACAGAGGCAGTATTATTAACAATGCTGCATAATCTAAGAATTTCTGTCATACCGTTACTATCAAATAATTCTGACACACATTTGATTTGAAGTGATTCAATCTTTTTGCATCGTTTTTTAAAATCCATATCCGAATGAACTATATCTTCCGGATTACAATCAAATAATCTTTTTATCCCGTAGTATACGCTATGAGGCTTCCATACTTTGGCAGCATCCTTTATCCGGTTTAGTCTACTTTGCGGCATTCCTTTCCCTTTATTTTCCAGGTTAAATTTATTCAGCAAATCACACCATATGGAATACCTAATTTCATCATCATTATTTTTCCCTGCTTCCGAATATAGCAGATCATAAAAATGATCAAAACATGGCTGATAGAAAAATGTGGAATAATCTAACAGTTCCTTGATTCTATCAACATGGCCCTCCGCTAATAATATGGCTTCCTCTTCATACTTTTCATAAATCACATTACGGTCTTTTACCGATGGCGCATCTATCTGATTAGATTCCATATAAAGTGGTCTTAAGCCATTATCGTCAATAGTCTGCATGGGTCTAGGCAATAATTTAATTAAAAGTTTCCAAGCCAATTCTTCATTTATCTTTTTTAAAGATCTGAATATGCCTATTCTACTTTTTATTCCAGCTGCAGTAGCAGGCCGCCATGGGAGTAGAATTCTGACTAGAGAATTTAAAACATCCTCTCGAAAAGATGCCATTTGAAATAAAATCCGACAAGATAAACCGAACCATTTTTTCGACATTGCCAGCATCTCAATAGTCCGAATATACCAATCCCCATACTGGAATGGTATTACACCGGTTTCCTTCTCTTTGAAATATTCACATAAGGGCCCCGATTCATCTTGGAGCTTTTCAGAAAATAAAGTTAGAAAATAATGTGGATCAGCTTCTGCTAAAAAGTTAATGCCATCTTGTATTGATGCATATACCCTCCAATCTTGCGCCGCAAACACGCTATCTAAGACCAGATGGATTAATTTCCGTGGCGTCCCATAAGAACAGTTTGGCAAAAAATTATTATTCCCAACGATTGCCAAAAACTCAGCAACTCCTTGAATCAGGTTATGCGAATAGTACAAAGGCTTAGAAGAACACCATCTTTGATCGGCTTCCTCTTTATATTTCTCTTCTACATGATTAAATAAATCTCGGTAAGATTGAACAAATCGAGTGAAATCTGAATCGAAGAACAGTGCCCCATGCATTTCCCAAATCGTTTTTCTCTCTGATATTTTCCAAATTCCCTCTTCCAATGAAATAGATGTATTCCCATAGCTTTTCAGCTTCTTTAAATATTGAATCCAAGTCTCATATTGCATTCCAGTCAAAGACTCAATAAATTTTCTATCTCCTTCTATCTTTTCGTTCCAACAGCCAAACATGGCTGCCATCGCCAAGGCTCTATTCTGTTGCCTGATATCTTCCTGTTTCATCTGCTCTACCATAGACTCTTTATTCACTGTGTTTGTAATTTTAAAAAATTCTGCATGCGTCAAAACATCTGTAATGCTTCCACGTCTCACAAAATATTTTCCCTTATACTTATTCCCTTTGTCTTCTTTAAAAGAATCGGCTATACAATAAACTTCATTCGTCTTAGGCTCAATGAGAAAATAGCCGAAATATTTACCTTCAAATTCAACTATCCCGGTATTAATTTTGACTAATGGCTGAATATGCTTGAATAATCCTTGAAAAGTAGAATCATCAGGCCATTCTTGAGGAACAATGCCAACATATTCCTTCGAATCATTTGAAATACCAACAATAATATATCTATGCTTAGGCTCATCACATTTAAAATTTGCCATAGCCACAATATCTTTTAACAATTCGCACTTAGTTACATCAGTAAATTTCTCACCTTTTTTTGCATAAGGTTCTTTTTTAATATCAAAATAATCTGCCTCATTAGGCATGTCAGATAAAATTATCTTTATTTCATCTTCATAAATAGCCAATTGAATTCTCCTTCTGTAACTTATTTCGATGCCGCCCAAAGTCCGTCGATAATTCGTTCTACATTCATTATACCATTATATTCTAACTTGCTACTCCATTGGGTCAAAACCAGGTTCTGCATGAAGTTTTATCTTTCATAATTCCATACAGCTCTTCCTGCTTTTCAGAACTTTAGCTATCATGAAGAGCGTATCCCCTATGATAGCAACTTAATACGAAACGGAGAACCACAGGATACGTTGACCGGAGCCGTCTGCTTTTAACTCCCGTACGGAATGGAGAACCGGCCTGCAATCTATGAGCCACATATAACTAAACCCGTAAATACA
>OGKD01001034.1_pt1 | contig 16398 bp, 9 predicted proteins | sample 1572371 | NCBI WGS metagenome assembly OGKD01 (sample SAMEA2582096, study PRJEB24529) | metagenome | biome: Human gut stool | place: China | collected 2011 | reverse complement strand
TTCTCACATATCAAATATCAGGTATTTGCTTCTGCCGCGATGAGTACCAAAATGCTGGAAGCGCAGCGTGCCCGTTCCTACTCAACAGGGCAGTGTGACGAATCTCTTTGGGGACGTGACAAGGCGATGTTTTCGGCCTGTGCCAGAAGTATGAAAGCCTATCAGGAAATCAAGGAACTGACTGATTACTATAACAATGAAATGGCGAACGGCAAATGGAAACATTCCATGTGTTTCTATCCGCGCGATTTGTATGTGTTCTATCCGCCAACTCTTCCTAGAGGATTGACCGACAAAGAAGTAGATAAATACCTGGCTGAAAGTCCAAAGAAAACATCTTCCCGCAAAATTAAAACGGATAAATGTATCAGTTACAATGCTTGTAATTATACCCAAGCATCGGAAGGAGCTACGCCTATTCAGGCACTTGGACACAGTATGAACGCCGTTGCCCTGCCTAAAGGCGGCTCACTGACATTTGAATTCGACTGTCCGTGGGAAGGAGAAGCATTGTTACGTACTGCCGTCATACCGACTCAACCGAATGACAAAGGAGATATCCGCTTCAGTGTCAGCATAGACGGAGGAAAACCCCAGGTTCTTTCTTTCCGCGAAAAAGGACGTACGGAAACATGGAAACGCAATGTACTGCGTGGGCAAGCCATAAAGGAAACTAAACATTCACTTAAAAAAGGCAAGCACACACTGACTATCACCGCTTTGGATAAACATGTTGTAGTAGACCAATGGATGATCGACTTTAAGCCGAACCGTAAATTTTATGTGTTCCCACAGTAACCTTAAAAAGGTATCAACGCCATGAAATACACGCCGTTATTTATCATCGGATTTATACTTTGCTTATCTGCATGTACGGATAATCAGCTTCTTCCGTCCTCTCCGGATGACGGGGAGAAACCGATGGTAAAAGAAGAAAGGAACTATACTCCAAGAATGTTATGGGCATCTATCAATGGCAGGGCAGACGCTACAAACGACAAGAACAAGATACATAATAAAAAGATTCTTGTCAGTTGGCGCATGCTGCCCACTGACGATACTGAAGTAGCATTCGACCTTTACAGAAAAAGTGGTGACCAGGCTGAAATCAAAGTAAACGAGAACGCTATCACGGTCACCAACTTTCAAGATGTTTCGGCCAACCTTTCGGTAGATAACACATACAGGCTCTGTTACCATTCGAGTACAGTAACGATAGATACCTATACTATCACTGCACAACAGGCTTCCGCCGGACTGCCTTATATATCGATTCCCTTGCAAGGAACGGAAGGCATCGCTCCCGGATTAGTGTACAAAGCCAATGATATAAGCATAGGTGATCTGGATGGCGACGGACAATATGAAATCGTACTGAAACGGCTTATCTCTTCTCCGGATGATGATGAAGACAGCGAGACGGGCGACACGAATGACGGCATACGCCACTCCGTATTACTGGAAGCCTATCGTCTGGACGGCACATTCATGTGGCGGATGGCGATGGGGCCCAATGTGCCGACCGGAAACGGAAGTTCATTCGCAGTATATGACTTCAACGGGGATGGTAAATGCGAAATTGCATTGCGTACTGCTGAAGGTACCATTTTCGGGGATGGACAGGAAATTGGTGATACCGATGGGGATGGAAAAACGGACTATCGGGTAGCAGGCAAGAAATATATACATGGCGGACCCGAATTCTTATCCGTGATAGAAGGCGCTACCGGCAAGGAACTGGCACGAACGAACTACATCGCTCTCGGACAAAGTGAAGACTGGGGAGATAACTATTATAAGCGTTCAAGTAGTTACAGGATCGGAATGGCACGTTGTTCCAACGACGCTACCTCTGTCATTATAGGACGGGGATGTTACGCCAAAATTGTAGTGGAAGCATGGAACTTTAGCGATAACCAACTGTCCCGCGTCTGGCGTTTCGATACTACCGACGGTATTCACAGCGATTATGACGGCCAAGGATATCACAGCATGAGTGTGGGTGATGTGGACAATGACGGATTAGATGAAATAGTATACGGTTCATGCACCATAGACCACAATGGAAAGGGGCTCAACTGTTGCGGACTGGGACATGGCGACGCATTGCATCTCGGAAAATTCGCCCCGTCAAGAAAAGGACTTCAAATATGGTCTTGCTTTGAAAGCGGTACGGTAGGTGCTGCCCTAAGAGATGCCAATACGGGAGATGTTATATGGAAATTTGACAAATCAGGAGATGTAGGACGATGTTTGGTGGCAGACATCGATCCGGATAGTCCCGGCTGCGAAATGTGGTGGTATAAAGGAAATGCTCATTCTTCTTCCGGCGTTGATTTGGGTTATGTTCCAAGTTCGTGCAATATGGCAGTGTGGTTCTCCGGTTCCCTTAACAGGCAATTATTGGATAAAGGTACTGTTAATTCCTACAAAGACGGGAGAGTGTTCACCATATACCGTTATGGAGTTACCACCATCAATGGAACGAAAGCCAACCCATGTTTCTATGGAGATTTTCTGGGTGACTGGCGGGAAGAAATTATTCAACCGACCTCCGACAATACGGAATTACGCATATTCAGCACCTGGTACCCCACGGAATATCAGTTTCCATATCTGATGAGTGACCATATTTATGAAATGAGTGCTCTTAATCAGAATATCGGTTATAATCAGCCAACTCATACCAGTTATTATATCGGTTCCGACCTGATAGAGAATAAAGAAAAAAAATAATATTATATTTGATTATGAAACAAAAGATTATACTGTTTATATTTATCGCGTTCAGCCTATCTGTTATGACAACAGTGCAGGCTTCCGAACGTAAGAAATACAATTTCAACAGTGAATGGCGCCTGCATGTCGGCGATAATGAACAAGCCTCAAAAACCGAATTTGATGACAGTAACTGGAAACAGGTAACCTTGCCGCATGCCTTCAATGAGGATGAAGCATTCAAGCTGCACATAGCACAGTTGACAGATACAGTTGTTTGGTATCGCAAACATTTTCAGGTGAAAGATATAAAAGATAAAAAAGTATTTATCGAATTTGAAGGTATTCGCCAGGGTGGCAGTTTCTATCTAAACGGAGAATATCTGGGTATTCACGAGAATGGTGTCATGGCAGTAGGTTTCGACCTGACTCCTTTTATGAAAGAAGGAAACAACGTGCTCGCCATACGTATTGATAACAACTGGCAATACCGGGAAAAAAATACCAAATCGAAATTTCAATGGAACGATCGTAATTTCAATGCAAACTATGGTGGTATTCCCAAAAATGTCTTTCTGCATGTTACGGACGAAGTGTATCAGACTCTTCCTCTTTACAGTAATCTGAAAACTACCGGTGTATACATCTATGCTACGGATTTCGACATCAAAGGGCGTAAAGCTAAAATTCATGCCGAGTCTGAAATACGGAACGACAGCCGGGAAACACGTAAACTGACCTATCAGGTCACTCTGAAGGATATGGACGGCAAGACTGTGAAAACATTCACCAGTCCGGGAATTACCCTGAATCCCAAAGAGACGAAGGTGATACAGGCAGCAGCCGAAGTAGACAAGTTGAATTTCTGGAGCTGGGGATATGGTTATCTTTATACAGTGACAACAGCTTTGAAAGATGAAAAAGGAGAAATATTCGATGAAGTTATCACACGTACCGGATTCCGTAAGACGCATTTCGGTGAGGGTAAAGTTTGGCTAAACGACCGTGTAATCCAAATGAAAGGTTATGCACAGCGCACCAGCAATGAATGGCCGGCGGTCGGCGTATCTGTTCCTGCCTGGTTGAGTGATTACTCGAATGGATTGATGGTTGAAAGTAACGGAAACTTAGTCCGCTGGATGCACGTCACTCCCTGGAAGCAGGACGTGGAATCTTGCGACCGTGTCGGACTCATTCAAGCGATGCCCGCCGGTGATTCTGAAAAAGATTGCGGAGGTCGTCAATGGGAACAACGGACAGAACTGATGCGCGATGCTATCATTTACAACCGTAATAATCCCAGTATCTTGTTTTATGAATGTGGCAACAAAGCCATCAGACTGGAGCACATGATCGAGATGAAGGCTATACGTGACAAATTCGATCCTTACGGCGGACGTGCCATAGGTTCCCGTGAGATGCTCGATATACGCGAAGCCGAATACGGCGGAGAAATGCTCTATATCAACAAAAGCAAGCATCACCCCATGTGGGCTACGGAATATTGTCGTGACGAGGGTTTACGTAAGTATTGGGATGAGCATAGTTATCCATTCCATAAGGAAGGTGCGGGGCCTCTTCATAAAGGAAAACCAGCCACCAGTTATAATCACAATCAGGATATGTTCGCCATAGAAATGGTAAACCGTTGGTATGATTATTGGAGGGAACGTCCCGGAACCGGGTTAAGGGTTAGTTCGGGGGGAACGAAAATAATCTTCTCCGACAGTAACACGCACTGTCGCGGCGAGGAGAACTACCGCAGAAGTGGTGTTACAGACCCGATGCGTATTGAAAAGGATGCTTTTTTCGCCCATCAGGTAATGTGGAACGGCTGGGTGGATACGGATAAATATCAGACGTATATCATTGGCCACTGGAATTATCCGGAAAAGACTGTAAAACCTGTCTATGTCGTTTCAAACGGGGAAGCAGTAGAATTATTCCTGAACGGAAAGTCACTGGGTAAAGGAAAGCGGGAGTCAAACTTTCTCTTTACTTTCGACAAGATCACTTTCCGTCCCGGTAAACTGGAAGCCGTAAGCTCTGATAAAAATGGTATGGAAGTCAGTCGATACCATATAAGCACAGCCGGAGAAGCAACTCAACTGAAACTGACTGCCATACAAAACCCCGAAGGATTTCATGCCGATGGCGCCGATATGGCATTGTTGCAAATAGAGGTTGTCGACAAAGAGGGCCGACGTTGTCCATTGGATAACCGCACCATAAAATTCTCTCTAACAGGGGAAGCGGAATGGCGTGGCGGTATTGCACAAGGAGAGAACAATTATATATTAAGTAAAGACCTGCCGGTAGAGTGCGGAATCAACCGGGCATTGATACGCAGCACGACGGAAGCAGGCAAAATCATTGTCACTGCCCAAGCAGAGGGACTTCCCGCTACAACACTGACTTTGCAAACCACACCTGTAAAAGTTACGGATGGATGCAGTGACTATCTACCGCAATACAGCTTAAAAGGAAAATTGGATAAAGGAGCAACGCCTCTCACACCTTCTTATATAGATAGTAAACGTGATGTTGCAATCATTGCTGCCAAAGCGGGTTCTAATCAGAGCGAAGCAATAAAGAGCTACGATGACAATGAACTAAGCGAATGGAGTAACGACGGACAGCTGAATACTGCCTGGATCACTTATCAGCTGGAAAAAGAAGCCACCATTGATGATATTTGTATCAAGTTAAACGGTTGGCGTTCGCGTAGTTATCCACTGGAAGTCTATGCAGGAAAAACGAAGATATGGAGCGGCAGTACGGAAAAAAGTCTGGGTTATGTCCATTTGGAAATCGACAAGCCTGTAAAATCGGATAAGATTACAATCCAACTAAAAGGAAGCACCATAGATAATGATGCATTCGGAGAAATTGTTGAAGTTGCAGGGGGAGCCGCCAATGAAATGGAAAAGAAAGCCCAAAGCAACAAAGGGAAAAACGGACTGCGTATCATAGAGGTGGAATTTCTGGAAACAATAAAGAAATAAGAAAACATTGCTCAAGCAAGTAACGATAACGCTATATGATAAAAATAAGACAACTACTCTCACTTGCATTTCTTCTGTGTTTCAGCAGTATAGGCGCACAGAATACGGAGACTCTGTACCTGTCCGGTACCGGATTGGGGAAGACCGTCACTTGGGACTTCTATTGTTCCGGTGGTATGAACAGCGGCAAATGGAGTAAGATAGAAGTACCCTCACAGTGGGAATTGCAAGGTTTCGGGGAATATACATTCGGCCGTTTCTATCTGGTAAAGGAAGCCAAGCCGAGTGATGAAACGGGATTATACCGTTACAAGTTCAAAGTTCCCGCGGATTGGAAAGACAAACAGGTCCGCATTGTATTCGAAGGGGTAATGACAGATACGGAAGTAAAGATAAACAACAAACTTGCAGGAGAGATTCATCAAGGCGGTTTTATCTGCTTCAATTATGACATTACTGACAAACTTAAATTCGGTAAAAGTAATGAACTGGAAGTGAAGGTATGGAAAGAGTCTGCCAATAAATCGGTGAATGCGGCGGAACGCCGGGCCGATTGGTGGCTGTTCGGTGGTATTTACCGTCCGGTTTATCTGAAAGCTATGCCCAAGACGCACATCGAACGCATTGCCGTAAATGCAACAGCCGATGGTAAGTTGTCAACAGAAGTTTATATGAATAATTTGCCAGAGGGATATTCCCTGGCTACTTCACTGACTCCGGTAGGAGAAAGCAGAGCCATCGGAAAACAAACAAATACGTTGGGAACTGGGAATGTACAAACCATTTCGACTGACTGGAAAGGTATCCGTACCTGGGATTGCGAACACCCCAATCTCTATACGCTCCGGTTGGAACTGCTCGACAGCCAGAAGCAAATTGTACATGTACACGAAGAACGAATCGGATTCCGCACCATTGAGTTCCGCCCTAAAGACGGGATTTATGTCAATGGGACGAAAGTGATAATGAAAGGTATCAACCGCCATAGTTTCCATCCCGACGGAGGACGTACTACCAATAAAGAGATCAGCCTGCAAGATGCACTGCTTATCAAGGAAATGAATATGAATGCAGTCCGTTCTCACTATCCGCCCGACAAACATTTTCTGGATGTATGTGATTCACTGGGACTTTTCTATCTGGAAGAGTTTCCCGGTTGGCATGGAAGATATGATGAGAAAGTGGGAGAGAAATTACTAAAAGAGATGATGGCCCATGACGTGAACCACCCCTGTATCTTCTTATGGAGTAACGGCAATGAAGGCGGATGGAATAAGAAACTGGATGCCCGTTTTGCTGATTATGATCCGCAAAAGCGCCATGTGATTCATCCGTGGGCAGATTTCAACCAACTGGATACGCATCATTACCCAGCCTATCAGACCGGAACCGGACGCCTTGCCAACGGATACAATGTCTTTATGCCGACAGAGTTTCTACACGGACAATATGATAAAGGACTGGGCGCAGGATTGGAAGATTATTGGAACAATTACACTTCCAATCCGTTATTTGCCGGCGGCTTCTTATGGACTTTTATTGATGAAGCCGTTTCACGCAGTGATAAAGGTGGTATCCTCGATTCTGACGGACCGAATGGCCCGGACGGTATTGTCGGTCCCAGGCGGGAAAAGGAAGGTAGCTTTTATACAGTTCGTGAAGTATGGGCACCTATCCAATTCAAAAATCTATTTATCACTCCCTCTTTCAACGGAGAATTTATGGTGAGTAATACTTATTTATTCACTAATCTAAAGGAGTGTAGTATGAAGTATCGCCTTTACGCTACTCCCTCCCCATTAAAAGGTGGTGAGCGCTCGCTATTGAATGAAGGGACAGTCAGCCTGCCGGCTATTGATCCGGGGGAAACAGGTAAAGCACGTATGCAGTTACCGGAAAACTTTTTCCTGGGTGATGTACTGGAACTGGAGGCTTATGACAGAAACGGGAAAGTGATTTGCAACTGGACGTGGCCGGTGAAGTATGCAAAAGAGTACTTTGAAACTCAACACATACAAACAACCTCTACAAAACCGGCAGAGATAAGAAAAGGAAACGAAAGTATTACTCTTTCTGCAAACGGCATTTCGGCAACATTTAACAGCAAGGGCGGAGCATTGGTAGAGATAAAAAGCAATAAGCAAATTGTTCCTCTGAACAATGGCCCTCTACCCGTAGGAATAAAAGCCGACTTCAAAAAGGGGGAGGTACGCATGGACGGCAACGATGCCCTTTTCGTCGTAAGATATACGGGAGCCATTGATTCTATCGTTTGGCGTATGACGGCAGATGGCTTGCTGGGAATGGATGCTATTCTGCTGAACCGCGGTAATGGTGGCGGATATAAAGGTGAATTCTTTGATAAAAACATCTATTACCTGGGACTTAGTTTTTCTTTCCCGGAAAAAGAAGTAAAAGGGATGCGATGGATGGGACGTGGTCCGTATCGCGTCTGGAAGAACCGGATCAAAGGGGCAAATTATAATATTTGGGAGAAAGAATACAATAATACCGTTACCGGAGAGAGTTTCGAGAAACTGATATATCCCGAGTTCAAAGGATATCATGGCAACCTATACTGGGCAACCATGGAGTCGGACAAAGTACCGTTCACTGTTTATTCGGAAACGGATGGTTTGTACTTCCGTGTATTTACCCCGGAAGAACCGGTGCATCGCAGGGATGGAGAAAACAGTATGCATAGTTTCCCGGAAGGCGACCTTTCCTTCCTTTATGATATTCCTGCCATACGTTCTTTCAAATCAATACCGGAACAGGGACCCAAAAGCCAGCCTAGTACCATCCGTATCAAATCGGGAGACGAGGGATTGCGCATGAAACTTTGGTTTGACTTCCGTCGCTGATATGTTTGAACTCATGAATCAACAACAATATAAATTTTAATTAATAACAGAAATAGCCATGAAAAAAGTACTATTAACGCTGGCATTAGTTGCTACAGCTTCATTAAGTAATGCTCAAGTATTGAGAAACAATTTTCTCAACGGATGTAAAGAGGGGGAACCGATCGAAAAAGCAGCATACACTGCAAAGAAAGCCCCTCTTAACAAAGATGTATGGAGTGCTGTATTCAGTGAGAAAGAGCCTTTTATAGGTGAAAGCCCTGTTGCAGGCAAAGAACTGTCTTACAAAGGATATAATGAAGAAGGCCTGTCGGTTACCTTTGGCGGACTGCCGGAAGAAGCAACGTTCCGTCCCAGCATTTACGGATTAGAATCCGGAAGAACATATTCTACCGGAACATATTACCTGTCATTCCTGGTAAACTTCTCCAAATTCAAGGCAAAAGGTTATATGGATTTTATTTCCACAAGTGCCAATCATGCTACGGGAACAAGCCGGGGATTCGTCTTCGCCTCTAACCAGGGAAGCAAACTCAAATTCGGAGTAGGCATACAGAAACAACGTGGATCTGCAACCAAGACTTATGATTTGAATACGACCCACCTGATTGTATTAAAAATCGATTTTACAAAAAATCAGGCTTCCCTGTTTATTGATCCGGAATTGAAGGATCAGGAACCTACACCGGATGCGGTAGCCACTGAAGAAGGAGTTTTGAAAGCCGGCATCAAAGGAATAATGCTTAAAAATCGCAATAATTACGCAGGAAATATAGGTAACTTCCGTTTTACAGATAGTTGGGCAGGAATTATTGGAAAATAACCATAGTCTACTTATTGATAATAAAAAAAGGTGTCTTTTAAAGGACACCTTTTTTTATTTCTTTCAACTATCTATCTTATTCAACAGCTGCAGATAATTCAGCACCAGCTTTAAATTTAGCTACTTTCTTAGCAGGAATAGTAATAGTTGCCTTTGTAGAAGGGTTAATACCAGTTCTTTCAGCTCTTTCGCTTACTGAGAAAGTACCAAAACCTACGAGAGATACTTTGTCACCAGCTTTCATAGCATTAGTAACTGAAGTGATGAAAGCATCAAGTGCTTTTTTTGCATCGGCTTTGCTCATTTGAGCTTCAGCAGCCATTGCACTAATAAGATCAGACTTATTCATAATACGTAAAATGATTAATTAATATATATGTTACACAAAAGATTATCCCACAATGGATTGATTCCACAAATATAGCCGAACAAAACAACATATCAAATAAAAACATAAAAAAAACGCAGCAAATTATTGAAAAAGAGCTAATAGGAAGCGTTTTTCATGCTTTAAAACAGAATTTATTCGTACTTTTGCGTCTATTATCTAAATATTCAGAAATTAAAATGATGCCAACTGTAACTAAAAACCTGATAATTATCAATGTACTAGTATTTTTCGGGACAATCGTAGCCCAACGTTACGGCCTGGATTTAACGAATTATCTGGGATTACATTTTTTCCTTGCAAGTGACTTTAATCCGGCACAGCTAATCACTTATATGTTCATGCACGGCGGATTCAGCCACATTTTCTTTAATATGTTTGCCGTTTTTATGTTCGGACCGATTCTCGAACAAACCTGGGGACCCAAACGTTTCCTCTTTTACTATATTCTCTGCGGTATCGGTGCGGGACTTATCCAGGAAGGAGTGCAGTATATTCAATATGTAACGGAGCTTAGCCACTACGCACAAGTGAATATAGGTACAGGTGTTATCCCAATGGAAGAGTATCTGAACATGATGACCACCGTAGGTGCTTCGGGAGCCGTTTACGCCATATTGCTGGCATTCGGTATGTTATTTCCCAATAACCGGTTGTTTATCTTCCCGCTGCCATTTCCTATCAAAGCGAAGTTCTTCGTTATAGGATACGCCGCGATTGAATTATGGTCAGGACTTGCCAATAGCGCCGGAGACAATGTCGCTCACTTTGCTCACCTGGGAGGAATGTTATTTGGATTGATCCTGATTTTGTATTGGAGAAAAAAAAGCAATAACAATGGGACATATTATAGCTGATTTAAAGGAGACATTCAGAAGAGGAAATATTTTTATCCAACTGATTTATATCAACGTAGGCATCTTTGTGATTGGCACGTTGATTAACGTTTTCTTGCGACTGTTTGAAGTAAGCACCCCCGATATATTCGGTATATTTGCCCTGCCGGCATCCTTTATCGGATTTATTCATCAGCCGTGGTCGTTATTTACTTATATGTTTATGCATGCCGGTATCCTGCATATTTTATTCAATATGCTCTGGCTGTATTGGTTCGGAAGTTTGTTTCTCTACTTTTTCTCGGCCAAACATTTAAGAGGACTATATGTATTAGGAGGTATCTGTGGAGGTTTACTGTATATGGTTGCCTACAATGTATTTCCTTTATTCAGTTCGCAAGTGACGGGTGCAACATTGGTAGGAGCATCAGCTTCCGTATTAGCCATCGTAGCCGCTACGGCTTATCGTGAACCAGATTACAGGGTGCAACTTTTTCTTTTCGGTGCTATCCGTCTCAAATATCTGGCACTGGTTGTTATCGGAATCGATGTATTATCCATCACCTCAAGTAATGCCGGAGGACATATCGCCCACCTGGGCGGTGCTCTTGCAGGACTTTGGTTTGCCGCCAGCCTAAGTAAAGGAACTGATTTGACTTCCTGGATCAACTGGATTCTGGATGGTTTCACTTCCTTGTTTCAAAAGAAAACATGGAAACGGAAACCGAAAATGAAGGTACACTATGGAAACAGTGCCACCGGTCGCGAGAAGGATTATGATTACAATGCCCACAAAAAAGCACAGTCTGATGAAGTGGACCGTATTTTGGAAAAACTAAAGAAATCCGGTTACGACAGTCTGACAACTGAAGAAAAGAAAAGCTTGTTCGACGCAAGCAAAAGATAAAAGAATGGAACATATTGGCAAATTTGTCGCATATCTGATACTTGCTGTCAACGCTCTCTTTGTGGGAACGTTGATACTAAGTGCTTATAGCCCTTACCTTAACCCGAAAATAAATCCACTTGCTTCCAGTCTGGGGCTTGCATTTCCGATCTTCCTGACTATTAATCTAATTTTTATCGGTTTCTGGGCATTCGTCAATTACCGCTATGCCCTTTTGCCCGCCATTGGCCTTCTCATTTGTATTCCGCAGATACGGACTTATATCCCTTTCAACTCCACCACTAAAACTATTCCGGAAGGGAGCATCAAAATTCTGTCGTACAATGTAATGAGTTTCAGCAATCTGGAAAAGAAAGACGGTAAAAACCCTATATTGTCTTATCTTGCAAATAGCAATGCCGATATCATTTGTCTGCAAGAATACAACACTGCCACCAACAAAAAGTATCTGACAGAACAGGATGTAAAAAAAGCATTGAAGGCCTATCCTTACCAATCCATCCACCAGCAAGGAAAAGGAGATGTTCAGCTTGCCTGTTTCTCCAAATTCCCTATACTTTCGATACATCCTATCGAATATAAAAGTAATTATAACGGTTCCATGAGATATGTACTGAATGTGAATAATGACACTCTTACATTAATCAACAATCATCTGGAATCTAACAAACTCACCAAAGAAGACAGAGGGATTTATGAAGATATGATTAAAGACCCGAATGCCAAGAAAGTAAAAACCGGACTCAGACAGTTAATAAGAAAACTAGCGGAAGCATCGGCCATTCGGGCTTCACAAGCAGATTCCGTGGCGAGAGTCATTACCGAAAGCAAATACCCGACAACCATCGTATGCGGTGATTTCAACGATGGTTCCATTTCGTACACACACCGCATCCTGACTCAAGAACTGGACGATGCATTCACACAATCCGGCAAAGGATTGGGTATTTCCTACAATCTGAACAAATTCTATTTCCGCATAGATAATATATTGATTAGCCCCAACCTGAAGGCCTACAACTGCACTGTAGACCGGTCTATCAAGGCATCAGACCATTACCCGATCTGGTGCTATATCAGTAAACGATAAGAACTGAAAACTCTAATAAAAAACACTTATGATGATTAAAAAGACACTAACCATTTTAGCAGTAAGTTGTATGATGTACTCCTGTGCTACGAAAACAGAAAGCAATCCTTTCTTTACAGAGTTTCAAACCGAGTATGGTGTTCCTTCTTTCGACAAGATTAAATTAGAGCACTATGAACCTGCCTTTCTAAAAGGTATAGAAGAACAGAATCAAAATATCGAAGCCATCATCGAAAGCCCGGAAATTCCGACATTCGAAAATACGATTGTGGCTTTGGATAACAGCGCACCCATCTTAGACCGGGTAAGCACCATTTTCTTCAATATGACAGATGCGGAAACCACTGATTCGCTGACCGCACTTTCCATCAAACTGGCACCGGTTCTTTCGGAACATAATGACAATATCTCCCTGAATGGAAAACTATTCAAACGGGTGAACGATGTCTACCAAAAGAAAGATTCATTAAACCTGACATCGGAACAAGAACGTCTGCTGGACAAGACTTATAAAAGATTTATCCGCTCCGGAGCAAATCTTGGCGAAAAGGATCAAACCCGCCTCCGCGAAATCAACAAGGAGCTTTCTACACTTGGCATCACTTTCAGCAACAATGTGTTGAATGAGAATAATGCCTTCCAACTTTTCGTTGACAAGGAAGAAGATCTGGCAGGATTGCCTGAATGGTTCCGCCAAAGTGCAACCGAAGAAGCGAAAGCAGCCGGACAACCGGGAAAATGGTTGTTCACCCTGCACAACGCCAGCCGTCTGCCTTTCCTGCAATATTCTGAAAATCGCCCGCTTCGGGAGCAAATATACAAAGCTTATATCAACCGCGGCAACAACAACGACGGAAACGACAACAAGGAAAACATCCGCAAGATCGTTTCTCTCCGCCTGGAAAAAGCGAACTTATTAGGTTTCGACAGTTATGCAAACTTTGTCCTGGATGAAACCATGGCAAAGAACGCCAACAACGTAATGAGCCTTTTGAACAATCTATGGAGCTATGCACTCCCCAAAGCGAAAGCAGAAGCTGGCGAACTCCAGAAGTTAATGGACAAGGAAGGAAAAGGAGAAAAGCTGGAAGCATGGGACTGGTGGTATTACACCGAAAAACTACGGAAAGAGAAATACAATCTGTCTGAAGAGGATACCAAACCTTACTTCAAACTGGAAAATGTACGCGATGGTGCTTTCGCCGTAGCCAACAAATTATATGGCATCACCCTAAGCAAACTGGAAGGCATACCAACTTATCACCCTGATGTAGAAGTCTTTGAAGTGAAAGACGCAGACGGTTCCCAGCTCGGTATCTTCTATGTAGACTATTTCCCACGTCCCGGGAAAAGCGGTGGTGCATGGATGAGCAACTATCGTGAGCAACACGGAACAACCCGTCCGTTGGTATGCAACGTTTGCAGCTTTACCAAGCCGGTAGGCGACACCCCCTCTTTATTGACCATGGATGAAGTGGAAACCCTGTTTCACGAATTTGGTCACGCTCTGCACGGACTGCTGACAAAATGTGAATACAAAGGAACATCGGGAACCAACGTGGTACGTGACTTTGTAGAACTTCCTTCTCAAATCAACGAACATTGGGCGACTGAACCCGAAGTGCTGAAAATGTATGCCAAACATTATCAGACAGGAGAAGTGATACCCGACGAAATCATCGAAAAGATACTGCAACAGAAAACTTTCAACCAGGGCTTCATGACCACTGAATTACTGGCTGCCGCCATCCTCGACATGAACCTGCACACGATGACAGATGTAAAGAATCTGGATATGCTTGCATTCGAAAAAGAAGCGATGGACAAGCTTAATTTGATTCCCGAAATAGCACCGCGTTATCGCGTGACTTACTTCAATCATATCATTGGCGGATACGCAGCCGGATACTATAGTTACCTATGGGCCAACGTATTGGACAATGATGCTTTCGAAGCTTTCAAAGAACATGGTATTTTTGATAAAAACACCGCCGACCTGTTCCGCCATAACGTATTGGAGAAGGGAGACAGCGAAGACCCGATGGTGCTTTATAAGAATTTCCGTGGAGCGGAACCAAGCCTGGAACCACTACTGAAAAACAGAGGAATGAAATAATTCAGCAAAAAAGCCCTTAAACATCAAATATTTGAGGGCTTATTACACATGAATGTGAAAAAAAAACTATATTTGCAGCCTTGTATGCGGCAAAAAGAACTTGTGTACGACAGAATTTAACTGAAAATTAAATTAAAAAAGTAATCATCATAAATTAAAAGTAAAATGCAAAACAAAGGATTTGTAAAGGTTTTTGCGGTATTACTCACACTGGTATGTGTGTTCTATCTCTCCTTCTCCTTCGTAACACGCCATTATACCAACAAGGCGAAAGAAATTGCGAACGGCGACCCGAAAGTGGAACAAGACTACCTCGACTCTCTCTCCAATGAGAAAGTGTGGTTGGGTAACTGGACGCTGAAACAATGTCGTGAGATGGAGATTAGTTTAGGTTTGGACCTAAAGGGTGGTATGAACGTTATCCTTGAAGTTTCTGTACCTGATGTTATCAAAGCACTGGCTGACAACAAGCCGGATGAAGCTTTCAACAATGCATTGGCAGAAGCTGCAAAACAGGCTGTAAACAGTCAGGATGATATCATCACGCTATTTGTCAGAGAATACCACAAAGCTGCTCCTAACGCAAAACTTTCCGAACTCTTCGCAACACAACAGTTGAAAGACAAAGTTAACCAGAAATCATCGGATGCAGAAGTTGAAAAAGTATTGAGAGCAGAAGTAAAAGCTGCTGTTGAAAACTCATATAACGTACTTCGTACACGTATCGACCGTTTCGGTGTTGTTCAGCCGAATATCCAGAGCCTGGAAGACAAAATGGGTCGTATCATGGTGGAATTGCCGGGTATCAAAGAGCCGGAACGTGTGAGAAAACTTCTCCAAGGTTCTGCTAACCTGGAATTCTGGGAAACTTATACAGCTAAAGAAGTTCTTCCTGCCATGCAATCTGCAGATGCTAAATTACGCGCTGTGCTGGCACAAGAGACAGATGTAGACTCCGTCGCTGTAGATTCTACCAAAGAAGCTCAACTTGCAGAGGCTACTCCTGCTAAGAAAAACATTAGCGCTGCCGACAGTCTTGCTGCTGCCTTGAAAGGAGACGCTACTGCTGCTGAAGATAAGTCTACAGCCAACCTGGCAGAAATTAAAAAGCAATACCCTCTGTTGGCTATCCTGCAGTTGAACTCTAGCGGACAAGGTCCTGTGATCGGTTACGCTAACTACAAAGACACTGCTGATATCAACAAATATCTGGCTATGCCGGAAGTTAAAGCAGAACTCCCGAAAGACCTTCGTTTGAAATGGGGTGTTTCTCCTTCTGAATTTGACAAGAAAGGACAGACGTTCGAATTATATGCTATCAAGTCTACCGAACGCAACGGTAAAGCTCCGTTGGAAGGTGATGTAGTAACAGACGCGAAAGATGAATTCGACCAATACAGCAAACCGGCTGTCAGCATGACTATGAACTCTGACGGTGCACGTCGTTGGGCACAGCTGACCAAACAGAACATCGGTCGTTCTATCGCTATCGTTCTTGATAACTATGTATATTCTGCACCAAACGTAAACTCTGAAATCACAGGTGGACGTTCACAGATTACAGGTCATTTCACTCCTGAACAGGCAAAGGACTTAGCAAACGTATTGAAATCAGGTAAGATGCCGGCTCCGGCTCACATCGTACAGGAAG
>OGKD01001025.1_pt1 | contig 16609 bp, 8 predicted proteins | sample 1572371 | NCBI WGS metagenome assembly OGKD01 (sample SAMEA2582096, study PRJEB24529) | metagenome | biome: Human gut stool | place: China | collected 2011 | reverse complement strand
GAAACAGCGACTATCCGGGCATAGATGCCGTGTATGTTCAAGGCATCGTCACCCTGTCCGTTGCAGTTGCAGCCGTCAAGTTCGATCAATCCGCGGCAGTTGGTAAAGTGGAACGCATCGGCAGCACAGCTGAACCGACGCTTTTCGGAACGATTGACGACCGTACAAACCGCCTTGAGCAGGATGTTCTCGCTGCGGAGTCCGTAAACGCCCATTCCGGGAGAATGGCGCAGGTCGATTTTTTCGAAGCAGACATTCCTGCAGTTCACCACCGTCATAGCGTTGGACAAATACCGCCCATGGTAAAGAGCGAGTTCCGTACCAATCGGCAGGGGACGGTCGACCGTCCCGAAGAAGCGGACCGTGTCCGGAGCGATTTCACGGGCTTCGCCGCGGAAGACTGCATTGCGGTCCGAGAGAGGACAGTCCCGGGTACCGTAAAGCACCGCACCGCTTTGCGGATCGTAAGCCGTAGAATAACTTTCGGGATCGATTTCACGCTCCCAAGTCTCATCCGTAAAGCGGATCCGCCCCTTTTCGATGTGGTAGGGATAACGTTTCCGATCGATAGCCAGGTCAACATGGCCGTCCCCAAGAGCAACGATCGAAGCCTGTGTGATATAGGGGCGTTCCCAGTCGAGCGAGAAATTGCGAATCGTCAGTCTTTCGCACTCCTCAGCCAAGAAAAGCATCAAACGCCCGTGTGCGATGAATTCAGCGCCACCGCCGTCGATTATTAAATCCCGAATGCCGCGGAGTCTTGCCACGATGTTCACCCGGTCGTCCTGCCCCTCAGGGGCATGGAAATCGTACCGCCCCGACTCGAAACACAATACGGTGGGGATTTCCCGCTTTCCGATGGTAGCGACGGCTTTTCGCAAGGCTTCGGAAGCATCCTCTCCCGAATCGGGCAACGCACCGAAATCTCGCATCCGAAGCGTATCTCCGAACGGCCGGGATGAAACGCTTCCGATCCATGCGGTCGCGAGAATCGGGAGGATGTATCGACTAATTTTCATAGAAGTACGGATTAGGATTCTCAACCATTCGAGGCATCTCTTCACCCTCCAAACAATGCTCGGAACAGTCGACCAGACTGATTGTCGAATTTTCCTTCCACCCGGAGAAGTCATTGTTCCGGACTGTGACGCTGCGGCAGTGCTGGGCATCGATGACCGAGAGACCGGCGAACCGGGGCTCAAACCGGCGGGAATCGACGAACCGGTTCCTGCTGATGACGAGCGAATCGACCGAGAGAGCATAAATCAACTGGTTGTCGAACGACTCCACGAGGTTTCCTTCGAAACGGATACATCCGTGATACGGAGTCCCCCCGCTCCGGGCATCATGCGAAATAACGGGGTCGATCTGCAGAACGGCCTGGGGAGACCGGCCGCCGGTAGCCATCGTGCCGAATCGGTTGTTACGGATCACGACGTTGCGCGTACGTCCCGATTCGAACCAGTAGTTGGCGTCACCGCAAATGCGTATTCCGGCCATCATTGAAGAAAGATCACTGTTTTCGACGCATACGTCGCCCGGAGTCGAAAGCAGAAAACTCCGGGCGCGATTATAACGAACCGTGCATTCCGATATTTCGACATCGGCATCGGCCGCGCGGTTCCCGACGGCAATGTGCACCGAGTCCGGAATTGCACTCAGGTCGAATCCGGTTCGAATGATGTAATAGTTTTCATTCACGTGGTTCACCTCCTCGACTCGTCCGCAGCCGAGTACCCCCAGATCGGCACGATCGATGAAGACGAGCGAATCACCTTGTTCGGCAAAATCGAAACCCTCCTGCTGAAAGTGCCCAAAACTGGCCCCAAACCGGTTCCCGGAAAACCGATCCACAACCGTCATGTAAACACCGTGAATGTTCGTGGCATCGTCGAGCATGCTTTCGAACCGGCAGGCCCGGAGCACTATTTTTCCCGAACATCCGACGAAATGAGTGGCATCGGCCGATGCAGAGACCATCCGGCCGCTTTGAGGCGGGACTTCAACCCGGTATTGCGAGCAGACGACGTCGCGACAGTTCTCGGCGATCAGCGCCATGCCGCCCGAATCGTGAAGCGTGACGTTCCGGACTTCAACACCGGCCGACTTGTAAAACGAGAATCCCGGATAGCGGCGGTTAGTCGAATGGGGGCCTTTATCCGTATAGACGCTTCCCACAGGAGGCAGCTCCCGAGACGAGTAGCCGCTCAGACGGACAAGCGAATCGCCGATCCATTCGGCCTGCAGCGTTTTTTTTTGATCGTGTTCGTACTGTTCGGCCTGATAGTAGGGCGAACGGGTTCCGGGATCGAACAAAATATTTTCACCGAACGGACTCGCCCAGTCGTAGCCCGTAAACCAGGGTTCCCCGCTCCGGATCTCGAAACGTTCCGGATCGAGCGGACGGAGCGTGATGCTGTGCGTACGAGGATCGTTACCAACGACGAGGCCTTCGAAGATGAACGATGCGTCGCAATCGATCGTGAAAGCCTCGAAAACGATCTGTTCGCATCGAGCGACGCGGAACGGAACGATTGCGCCGTGAAATCTCAACTGGGTTTTTTCTCCAGCCCCTTCGATCCGTACACGTCGCATCTCCTCGAGCAGAAAAGCGCAGCGTTTATAGCCGTTGTCGTTGTTCGAAACGCAGAGATAGCTGCCGGCCGCCTGTTCGGGATAGAAGTCGAACGTCCCCGCTCCGAATCGGATTGTGACCTCACCGGCTGGATGCTCCGCAAGGATCTTGCGTACAAGAGGCGTATAGTCCTCCGTTCCGGAATCGAAGTCGATGGCAATCGTTTCCGGATGCATTTCGCATCCGGAAACGATCAGCGCGGAAAGAATGATGAATTTTCGGATCGACATTCCAAACATCAATAAAATACGACCTTTCTCCATGCGAGACTGCGTTGTCCGAGATCATTCATGTCTGCAGCATAATACATGCGGACAGCCTGTCCCCCGGTTTGATCTCCCTCTTCACTGATCAGGTTGGGATACATGGCCTCCTCCTCACCCAGATTGAGGGATATAGGGGCCTCCCACGCAATACCGTCGGCACTCGTCGAAAGACAAATGCGTCGGCTCCACGAATGATAGACCATCACCCATTTGCCTATGTAGTGGTTCCACATGACCGACGGATTTCCGCCGGCATAGGTATCGAGATTGGCGATCTTGATGTTTGCGCCGCCGAGTTGTGTCTGCCCGTTGCAGCCTTCGACGGTGAATGCTTTGCCATCCCATTTTTTCCAGGTTCCGGCAGCTCCGGCCGGATCCTCCGAACAGGCCATCGTGATCATGTAGTTTCCGGGGTCATCGCAATAGCCCGAGTAGTAGCATATCCAGACTTTGCGCGCGTCGTTCCAAACTACGCACCCGTCTCCCAAGCCGTAGGACTCACCCTGCCCGGCGGGATTTTCGGGTTTGGGGTCGGTTCCGGAAAGGATCCGTCTGCCCGTTTCCCAGGTCAGTCCGTTGTCCGAGGAATAGGTGACGCCAATGGACTTATAGGCGGCGGAGACTCCGGGCCAATGGCTCTCGGCATGGAAGAATCCGGCCAACCGACCGTCCATGAGTTTATGCACGCCGATGAACCATGCGCCGCCGTCGTAAAATCCGGATACGGGTTCGATGCACTTGCCAAAGACCTCCATATCGGAGGTCAAGGCATTGACGTTCTCATCGAGCCAGGGACTGGCGGATACCTGTCGCAGGGAATTGTCCGCAGACCAGTAGGTCGTAAACAGTCCCGAATCATCGTATTTCCCGACGGAGATCTTTCCGTCAAGCCAGAGCATATACCGGGGAATGTGGGGATCCTGCCAACAGATGTTGCGGTCACCGACGACGAACGTTCCAAAATCGGTGTAATCATCCGGATTGAAATCCGCATCGAATTCGTAGGGTTTCGAACTGGAACCGTTGTTGTAGGCATGCGCGAGGTCAAGATCGCGGTCACAGGACGACAGTGCGATCATCAGAGCGGCACCAGCGACGTATAATGCATGTGTTTTCATGGTTTCGTAATTTGAATGGAGGATCGGGTTTTATTTCCAAAGCGGATTCTGTTCGATCTTCCCATTCGAGGCGTCGATAACATCCTGCGGAATGGGGAAGATTACGTGTTTGGGTTGGAAGTTCTGCGCCTGGGAGGTCGCCACGCTCGAATACTTGGCCAGTTTCTTCACGCCTTCCTCAAGTTTTCCGAAGCGGACCAGATCGTACCAGCGCTGTCCCTCGAAGCAGAGTTCGAAACTACGCTCGGCGAGCAGGGCCTCGGCGAACTTGTCGCCGTCCATCATCTTCAGATCAACCGCTTCATTCGGAGTCTTGATATCGACTCCGAAACCACGGCGTCGCACCTGGTTGACATATTCGAGCGCTTCGGGCGAAGGAACTTCGTGAGCCCGCCAAACGGCTTCGGCATACATCAGCAACACGTCGGCATAACGGATGATCGGAAAGTTGATCGGATTTGCCCAGTTTGCCCATCCCGGCCCCCGTCCCTCCTCAGTCAGGGCATGGCGGAACTTGTAGGCGTAGTAGATCGGTTCGGAACTGAGATCCTCCTTGACGAGATTCTGATTGTCGTCGTAAACATATTTGAAGCGAGCGATGTTGTCGCGGCGCAGGTCGGCGGGATCGTACGTTTCATAGAACTCCTGGGTACTCCATACCGCAGACCAGTAGAGGTTATTGGGGGTCTGAACACCATCGATAGTTCCGACCTGGCCTCCGTAGGTGGTTGTACCGTTGTTGGCAAACTCGACATCGAATAGGTATTCGGAACTGTATTCGTTCGACGCATCGAACAGACTGAAATAATCCTTCACGAGCTCAAAACGACCGCTCTGGATAACCTCGTTGAGTTCGACTTCGGCTAAAGCCGCAGCTTCGGAGTCTTCCAAAGGTTCGCCGGCCATTTGCAAATAGACCTTGCCGAGCAGGGCTTTGGCTGCGTAGTAGTGAGCCCGGCCGTTCGCATTCGACACCGGAAGGTTCCCGATGGCTAGTTTCAGATCACTGACGATTTGTTCGTAGACTTGGGCCACGGAAGACTTTTCAGTCTGCACCATTGTGAGATCGGTAACTTCGTGGTTGATGATCGGCACCTCACCGAAAAGCCTTACCAGATGGAAGTAGTAGAAGGCCCGCAGGAAATAGGCTTCGCCGAGAATCCGTTTCTTCTCGCTTTCATTGCCGATATCGGTGTCAGTCAGACGGTCTATGATAACGCAGGCGCGTTGTATCCCGCGATACTGGACATACCATGTTCGGGAGATGTAGCGATGCGAAGGGGTGTAGGTGTAGTTGCAGAGTTCTGTCTCGTTTCCGTCGATGTTGGTCGGAATGATCATCTCATCGGTTCCGACGCGCCCAAGGATGAGGAAACCCTGAAAATAGGACCCGTATCGGTCGCCATTGGCCCATTCGGCCGAGAGCAGCATGTTATAAACGCCCGTGAGTCCCATGTCGAACTCTTCGGCAGTCTTGTAAAAGTTGGAGGTCGCCACGGTACTTTCGAGGGGGACATCGAGGAAGTCGCTGCACGCCGAGAAGATACAGCCTGCAACCGCGATAACGACAAAGCGGCCGAGTCGCGAGTATGCGGAGGTGATGAACTTTTTCATGATGGAGATCGTTTTACTGGAACAGAATGTTAATACCTGCGGTGAAGGTGCGCGGGCGGGGGAAGCAGCCGTAGTCGAAGCCCGACGTGAGGATATTGCTCATGCTGCTGGAACCTTGGTTGGAGTACACCTCGGGGTCGTAGCCCGAGTATCGAGTGAGGACGAAGAGGTTTTCTCCGGCGATATAGAACTTGATCGAGCCGATGTGGCTGTTAGGGCCGAACCATTTGCGCGGACAGGTGTAGCTGATCCGTGCAGAGCGGAGCCGCAGAAACGAGGCATCTTCGACGAATGCCGAGCAGACCGCTCCGTTCGTCATCGTGGAGTATTGCGTGCTTGCAAGGTTCCGGGGCGACCAACGCTCCTCGAAGAATGCCATTTGGTTGTTCGTGGTTCCGGTGAACGCTGCGAGCTGATTGTAGTTTGCGTTGTAGACGTTGCCTCCGTATGAATATTGGAACGAGAGGTTGAGGTCGAGGTTCTTCCAGGTGAAGTTCGTGCCGAAGGCTCCGAAGAAATCGGGTGTCGAGTTTCCGATTACGGTCCGGTCGTCGGATGTAATCTTTTCGTCCTTGTACAGGTCGGCGAAGCGCATGGCCCCGGGTTTTTCGGCTCCGGTTTCGACGGCGACATCAGGCTTCGGCGTTATTCCGTCGATTTCGAAATCATTTAGTCCATAGACACCTTTGGTGACGTATCCGTATATGTCTCCGATCTCTCCGCCCTCTTGCAGGATGACGGCATTCTGACCGCTCAGACAAGTGACACCCAGCAGGATCGGGGCTCCGCCCTGGCCGAGTTCAAGAATTTTGGTCTTGTTGCGGGCGAAGTTGGCGAAGAAATTCCATTTGAAATTCTTGTGGTTGATCAACTGGGCGTTCAGGCTCAACTCGATACCGCGGTTGCGCATTTTGCCGATATTCTGCCATGCCTTGTCGAATCCGACGATGTTAACAACGGGAGCCTCAAGCAACAGGTCCCGGGTAACCTTGTCATAGAAGTCTGCCGTGAATTTCAGCCGGTCGTTCCATAACCCGACCTCCAATCCTGCGTTCACTTCGCGAGTGGTCTCCCAGGAGAGGTTTTCATTAGCAATAGACAAAGAAGACTGCCCGATGGTCTCAATGGTTCCGAAGGAGTAGTTCGTTCCGTAGAGCTGCGAGTAGGAGCCCGAGGTGGGGACATTTGAGTTGCCAACCTCGCCCAGACTCAGACGCAGTTTGAGGGCGCTGACGGTATTTTGATTCTGCATGAATCTTTCGCTGTCGATGTTCCAGGCTAATGCACCGGAGAGAAACGTACCCCACTTGTCGTTGATGAAGCGCGAGGTAGCATCGCGGCGGAGGGTGAAAGTGGCAATGTAACGGTTGTCGTATGAGTAGTTAATTCGACCGATGAGCGAGACATACCGGACCTGCTCCTTGCTGGAGTAGACGTTGAAAACTTTAGCCATCTGGGCATTATTCGATCCGAGATCCTCGTATTCGTATTGAGTGGTTTCGCTGCGATCGTAGAAGTTCGTGTATCCTTGTTCAGTCATGCCGACGAGGACATTGAGACGGTGTTTCCCGAATACGGGCTTCCAGGTGAGCGTGTTTTCGTTGATCCAACTTCCGGATTCAGAACTGCCGATGATACCCTGCCCCTTGTAAAAGTAGCCGCGGGGCGTCGAGGTGGGATAGAACTGGCGGTCTTTGAGCGAATAACTGTCATATCCTGCCGTGATGCGCAAGGTCAGATTCTTAAGGATGTCGGCCTCGACATAGGCATTGAGCATCATTCGGTTGATGCGTTTGGTGAGTTCGGTCTCATTGGCGATGTTGACCGGATTCCCGTGATAGTTGTCGATATAAGAGTCGAGCGAGGACTGCGAGACGCCTGCACGGCGGAAATAGGCCTGAGTCGTTTCGTCGAATTCGAAAGGAAGAGCCGTCAGGGCCGAAGTGATGACGCCTGCAACCTGGGACGTGCCTTCGCCGCCGGTCGGCACTCCGTCGTCGACGATTCGGTTATAGCCGATATCGACACCCGTGCGTATAAAATCCGTGAATCGGTGGTCGATCGTAGCTTTAGCCGTGAGTTTCTGCCAATTCGTGGCGATGAGGACCGATTTGTTCTGCATGTAGGAACCGGAGACGAACATACTCGTTTTTTCAGTAGAGTGTGAAATAGATAGCGAATGGTTTTGAATAAATCCGGTACGAAAGATTTCATCCTGCCAGTCCCGCGACTGTACGTCTCCGATTGTGCGGGGTTGCATGGTGATAGGGTCCGTGAACAGGTGGTTGTTCGAGGAGTTTCGATCAACCTGATAGGCGGCGTACTGGCGAAAATCCATCATGTCATACCGCTTATTCATCTGTTGAAATCCGAAGTAGGTGTTGTATTGGATCTTTCCGCTGTCGCCCCGGCCTCGTTTGGTGGTAATGAGAATGACTCCGTTGGCTCCGCGGTTACCATATATTGCCGTTGCCGAGGCGTCTTTTAGCACTTCGATCGAAGCGATATCGTCGGGGTTTATCATCGAGAGCGAGGACATGCCGGTGTCATATCCGTCTATGCCACCCCCGGTGGAGGTGCTGACATCGAAGAGCGGGAATCCGTCAAGGACAATCAGCGGGGCAGTGGAGCCGGTCAGGGAGTTTGCACCGCGGATAAGCATGCTCGACTCCGAGCCGGGTTTTCCGGATGAGGAGTTGACCATCAGACCGGCCACTCCGCCGGCTAAAGCGTCGTCAACGGAGAAAAGTACCCGGTTTTCGAAGGCATCGGCCTTGATCGAGGCAACAGCTCCGGTCATGTCCTTTTTCCGTAGGGCACCGTAACCGACTACAACGACGTCGTCTATCTGAAGGTCGGAGGGTGAGAGTACGACATCGATCAGGGATCGCTGCCCGACGGATTCGCGAACCTCCCGGTACCCGAGGAAGTTGAAGACGAGAATATCTTTGGATGAACGGACTTTGATCCGATAGAAACCCTTGGCATCGGACGTGGCACCGACGGTGCTGCCTTCGATGATTATCGACGCGCCGGCGACAGGCTTTCCGTCCGGGGAGGTAATCGTACCGCTGACGGAGGTCTGGGCCCGGAGACTCGAAGCAATGAGCAGCAAGCCGGCCAGTAAGAAAACGAATCGTTTCATAGCGAATAGTTTATTCGGGTTATTCTTCGATAAGATTGATTTGTATGTCGTCCAAATACCAGTTTACATCAGCGGAGCCGGCTGACAGAAGAGCGAATTGGGGATAGGTGTTCAGCAACGATTCGTATTTGGCGCTAGTGGCCGTGAATTCGAACCGGACCTGTTTCCACTCTGCGGAAGGCATCAGCTCCGGAGATGCCGGGAGTGTGATCGTTTCGGTAAGCGGATATTCGATATTACTCCAAATTCCGAACATCTCTTCCACCTGTTCCTCGAAAGGAATATCGGGGAAGTAGATGCTCCAGTGGTCACTCGCAAGTACCTGGAGGTATTCATTCCAAGACCAGGAGGGCAGATTGTTATAGATGCCCGTCAAGACGATAAGCGAACCCTCCGCGGCATCCGTTTTCTGCCAGAAGGAGACTTCATATTTTTGTCCGGCAACGAGTTGGGCGTTGCAAACCCAGTTGTCTCGCGTGAACAACTGATAGATGACTCCCGGTTTGAGCGTTACCTTGAGGGCCTGCTTCGAGCCATCGGCCCCGCCGCTGACGATGGAGGTGTTAGTCGTCAGATCATCCGCGGAAGTGGTCGTGTTCCAGAGCGTCCATTTTCCAATGGACGAAAGTTCGAACCGCCAGGGATCATAATCCTTCTCGGGAATGGGGTGCAGCATTGGATAGTTTCCGACAATAAAAGTCTGTTCGACGGTAGTTGTCATTCCGTCGTCGGCCCGAGTGAGTCTGCAGGAGATTCGGGCTCCGTTTTTGTTGGCCGAAGTCCAGGTGACCACTGGGGCGGGATCAGTCGACGAGGAAGGCGTACCGCCTTCGAATGTCCATTGGTAGGATGTCGGATTACCCTCGACTTCGGTAAGGCCGAACGAGACGGGGGTATCGAGCCGAATACAGCCTTTCGGTGTAAGTTCCAAGGCTTTGATCCGAGCCGAAAGCGGGTAAAATACCTCAATGTCGAACGATTCGGACTGCACCTGACCGTTGAGAAAATGGATTGTAAGGGTTACCGTCTTTATGCCTTTCGAATTGAATACGACGCTCGGTTCGGGATCCGTGGAGGTCGCAGGTGTTGCGTCTTCGAAACTCCACTCGCGGGTTTCGACCCCGAGCGAAAGGTCCGTAAATGTAGCGGGTTTCCCGACGCTGAATTGTGATTCCGCGCCGTAGCTCCAAGCGAATTCGTAAGGTTGTGTCCACTCGTCCGAATCGTTGTCACAAGCAGCCAGTACCAACCCAAAGGCAAGAACCGGCACGAGATGAAAGAATAGCTGTTTCATGGTTCGCAGTTTTTGGAATGTAGGTATTTTTTCGGTCAGGGAATCCGGAGTGCTTTCTTGCATGAAGAATTCCGGCGTCCCTGTCCGAATCATGGAATCATATTCTCAAGATATGTATTCCTCGGAATATTCGGATTCTGCCCGGTGAGACTTCCGGGCCCAAAGGAGGCGGATCGGATGATCCGACCCCGGCGGATAGAGCATGGAGAGAGAAAATGATTCATTTGCGTTGATTTAGTTTAGGTTTTCAAATTGCCGCATTTGGTGCAGCTGATGCAAAGGAAACTATTAAAAACCTAAAAAATCAACGCAAATGTCTCAAAATACACGGATGACGGGAAAAGTATTTTTTAATTTATTTGAGAAAATCGTCCGGGGTCATTTCTGCGTCTCGGGCTCGTTTTTGGAGAAGATTTCCGACGCGGAGTCCACTTTTCCCGTTTTGCTCCGGTTCCGGAGGGCGAACTCCTTGGGGTAGAGTCCGAATTCCTCATGGAAGATTTTGGCGAAGTGGCTGAGATTGGTGTACCCTACGCGATACATTACCTCATTGACAGGAAGTGTTCCGTCTTGGGCAAGGAATGATGCAGCGTGCTTTAGCCGGATGCTGCGAATGAATTGTATGGGCGTCAACCCCGTGAGGGCAAGAATACGCCGGTAGAGCTGCGATCGTGACACGCCGATTTTGCGGCAAAGCTGTAGGACGTCAAATCGCGGATCGGCTATTTCGGTCTCGATGGTTTCGGTACATTTGACAAGGAAGAGATCTTCGGATTTCTCCACAGCGACTTCTGAAATGGGAATCTCCTTTATAGGTTGACTGTTTTTGTGGATTTTATTCTGTCGGGCAACAAGGTTGTCGATACGGGAGAAGAGCACTTCAAGGGAGAACGGTTTTGCTACATAAGCGTCGGCTCCGACACGGTATCCGGATACTTCGTAGTTCTGCAGATTGTGGGCCGTAAGTAGAATGACCCCGATTGCCGAAGTCCGGGAATTCTCCTTGATTTTGCGGCAAAGTTCGATTCCCGACATTCCCGGCATGACGATGTCTGTAAGCACCAGATCGGGCTGTTCATTGATTGCCTGACAATAAGCCTCCTCTCCATTTCGTGCCGTCGAGACGTTGTATCGGTTCTCCAGCGCGCTTCGAAGATAATCCCGCAAGGCGGTATTGTCCTCGGCCACGAGAATCGAAACTCTTTTTCCATCAGATGCAGCTGCTCCGTGGCGCGTATTTTCTTCCAGGAGCCCGCACTGCATTCCACGATCGTTCCCGATTGCGGTTTCCGCCGCCATCTCCGATTCGAATTGATCGTCACCGAAGTCCGACAGCGCGGAATCCATCCCTATCGGGAGATTCTGAAATGGCCGACCCGGGACCTTGTCGGAATCTTTGATCTGTTCGGGAGCGAGGTGCGCACATCCCTTCGGGATCCGGACCCGGAAGAGCGAACCAACGTTCAATTCGGATGCGACTTCAATTTCTCCATGATGCAGAGTAACGATATGCTTGACCAGGGAGAGTCCGATGCCGATGCTTTTTTGCGGCGAGTTGTTGTTTCGAGCCTGGTAAAAACGTTCGAAGATCCGGGACTGTTCATCCCGGGCTATTCCGATTCCATTATCTTCCACCGAAATGGTTACCGACAGCTGTTGCTCTTCACAGACGAGATTCACTTTCCCTGAACTTTTCCGACTGTATTTGAATGCGTTGTAGAGCAAATTAGCGATAACGATCTCCATTTTCCGACGATCGATCCAGAGTATGAGCGGATCGTTCGGAATCTCCTGCGAGAACTGTATCTGAAGTTGGTCGGCCAACGGCTTGAACAGTTCGGCTATACCGCGGAGGAATTCCGACGCATCGGTTTGCACAGCCGCGAGTTCCATTTTGTGGCTTTCGTATTTGCGCAAGTCGAGGATTTGTTCCAGCAGGGTCTTCAATGCCCCCGCATTGCGGTTGACGAGTTCCAGTCTGTTGCGCGTCGTTTTTCCGATATGCGGATTCAAGAGCAGCTCTTCGACTGGGGCTGTAATCAGCGAGAGCGGCGTCTTGAGCTCGTGGGCGATATCGGTATAGAACTGTAGCATGTTGGCGCTGCTCTTCTGCTCTTCATAGTATTTGTTGCGTTCGAGCTCTATCTGGTGGCGCTCCTGTAGTTTTCGCAGTGAACGGCGGTGCCATCTGTAGAGAAAAAGGATGGTTAGCGCAATGTAGCAAAGCCAGGCCAAGCGTGTGGCATAGACGGGCGGACGTATCGTGATTTCGAGCACCGCAGGGGCCTGAGACCAGTATCCGTCTTCGTTCGAGGCATATACGACCAGCCGGTAGCTGCCCGGGCGCAAGTTGGTATAGACGGCTTGAGGCGACAGTCCGCTGGTGTAGTTCCAGTCGGTGTCGAAATTCTCCATTCTATATTTATAGGTATTGTACTTGGGATCGACGTAGGCGAAGGCCGAAAATTCGAAGGTGAGGTTGTTGCAGTTGTAGGAGAGGTCGAGTTTGTTGAGCCGGTTGATGGCGCGCGGCAGGACGACGCGTCCGCAAACGGAATCTCCGGCCGAGACGGTCTGATTCCGAATCTTAAGCCGGGAGATGGCCGTGCGCGGGCGGATGTCGTTGTCGGTGATGCTGTCCGGATGGAAAATGTTGAACCCCTTTACGCCTCCGAAAACCATCTCGCCGTTGCGGAGTCTGTACGATGCCCAGATTTTGAAGGAGTTGCTCTGCAATTGGTCCTTTACCGTAAAATGCCGGATCGAGTGATCCCGGGGATCGAAGCGGGTGATTCCGTAGCCGCCGATCCAGAAGGCTCCGTGGTCGTCCTCCTGCAGGCTCTCCAGTTCGTTATTGAAGAACCGGGAGTTGGATGTGTCGAAACAGCTGAAACGGGGCGTTTTCCCGCCGCAACGACCTTCGGTCATAAGGAAGAGACCTTCGCCGATCGTTGCGATCCAAAGACCCCCCTCCTTCCGGTCACAGTGAATCGTCGAGATGAAGGCATCGGAACTACACACCTTCCGTTCACGGGCGTTCGTAGCGGCGAGTTCGATTCGCTGGCAGTTCGCCTTGCCGTCGGCATCGAATACGATTCGGTTCAGCCCCGAGCGGGTTCCGATCCAGATGGTCTTATTGTCGGTGACGGTATCGGGGTAGATGTCCGTCGTGAAATTGGAGCATAACGAATTGGGATCATCTCCGTTGTGGGTATAGTTGATCCACTGCCCGGTTTTGAAATCCCCGTGGGATGGAATGTATTCGAAACATCCCCGGTTCGAGCTGATCCACAGGTGTCTGTCGCGATCTTCAACGATTCGGAACACGGACAATTCCCCGTCGATGACCGGATGTTTGAGTTGTCGGGCCCGGACCTGACCGGTCTGTATCGCCCGGTCGATATCCCGGCTGTCGATGACCCACAATCCTTTGTCCCACGTTCCGAGCCAGATGTCGCCGTTTTCGGCCATAAAGAAGGCTGATACGGTTGCAAATTGGATGCTCGGCAATCCATTTATGCGCAGCTCCCGGAAAGTTGCGGAACTTCGATTAAACAGATTGATGCCGCCATGTGTGCTGACCCAAAGTATTCCGTCGCGGGCTTCGAGGAACGTGATGATCCGATTTTCACACAAGCCCTGCGCTTCGGTATAGCATTCGATATGTTTTTCGACGACATTGAGCCTACTCAAGCCGCCGCCGATCGTTCCGATCCAAAGCACCCCGGAACGATCCTCGAACAGTGCGCTGATCTCAAAGGAGTTGACGGCATGAGGAATGGGGAGTTTGGGGTGGTAGTGAACAATCTTAATACCATTCCGGTCGTATTTGTACAGTCCCCGGTTGAAACTTCCGACCCAGATGTTTCCGTGATTGTCCTGCGTCGTGACCCGGGATGAGAAGTCGCAGATTCTCTGTAGGTCGTCGGTTTTCGGATCATAGATCCGAACGCCCCATCCTCCGGAAAGCGCGATTTTGCCGTCTGCGAAAGACTGCATCGAGAAACAGCGGGTTTTGATTTCATCCCGGAGGATATTTTGTATCTCCTCGGTTTCGGGGTTATAGATGACGGGGCCGGCATCGGTCGACAGTAGCAGTCTGCAAGAATCCAAGGCGGTTCCGCACTGTATGTAGAATCCTCTCCATCGGTTCTTGACATGCAGATAAGTGGTTGCTCCTCGGAGTGTGAGGTATCCCAATCCGTCGTTTCGACAGACCCATACGGTACCTTTTCGATCTTCGAAAATGTTGTTGATCACCTGGTCTGCAGAGGTTGTCGGCTCTTCGGCGACCGGAAATATCGTTTCGGACACCGGATCGTAACGGTTCAGCCCTCCGGATTCGGTTCCGATATAAAGGGACGAATCCCGGGCGACGAATAGGCAGAGTATCCGGTCGCTGGTGAGGTCGGAATTGTCGGTCCGAAAGGTTTGGAGTCTGTATCCGTCGTATTTACTCAGCCCGCTGAATGTCGCGAACCAAAGATAGCCGTCACGATCTTGCGTAATCGCATTTACGTCGCTGTGCGGGAGTCCTTCGTCCATCGAGAGGGTCTGGATTCGGTCATAGGAGGCGGCAGCGGCGGGGAGCGGCGGAGATAAGAATCCGACGAAGTACAACATGACATTGAACGGAAACGACCGGAGGATGGAGGGAATAAATCGCACGTCGCATGAAATTTTTTCGAAAGTTAAGATAAATCTTCAATTCTTCAAAATTCGTATTTTCCAAGTGGAAGCAGGCAAAGCCAACGAATATTTATGAGGAAATGTATTAAAAAGCAAATAATTAAGTAAAAAGATAAAAAAAGAACCGAAGATTATTTTTTAGCCGGGACAAATCCATCGATATATTGAGTTGATTGTAGTAATGGTAAGAACAGGCCTGACGAGTTTGTTAGTCACAGCAATCAGAGCTACTTTGAATGGTTTTTCATTTGCCTTTAATCGGATATAACACTCCCGACTATTGTAACGCAAGGCAGTCCAAAAGGCAATATAGAGTAAAGATCGCAGACGTTCATCGTCATTCCGGTTGATATGTTCTCTGATATTTACGGATGTTCTTGATTGTTGATAGGTTGGACATATTCCGATGAAGCGGGATAGTTGCTTTGCATTGTCAAAGTAGGTAAACCCTTCGGTGGTAAGGATCCGTATTGTAGCCTGCGAGGGCATTTTGTAGATGGGAGGATTCATCTTCTCCCCGTACATGGCGATCATGTAGGCGTCTTTTTCGTCGGTTTTGGTAACGGGCATCATCATTCGGGAAAAATGCTTGATCTGCTTTTTTTTTGGGGGGGGGCAAAACTGACGGCAATACCGTTCTGATGTAGCAGGTACAGCAGCAGCCGTAATTGCTGGTAGCTTCCATAACGCAATGATGCTCAGCGACAGCAAGCGTACCGATGAGCTCACGCATTCCCGCGGTTGTGTTAGGGAAAGTCTTAGTAGGGTTGCCGTTCGTTGATGGATAAGCCGCTACGAAACTGCTCTTGCTGATATCGATACCTCTGTAAACCATAATAAAAAACTTTAAGTGAAAATTACATCTTGTAAAACCATCGTCGCGGACATGGACTCTACTCGACTTCACGAACAGTTCAGCTTTAAGATGCAATGCATGGGGACGGAACGTCATAAACGGTTTCTAAAACCAATAAAAGCTCTGTCTTACTTCATGCTTGATACTCCAAAATCAATTCAATTGTTTAACAATGTATGACCAAAGATTGAAGAACTCAAAACAGGGAAATTGAATAATTTGAACTATATCTTCGGTCGCGTTTGATAACGACGAACTCCTCGTTGAAGATTCTTTTGACGATAAATTGGCTCCGATTATGCTCCAGTCCAGCCTTACAAAGCATCTGCTTAAAGCGGATATTCTCTTCCGTCGTGAGTTTGAAATTATACCTGTGGACTCTGGGATCTGTCGTTGTCGGGCGTCCGATCCTCTTTTTCGTGGTTGTCATCAATCTGGTAGTTTAAGTGGCGTGACTCGGGAACGCCACCCAACCTCGCAGAGCGAGCACCTTTTGTATGCCGAAAAGTTTTTCGGCATACAAAGGTACAGCTCGCTCGCCTCAAGTGAGGCGAAAAATCCGCGGCGGAAAAATTTTCGAAAAATCTATGCCAAACCTCCGCTACGGCTTCCGAGGGTGGGTCGTTTCCCTCTGCAATATTACAACCATGCGGGCGCCAAAACAAACCCTCGGTACGGACTGGAGCGGTCTGGAGCGGACATCGGAACCGAGGTATTTCACCCAGTTGTATCTTGCAGCATGAAAGGTCGATTTTCTTATTGCGTTCATTATCCCGATATAAACTGCATGAAATAGAAAACGGTATTTTGAATGGTTTAACCCAATAAACCAGACATACATACTCTATGCTCGTATGGCTGACAATCAATCTCAAAAACGTTGCACCATGGATTCATTAAAGGAAAAAGACAACCCCGCACCCAATCCTGCTAAGCGTCCCCGTATCGAAGTCGACGAGGAACTGATGCGTCAGATGATCGCCGGACAAGCC
>OGKD01001024.1_pt1 | contig 16625 bp, 16 predicted proteins | sample 1572371 | NCBI WGS metagenome assembly OGKD01 (sample SAMEA2582096, study PRJEB24529) | metagenome | biome: Human gut stool | place: China | collected 2011 | reverse complement strand
ATGCTGGTCATTTCATTACTGGCCGCAGTTGTAACGGCATTTTTTGTTCCGCCTGATAGGGACTACTTAGGTTATTATGACCTCAAGACGCTTGCTTGCCTGTTTTGTGTGCTGGCAGTGGTGGGTGCTTTGCGGGATCTGCATATCTTTTCCGCTCTTTCCCAGCGGATGGTACACACCTTTTCCACTGTCCGGGGCGTGTGTACGGCGCTGGTGGTTATCACCATGTTCGGCTCTATGCTCCTGACCAATGATACCGCCTTGTTGACTTTTCTGCCACTGGGCTGGTTTGTTCTTTCCTCCACTGGACAGGAAAAGTACACGGCGCTCCTGTTCATTCTGCAAAACTGTGCCGCTAACCTCTGCGGAATGATCACGCCCTTCGGCAATCCGCAGAATCTCTATCTTTTCAGCTATTACGGTCTTTCCACGAAAACGTTCTTTTCGGCAATGCTGCCGCCATTCATCCTGTCTACTGTTCTCATTCTCCTGTGCTGCTTAGTGTTTCCAAAAGAACAGCTTTCCGTGCCGGAAGCACAGGTCACGGTAGACTCATGCCGAGCCGTTATCTATGGTGGACTATTCTGTTTAGCCGTTGCCATGGTGCTGCGGCTGGTACCCTATGTCCTTGGTTTGACGGTCATTGTTCTGGCGCTCTGGCTGTTGGACCGGCATGCGCTGAAAACTGTAGATTGGGGATTGTTGGCCACTTTCGCCGCTTTTTTCACCTTTTCCGGCAATCTTGCCCGGATGGAACCTGTACGGGTGCTGTTTGCCCGCCTTTTGTCCCACGGAACCATGCTGGTCTCCGCGCTTACCTGTCAGATCATCAGCAACGTTCCTGCTGCCATTCTGCTCAGCCGCTTCACGCAGGATGCCCGTGCTCTTCTGGTTGGCGTCAATGTGGGCGGTGCAGGGACGCTGGTGGCTTCTCTGGCAAGCCTCATTACGTTTCGGGAATATACGCGCCGCGTTCCTAATGGTGGAAAACAGTTCCTTTTTCTTTTTTCTGGGATCAGCTTTGCCTTTTTGACGATTCTTCTGGCTGCCATGTCCTTCCTGAACGGATGAGCCTTTATTGCCAGCATCTTTGGGAAAAATCCTTAAATAATTGTGTTGACGTAAGCTGTATGTCGATTAATAACCCATTCTAACGCACTTTCGTTTTCGCGCTTCACTTCTTTAAGGCTTTCTGTTCATCCACAGCTTCGCCCTCTTTCGGATATCCATTTAACGACCCGTCATCTTTAATATTGTGGAACACGGTCATTTGGTTTCATAATTTTTCTTTTTTGCAGACGCCACTTTTACTGCGCTCCAGCAGCGTCATGCCCCATTTTTGCTCCAGATCGGCGAGCATCTTTGATGGAGGACTGCACATAATCTATCTCCCATGCTGTGCGCATCCAACGCTCCCGATGCTGTACCATGCGTTCCCTCTTTCATGGGCCGCGACGATTTTGCTGGTGAACCTCGGCAGCTTGCTGATTCTCCGTTTTCGGAGCCGCTGAAAAAATGACACCGCACGGCAGAAATAACTCTGCCATGCGGTGCGTTTTTACTTTAATTTGGTTCGTCAGGCATGGGGGACGAGCGCGCCCTTCCGGCTCGAGCGGATGAGCATGCCGATCGCAAAGCCGACGAGTGCAGGCAGCAGCCAGCCGAGGTTCTTGTCGAACAACGGCAGATATTTTTCCGCAAAGGCGATAGGCACATCGAGGCGGAGCGAAGTCTGCACCGACGCGGGCAGCGTCTTCATGCAGTCGAAAATAGCGGCTGCCCATGTACCGATCATCGTTGCGACATACACGGCACGGTCATGAGCGAAGAACTTGCCGATAAAGGCCAGCAGGATAAGCGCAATGGCCGGGGGATAGATGAGCATGAGCATCGGGACGGAATACTCGATGATGGCACTCAGTCCAATGTTGGAAACGGCAAACGAAAACACCGTGAAGAGGATCGCCCAGGTGCGGTAGGAAATTTTGCCGTTCGTCATCTTGACAAACGTTTCCGAGCAGGCCGTGACAAGGCCGATGGAGGTCTTGAGGCAGGCAAAGGTGATGGTGAAGGCGAGGATAAACTGGCCCACGCCGCCAAGGTAATGACCCGCGATCTGCGTGAGGGCGATGCCGCCATTTTCGGACAGCTCGAAAATGCCTCTCGACTGCGCGCCGACCAGAATGGACAGCACGTAGATCAGCGCCATCAGCGCACCGGCAAGAAGACCGGAGGAGAGCACGTCCTCGGCGATGATGTCGTCGTTGTTGACACCCATGCGGCGAATGACGTCGATGACCACGATGCCGAAGGCGAGACCGGCGATGGCATCCATCGTGCCGTAGCCCTCAATGAGCGAGGGAAAGAAGGAACCGTTCTGATAGGCCTCCGTCGGCTCGACCGAGGAGATCGCTGCGCCGGGGGAGAGCAGCGCCGCGATGATCAGCACTGCGAAGAAGAACAGGAAGAGCGGATTGATGATCTTGCCGATCCAGAGGGTGATCTTACCGGGGCGCAGCGAGAAGAACAGCACGAAGGCGAAGAACGCCGCCGAAAAGACAAGCAGATACAGCCACTCCGGCGAATCCGCGCCCAGCAGGGGCGTGATGCCGGTTGTGAACGAAACGGTCGCGCATCTCGGGATGGCGAAGAGCGGGCCGATGGTCAGGTACAGAAGGCAGGTAAAGAAAATGCCGTAGCCCTTGCCGACCTTGCCCGAGAGCGTCTGCAGGCCGTCGGAATGCGTGATGCCGATGGCGGCGACGCCGAAGATGGGGATGCCAACCGCCGTGATGATAAAGCCGATCATGGCGACGACCGCGTTGCGGCCGGCCATCTGGCCGAGATGTACGGGGAAGATCAGGTTGCCCGCGCCGAAGAACATTCCAAACAGCGTTCCGGCGACGAGAATCTTCTGCCGGAAGGTCAATTTTTTAGTAGTCATGGGATAATCAACTCCTTTGTGTTGAAAATATTACACCCTGCACTTGAAAAAGAGAAACGCTCGGTTATAATAGGTATATTACAAATCAAAATACCCTTTATAGGAGTGGGAATATGGACAGCAAAAAATTTGAAATTCTGATGACCGCCGTCAACCTCGGCAGCTTTTCCAAAGCGTCTGAGGTCGTGGGCTACACACAGTCGGGGCTGACGCACCTCATCAACGGTCTGGAGCGCGAGATCGGCATGAAGCTCATCCGGCGCGACCACAGCGGTATTTCGCTGACAGAGGACGGGGAGGCGCTGCTGCCTGCGATCCGCGAATACCTCAGCGCGACGGCGAAGCTCGAAAACCAGATCGAGACCATCACGCAAAAGCGGACGGCGACGATCCGAATCGCCGCTTATGCGAGCCTTGCCATGCACTGGATGCCGGAAATTCTGTACCGCTTCCGCCGCGTGTGTCCGGAGACCGACGTGGATCTTCGCATGGTGGACCACGAGCTCGAACCTTTTGAGCTGCTCGAGGAGGGGCGCACGGACGTCATCTTTGCCGCGCGGCAGAGCCACATCAACTGCGACTGGACACCGCTCTACTACGACGCGATGTACGCCATCCTGCCGGAGGACTATCCCACCGACAGCGAAGAGACCTTCCCCATCGAGGAATTCGACGGAAAAGAATTCCTGATGCCCTACGGGCGCTTCGACATCGACGTGAACGCTGCGCTGAGTCCCAAAAAGGTGAAGCCGAATATCCGCCCCTGCCATGTGGACGATGAAACGGTTATCCGCATGGTCAGCAAGGGCCTTGGCATCACAATGATGACGGAGATCATGATGCGCGGGCGGACGCACGGCGTAAAGACGCTGCCGGTCAGCCCGAAAACGGGACGGGAGCTCGGCATCGGTATGCACCTGAGCAAGAACACGCCAGAGGAAATTCTGCGTCTGCGCGAGTGCGTGCTTGATTTCACGCGCGAGCTGATGTGAAAATTTCCCATCCGCGATTTAGAAACGGCTGCCCCATCAAAAAAGTAAAGAAGGGCGCTTGCCTAAAAGGCAAGCGCCCTTCTTTGTCGATTTTGGGAATGGTCTTATCCTTCGATTTTTGCCGAAGCCGCGCCATCACTCTTTTGCAGATGCGCATAGCGGCGCGAGGGGCGGAAGTACAGCACCGCTGCCAGCATTAGAAGCGCCGTGGCCGCAAGGCTGATGGGGAAGACCAGCATGATGTTCATAAACGTCTTGTACTGCGGGAAGACCCAGCGCAGCCAGCTCAGGCGGACGCCGCAGACGCCCAGCATCGTCAAAACGGCGGGCGGCAGTGAAATTTCAAAGCCGCGCAGGTAGCCGGAAAGCACCTCGTAGCAAAGGCTGAACAGGTGCGACGGCATGATCAGCATGAGGCGAATATAGCCCGTCTCTACCACCTGCGGGTCGCCGTTGAAGATGGTGAGCAGCGACTTTCCGAAAAAGAGGATCAGAGCGATGGCGACGCCGAGGCTGATGATGCCCTCGAGAAGACACAGCAGCAGCGTTTTCTTGCAGCGCTTGATCTTGCCCGCGCCGAAGTTCTGTCCGACGAATGTCGTGCAGGCCTGCGAGAAGGAGTTGAGGATATCGTAGGTGATGACCTCAATGTTGTAGGCCGCGCTCGATGCCGCCATGACGACCGTGCCGAGGCTGTTGATCGCGCCCTGAATGACGATATTCGCGATGGAGAACATCGCGCTCTGCACACCCGCAGGAACGCCGATGCGCAGAATTTGCTTGAGGCACAGCCCGTCGATGCGCAGCTTTTTCGGCTCAAGGCAGATGACCTTGTCCGTTTTGAGCAGGAAGACCCACAAGATCGCCGCGCTGACCGCGTTCGACAGCACCGTTGCGATCGCGACGCCGTCCACGCTCATGTGGAGCGCGGCCACGAAAAAGAGGTTCAGGATCACGTTCAGAACGCCGGAGGCCGTCAGCGCGATCAGCGGAATTTTCGTCTCGCCCACGCTGCGGAAGACCGCCGCCTCAAAGTTGTAGAGCAGGATCACCGGCAGGCCCGCAAGATAGATGCGCAGGTATAGCAGCGCCAGCGGGAACACATCGCCCGGCACATTCAGCTGATTCAGCAGCGGAACGGCGAACAGCTCACCGATGACCGCCGCGATCAAACCGCCCAGCACCGCCACAACGATGGAGGTGTGCACCGCGTGGTGCACCATCGTGTCGTTCTTTTCGCCGATGGCGTGCGCGATCGTCACGTTCGCGCCCAGCGCGATGCCGATGAACAGGTTGACGATCAGGCTGATGATCGAGCTGTTTGTGCCGACGGCCGCGACCGCCACAGTGCGGAGCTCGCCGGTAAAGTTGCCGATGACGGCGATGTCCGCGGCGTTGAACAGCTGGCTCAAAATCGCCGTGGCCGCCACCGGAACGGCAAAGCGCGGGATCTTATCCCAGAGCGTCCCGTGGAGCATATCCAATGATTTTTTCTGCAATGCAGCTTTCAACTCTACCGCCCCTTTCCGCAATTTGTCTGGCCCATGATATCACGCTTTGGCCCAAATGCAAGAGGCAGAAAAGCCAAAAATGGAGCACAGCGCAAAGAATGCTTCGTTTTGCTGCGAAAAGCGCGGATACTCACAGGCATTCCTGCAAAATTTCGTAGATCTCGTCGTGCGTCAACTTTTTGCAGCAGCCAGCGGTGATGTTGGTAGAATCCGCCACGGCGCGGAAGTCGGTGTCGGCGGGAATGCCAAGCTCTGCAAAGCTGGTCGGCAGACCGATTTCCTTAATGAACGCGGCCAGCGCGTCGATACCGGCAGCCGCGGTCTCCTCATCGCTGCCCTTGGGCGCAATGCCCCAGACGTTCTGCGCCCAGCGGGTGAACCGCGCCGTGCCGGATTTGTAGATGTGGCGGTACAGAACGGGATGGATCACCGCCAGGCTTGCTCCATGGTTGCAATTGGTGTAAGCGCCCAGCTGGTGTTCGATCTGATGCGCCTGAAAATCCGTGACCTTGCCGATCTTCAGCACGCCGTTCTCTGCCATGGAGGACGCCTGCGCCAGCTCGCTTCTGGCGTCGTAATTTTCAGGATCGGTCAGCAAAATGCGGATGTTGCGGATGACGCTGCGCATGACGGCCTCATTGATATCATCGGAGAGGTTGTTTTCATCCGGCTTGCCGAAGTAGGTTTCCATCGCGTGGCTCAGCGTGTCGAACGCGCCGGAGATGACCTTGCAGCAGTCGGACACGCTGCCGCCGCCCACGGCGAGGATCAGGTCAACATGATTTTCACGCGCCAGCTTCGCGCCCTCCTGCACCTTGGCATAGGTGGGGTTGGACATGATGCCGGAGAACTCCACAACGCACTTACCCTGCGCGTTCAGGATACCCATGATCTCATCGTACACGCCGTTGCACTTGATGGAACCGCCGCCATAGGCCAGCATGACGGTTTCGCCAAAGTTTGCGAGCAGGCCGCCGAGGTACTCCTTCACGCCGCCTTTGCCGAAATATACCTTGGTCTTGTTTTCAAAAATAAAGTTATTCATCATAACGTATCCTCTCTGACCGTTTTTCTTGCGGTATTCGCCGCTGTTTGCTATCATTGCCGATGGCAGCTTCCGGTTGATACTGCCGATTGTAAATACCGGTTATAACAACCGGTCAAGAGGTTTTTGAGGAAAAAACACAATTTTTACGCAGCAGAGAGGGAGTACCATGCGCTACACCATGATGCAGGTCTGCAAGGAAACGGGCATGACCTATCAGGCCTTAAAATTTTACTGCAACGAGGGGCTTGTCCCCAATGTCAAGCGCGACAAAAACAACCGCCGCGTGTTTGACGAGCGGGACGTCGCGTGGATCAGCAGCCTGACGCGCCTGAAAAAATGCGGCATGGGCATTCAGGAGATGAAGGACTACCTCGCCCTCTGCCTGCAAGGCGAGCGCACCATCCCGCAGCGCAAAATTTTGCCGGCGCAGAAGCAGGAGGCACTGCGCGCAGGCATTCGGGAATTGCAGGACAGCGTCGCCTACATCGACTGGAAGCAGAATTTTTACGACGAAGTGCTCTCCGGCAAGCGCCCGTATGAGAGCAATCTTATTCGGGTGGAAAAATAGGCGCAAGGCTGGCGTCAGCATAAAAAGCAGGAGGCATACCGCTCGGTATCGCCTCCTGCTTGCATTCCTGCCGTATTTCATCCCAGCGCCACGTCGAGCACCATCATCAGGCTGAAGCCCACGGCGAAGAACACCGTGCCGATGTTGGAGTGCGCGCCCTGCGACATTTCGGGGATCAGCTCTTCGACGACGACATAGAGCATCGCGCCCGCGGCAAAGCTCAGAAGATACGGCAGCGCCGGAACGATGAGCGACGCGGCGAGTATCGTCAGCACCGCGCCGATGGGCTCGACGATGCCCGAGAGCACGCCGCCCCAGAAAGCTCTTGCTTTGCCCATGCCCTCGGCGCGCAGCGGGAGCGAAATGATCGCCCCCTCGGGAAAATTCTGGATCGCGATGCCGAGTGAGAGCGCCAGCGCGCCCGCCGCCGTGATCTGTGCGCTGCCGGAGAGATAGCCCGCATACACCACGCCGACGGCCATGCCCTCGGGGATGTTGTGCAGTGTGACGGCCAGCACCATCATCGTCGTGCGCTGGAGTTGGCTCTTCGGCCCCTCGACCTGCCCGCTCTTGGCGTGCAGGTGCGGGACGACGTGGTCGAGCAGCAGCAAAAAGAGAATGCCGACCCAAAAGCCGAGAAACGCCGGCAGAAACGAGAGTTTCCTCATCGCCGACGACTGCTCGATGGCGGGGATCAGCAGGCTCCAGACCGAGGCCGCGACCATCACGCCCGCGGCAAAGCCCGTCAGCGAGCGCTGCACAGCGTCGCTGAGCGACTTTTTCATGAAGAACACGCACGCCGCGCCGAGCGACGTGCCGAGAAATGGGATCAAAATGCCGTAAAATGCTTCCATATCGTTCACCGTCTTTTCTGTGTGAAATATCAATTCTGTTAAATGCATCTAACTTCTGAACATAGTATACCAGCGAAAGCCGCGGGATGCAAGTGCTGCGGGACACAGAATGGGAACAGTCTGTCGCAGCGGACGGGGCGAGAAAGCGTATGTAGCAAAGAAAATATCGCGAAAAATTTGAAAACCGCTCTTGCAATGCGAAAATCGCTGTGCTACAATACGCAAGGTCGATCACCTTCCCGAAGGCAAGCGGGAAAGCAGGATATATTGGAAAGCTGCCCTGCGGCGGCTTTTCAAAAGACTGCAAGTTAGAGCGAACTAACCGCCTGCGCCGCGCCGGTGGGAACATCATATCAATAGGAACAGTGCCGCCTGATTTCAGGCGGCACTGCTTTTTGCGTTTTCGTGAAAAACAAAATGTTCAAACTTTCCTTTAGCTTTTTTAGGTTGGCGGGCAATCATGACCTCGTTCCAAGGGGAAAGCGAAAAACGACAGCCCCGCGGAAGCATTTGGGATACACAATGACGAAGAAGGTCATTTTTGATGAAAAGCAAAAAGATTCGTTCTCTTTTCTGTGCGGCGGCGCTGACACTGTCGCTCGCCGCGTGCGGCAGCAAAACATCGGACTGCTCCGGCCAGACGATTACCGGCGAGATCACCGATATTGACGGCACTGCCGTGACGATGCAGCTCGGCGAGCTGAGTGCGGGCGGTATGCCGTCCCATGACGTGTCTGACAGTTCCGATTCCGGCCAGACGCCGCCCGACAAGCTGGACGGCGAAACGCAGAGCGGCAACAGCAGCAGTGAGGATCATGCATCGTCCGACAGCAGTCAGCCGCCCGCAAAGCCCGACAGCCAGAGCGGCAGCACCGACAGCCAGCCGCCCGAGATGCCGAGCGGCAGCGCTCCGGCGGCATGGGCGGCAGCAGCTTTACCGCGGGCGAGGAGAGTGTGACGCTCGACTTCGCGAATGCGGAAATTACAAAAAATGACGAGAGCATCGAGCTCAGCGACCTCGCCGAGGGCGATATCCTGACCGTTGAGGTCGGCAACAACACCGCGGCGAGCGCCACGGTCGAGTCCGTGGGCGGCGGCCAGAGCTTTGGCGGCAGCGGCGAGGTGACGCAGGGCACCGCCGCCACGACCATCAGCGAGGACGGCACCTACAGCGGCGAAAGCTACACCTCGACCGGCGACGACGAAAACGCCCTGCGCGTGGACGGCGCGGCCGTCACGCTCGACGGCGTCACCGTCGACAAGAGCGCGGGCGCGGCCTCGAACACCGGGGACGGCGACTTTTACGGTATGAACGCAACGCTTCTTGCGATGAACGGCGCGACGGTGACCATCAAGAATGCAACCGTCACGTCCTCTGCGCAAAATGGCAACGGCGTGTTCAGTTACGGCGGCGGCACGACGAGCGCGAGCAACTTAGTTGTCGAGACCTCCGGCAACTCGTCCGCGGCCATCCGCTCCGACCGCGGCGGCGGTACGGTCAACGTGAGCGGCGGCGCGTACACCTCGAACGGCTACAACTCCCCCGCGGTCTACTCCACGGCGGACATCACCGTGAAGAATGCGAACCTGACGGCGAACAACTCCGAAGCCCTTGTCATCGAGGGTAAGAACTCCATCACGCTCGAAGACTGCTATGTCACCGGCAACATGAGCGACACCAAGGGTACGAGCTCTTCGGAAAACGTCCACAACGTGATGATCTATCAGTCCATGAGCGGCGACGCGGACGTCGGCACGTCCGTATTCTCGATGACCGGCGGCAGCCTCGTTGGCAGCAGCGGTGACATGTTCTACATCACGAACACCCGCTGCCTGCTGACGCTCTCCGGCGTGAATATCGTCAACAATGATGCGGACGGCGCGCTGCTGCGCGTGGTCGGCTACTCCGCCAGCCGCGGCTGGGGAACCGCCGGCAGCAACGGCGCACAGGTCGAATTCGCCGCAGACGGTCAGACGCTTGCAGGCGACATCATCGTCGATACCATCTCGAATCTCACGATGACAATGAAAAACGGCAGCACCTTCACCGGCACCGTCAACATCATCGACAATGCCGAGGGCGGCACCGCCGTCAGCGACAACGCGGTCGTCACGATCGAGAACGGCTGCACGTGGAACCTGACCGGCAACTGCACGCTTACGAGCCTCACCAACAACGGCAGCATCAACTTCAACGGCTATACCATCACACTGGCAGACGGCACGGTGCTGAAGTGAGCCCGCTTTACCCCTGCTGCTGTATATACTCCTCAATGGTGCGCAGGAAGGCCTCTCCGTAGCGGGAGGCCTTCCGCTCGCCGACACCCGAGACCTCAAGAAGCTCTGAGAGCGAGCGCGGCGCTTTCTCCGCCATGTCGGCGAGCGTCGCGTTCGAAAAGATGACGTAGGCGGGAACGCTCTCGCGCTTGGCAAGCTCCGCGCGCTGGGCGCGCAGCGCCTCGTAAAGGCTTCCTTTCTCGAATTCGTCCGAAAACGCGCCGCGCGGGCGCTTTTTCTCTGTCTTCGGTTCCACCCGCTTCTGCATCAGCACGCATTCGCCGTCAAAGAGCACGGCGGATGCTTTTTTTGTGGGCCGGAGCGTCGAATAGCGCTGGTCGACCTCGAGATATCCCGCAGATTCGAGGTATTCGATGTACCGCTCGATGACGCTTGGCGACGTTTTGTCCATGAGACCATAGGTCGACAGGCTCGCAAGGCCGAGCGACAAAAGCCGCTGGTCGCGGCTTCCTCGCAGGACCTGAATGACGAGCGTTTTGCCGACGTAGTACCCCAGCCGCTCGCGGATGCGCATGACGCACGATAAGATCATCTGCGCCGAGAGCGTGATGTCCTCGGTCTGGTAGGTCGCTTTACAGTTGGAGCAGTTTCCGCAGTTTGCGGGGTGTATCTGGCCAAAGTAGTCAAGCAGCCGCCCGCGCAGACAGTCGACGGATTTGCAGTACCCCGTCATCGCCTGCAGGCGCTCATAGTCGCGTTTGCGCACGAGCGCAGCGTCCTCCTCCGAGAGCTGGTCGGCTCCGCCGTTTTCGATGAGAAAGCGTGCGGTCTCCACATCGGCGGGCGCGAAGAGCAGGACGCAGTCGGCATTCTCGCCGTCGCGTCCGGCGCGGCCCGCCTCCTGATAGTAGGCCTCGAGGCTTTTCGGCATGTTGTAATGGATGACAAAGCTGACGTTTGACTTGTCGATGCCCATGCCGAAGGCGTTCGTCGCGACCATGACGGTCTTGCGGTCAAACTGAAAATCGTCCTGATTCTGCTGCCGCTCCTCATCTGTGAGGCCCGCGTGATAGCGCGTGGCGGCGATGCCGCGGTCACACAGGCTGTCGCACACGCGCTCGACCGCCGCGCGCGTTGCACAGTAGACGATGCCGCTCCTGCCCCGCCGCTCGTCAATGAGTGCGGCGAGGGCGGAAAACTTGTTTTTCGGACGGCGCACGTCGAAATAGAGGTTCGGACGGTCGAAGCCCGTCACGATGCGGTACGGGCTTTGCAGCTGCAAGAGCCGCAGAATGTCGGACTGCACCTGCTTTGTCGCCGTCGCGGTGTAGGCCGCGACAATGGGTCTGCGCGGCAGGGCATTGATGAAATCGACAATGCCGAGGTAACTCGGGCGGAAGTCCTGTCCCCACTGCGAAATGCAGTGTGCCTCGTCCACAGCGAGAAACGACACATCCATCTCCTGCATCAGCGATAAAAAGCTGTTCGTTTCCAACCGCTCGGGCGCGACGTAGATGAGCTTGTAGGCACCCTTGCGCGTGCGGGCGTAGACCGTGCGGATCTGCTCACCTGTCAGTGAGCTGTTGATGTACGCCGCGGGAACGCCCGCGCTCTTGAGCGCTGCGACCTGATCCTTCATCAGCGAGATGAGCGGCGAGACGACGAGCGTGATGCCCGGCAGGAGCAGCGCGGGGATCTGATAGCAGAGCGACTTGCCCCCGCCCGTCGGCATGACACACAGCGCATCGCGCCCGGAGAGGATCGCGTCGATCAGCGCCTCCTGCCCCGCGCGAAACGCGCTGTGGCCGTAATATTGCTTTAAGATGCTGTACTTGTCCATGAAAAAGTGTTCCGTTTCCTGTTTTTCTATGATGTTACCCCATCGGGAAGAAATTGTCCACGGAAAATTCAGAAAGAAGCGATGAGCAAAACAGGCAGAAGGAGCAGCCCACAAACAAGGCAAATGGGAATCAAAAGAGCTTGGGGCGTCTCAAGGGCGCAAAAACCGTTTCAATGTACTCGGCGACTGGTTCTTCGTCTTCCCATGCGATATGGGCGTTTACGGCGCGGGTCTTGCCACGGCGCTGGGCTCGGCGGTGTCGTTCCTCGTGATGCTGACGCACTTTGCGAGCAGGAAGAACACGCTGCGCCTCGTGAAACCAAAGAGGCTTGCGCGCAAGCTGTGGAAGATCGCCGTCACGGGCTTTTCAAGCTTCTTTATCGACATGGCGATGGGTATTCTGACTGTGCTCTTCAACCGCCAGATCATGCAATACCTCGGCTCGGACGCGCTCGCGATCTACGGCCCCATCATCAACGTCAGCACATTCGTCCAGTGCTGCGCGTACAGCGTCGGACAGGCATCCCAGCCCATCATTTCGACGAATTTCGGCGCGGGGAAAGAGGCTCGCATCCGCGAGACGCTGCGATATGCGCTGTGGACGGTCGTATTTTTCGGGGTTTTCTGGACGGCGCCGAGCGTGGCGTGCCCGAATCTCTACATCCGCATTTTTATGAGCCCGACGGAGACGATCCTGGCGATGGCCCCGGCCATCATCCGCGCGTATGCGATCTCATTCCTGCTGCTGCCGTTCAACATCTTCTCGACGTATTATTTCCAGACCATCTTACAGCCGAAGGCGGTGTTTATCGTGTCGGTCGCGCGCGGACTCGTCATCAGCGGTGCACTGATCCTGATGCTGCCGCTTCTTGCGGGCGCGGATTCGCTCTGGTTCGCCATGCCCATCACGGAGCTTGTCACCGCCGTTTACGCTGCGGCGTGCATCCGCAGATACACCGCGCGGCTCGACGCAAAAGCCGCTTGACGAAGCGCGGCCACCGCCGTATAATCATGTCGGAATTTTAACGAACAGGAGCCAAAATGTAACCATGCAGCTTGATCGACCGCGCGGGCAGATGTCCGATTCGTTCCTGATGTCCGCGTTTATCATTTTATCCGGCGGATTGCAGGACGCCTATACCTATTGCTGCCGCGACAAGGTGTTTGCCAACGCGCAGACGGGCAACATCGTGCTGATGAGCACACACCTTTTTGCAGGCGACTGGGCAGATGTTTTCCGCTATTTTGTGCCGGTGATCTCGTTTATGGCGGGCATTTTTGTGGCGGAATGCGTCCACCGCCGCTATAAGTGCATGGAAAAGGTGCACTGGCGCCAGCTCATCATTCTGGCCGAGATCGTGCTGCTGTTTTTTGTCGGATTCCTGCCGCAGGAGGTCAACACCTTTGCAAACGCGCTCGTCTCGTTCGTCTGCGCGATGCAGGTGCAGACCTTCCGCAAGGTGCGCGGCCACGCCTACGCGAGCACCATGTGCATCGGCAACATGCGCAGCGGCACCGAGGCGCTGTGCGCCTACTTCCACACGCACGACCGCGAGGTGCTGAAAAAGGCACTGACGTATTTTGGCGTCATCGGTATTTTTGCCGTCGGCGCGGGGCTTGGCAGCGTCCTGACGGCGCGCTTTGCCGAAAAGGGCATCTGGGTGTCCTGCCTGCTGCTCGCAGTCAGCTTTTTGATGATGTTTGTGCGCGAGGAAGAGAAGAAATAAGAGGCTTTTTGAAAGATGGCTCTGTATGCAGATCGCTTTCTGCATGCTTTTGTAAAAAAAGGAGAGGACGCTGCTGCGTTCTCTCCTTTTCCTTTTGCGTTCGTTACGCGAGCGGCTTGCCGCTGAAGACGGGGAAGATGTTGAACTCGCCGTAGTCGGCGATGCGGTCCGTGTGCTTGAGCGTCTCCATGTCCTCACTCAAGATGGTGAAGTCCACGGCGGCGTTGCTCGCCATGTGGTCGGGGTTGGCCGTCTTCGGCAGCGCGACCGCGCCGAGCTCGATGACATAGCGGATGCACAGCTGCGCGGCGTTGACGCCGTACTTTTTCGCCATCTCCGCGATGGCGGGGTTCTTGAGCGCCTCGCCATGGGCGATGGGGGAGTAGGCCTCCACCTGGATGCCCTGCTCGCGGCAGTAGTCGAGCAGCGCGAGGTCGGTGTTGCTGATGTGCAGCAGGATCTGGTTGACCATCGGCTTTACGCGGCAGTCGGAGAGCAGATTTTCAAGGTCGTCGCGCAGAAAGTTCGACACGCCGATGACTCTGACCGTGCCCTCGCTTTGCGCATCCTCGAGCGCGCGCCAGACGGCTTTATTTTCTTCAGAATAGCGCTTTTCCACGCGAAACTGGTTCCACGGCTGGGGAGAGTGGATGATCATCTGGTCAAGGTAGTCAAGGCCCATCTTCTCGAGCGTTTCGTCGATGGACTTTTTGGCCTCGTCATAGGTCTTGAGCTCCGCGGTCACCTTGCTGGCGACAAAAAGCTCCTCGCGCGGAACGCCGCAGGTGCGCACGCCCTCGCCCACGCCGCGCTCGTTGCCGTAGGCCTGCGCGGTATCGATGAGGCGGTAGCTAAGCTTCACGGCGGTGCGGACGGCCTCGGCGGCCTGATCGTCGTCGATGAACCAGGTGCCAAGGCCGAGCTTGGGGATGCTCAGGCCGTTTTCGAGCGTATAAGTTTCGTTTAAGATCATGGAAATTGCCTCCGATTACAGCTTATTGTACTCTTCGTCCGAGACCGGCTCGCACCACTCGTTCCGGCAGTTTTTGCCGGGGACTTCAACGGCGATGTGGCTGAACCAGCTGTCCTTTTTCGCGCCATGCCAAGTGCTTCGGCGGTCTTGGCCTCAAACTTTCCGGGCAGCGCCATTTCGAGCTCTGCGGTCACGCGGCCGCTGATACGTGTGGGCGCGTCCAGCGCGTTGAGCGTGTCGTAATATTCCTGCACGCCGGGTAGGTGCTCGGTCATGGCGCAGTCGATACGTCCGTCGACCGAGGTCATCATGTGGCATACGATATAAGGCTTGATCATGGGATATTCCTCCTCTAAAAACTGTTGTTCTTAAAGTTCACTGATACTCTACAACTTAAAGTACACTTTCGGTCAAGAGGGCTTCGAAAATTTTTTCGATAGTCCGTTACAAAAGCTTGCACGCTTGACAGAAAGAAAATGGCACCATATAATATATAGAACATACGTTTTAGATGACGCGGCGGGGAGGAAGCTCAATGTATTTTGCCTACGGGGAAGAGGAGACCGACTATCTTAAAAAGAAGGATAAGCGCATGGCCGAGGTCATCGACCGCATCGGCCATGTCGAGAGAAAAGTGGATACTGACCTCTTTTCCGCCGTCGTGCACCACATCGTCGGCCAGCAGATCTCGACCAAGGCACAGGAGACGATCTGGCAGCGGATGCTGTCGGCACTCGGCGAGGTCAACGCCGAGACGGTCCTCGCCGCGGGTGTTTCCAAGCTCCAATCACTCGGCATGACGTTCAGAAAGGCGGAGTACATCACGGATTTTGCCGAAAAGGTCCACACCGGCGCATTCGATTTAGAAGGTATCTGGCAAAAAAGCGACGAGGAGGCTATCCGGGAGCTTTCGTCCCTCAAGGGCATCGGCGTGTGGACGGCGGAGATGATTTTGCTCTTCTGCATGCAGCGTCCGGATGTGCTGAGCTGCGACGACCTTGCCATCCAGCGGGGGCTGCGCATGGTGTACCACCACCGAAAGATCGACCGAGGGCTGTTTGAAAAATACCGCCGCCGCTTTTCGCCCTATGGCAGCGTGGCGAGCCTGTACCTCTGGGCGGTTTCCGGCGGTGCGATCCCCGAGCTGCACGATTACGCGCCGAAAGAGAAGAAATGAGGCGAGGACGATGACTTACACCCAGCATTATGATTCGCCGCTCGGCGGCATCCTGCTTGCGGCGGACGAAGAGGGCTTGACGGGCCTGTGGTTCGACGGGCAGAAATATTTTGCCCGCACGCTGCCAAAAGAGTATGCCGAGAGCGAGACGCCTGTTTTGCGCGAGGCCAAGCGCTGGCTCGATATCTACTTTTCGGGCCGCGAGCCGGACTTCACGCCGCCGCTCCACCCCGTGGGTTCGGCATTCCAGCAGGCAGTATGGGCGCTGCTGCTGGAAATTCCCTACGGTGAAACGACGACCTACGGCGCGCTTGCGCGAAAGCTGGCGGAGAAGCAGGGCCTAACGCATATGTCTGCGCAGGCCGTCGGCGGTGCGGTGGGGCACAACGATATTTCGCTCATCATCCCCTGCCACCGCGTGGTCGGCGCGAGCGGCAGCCTGACCGGCTACGCGGGCGGCGTCGACAAAAAGATCAAGCTGCTCGAGCTTGAAAGGGCGGATATGAAGTCCTTTTTCGTGCCGAAAAAGGGGACCGCGCTGTAAAACAAAAGAAAAGGCATTCCGCGCGATAGCTGGGTGTACGTAAGACAGTATTGCGCCGAGATTGACGAAGCGGCACGAAGCCGCATGGAGCTGATCGTGCGGTCACTGGTAGAGCAAAACGGCGTGACCGAGCAACTGAAAGCCGAAAACCAAATGGAATGGGTGCGGCAGATGAACGCTTGCAAGGCACAGGCAGAGGAGATTGTGAA
>OGKD01001012.1_pt1 | contig 16774 bp, 8 predicted proteins | sample 1572371 | NCBI WGS metagenome assembly OGKD01 (sample SAMEA2582096, study PRJEB24529) | metagenome | biome: Human gut stool | place: China | collected 2011 | reverse complement strand
TACCGACTGTGCCTGCGTATGCCAATAACAATCCGGACTATTTGGCAACTCAAAGTATGGGAATTAATCCCATTGCTTTGGCGGATGCGGATATGACAGGTTATCATTATTATTATAATAAAAACTTTCAATCGACATTCACTCTAAAATATGAAGTACCGTTTGTACAGGGATTATTTGTACAAGGACAATTAGGCTATGATTATAATCATAATAAACATAAAGGATTGAGAAAGAAGTTTTCTACTTATACATACGCTATCGAAACGGATGAATATATAGAGAATGAATACAATAATCCTTCTATGATACAAGTGAATAATAACGAAGCGAGCAGGCTTGACATGCAAGCACAAATCAGTTACAATAGGTTGTTTAATGATACTCATAATGTAAGTGCTACATTGGTCTATGAAAGGAGACAGGAAAAAAGTGATTGGTCGAATATAGAACGTAAGTTTGATTTATTGACTTATGATGAAGTAGATTATGCCGGATTGAAAGATGCTGTTTCAGGGGGGATGTCTAACGAACAGGCTTTTATTTCGTATGTCGGCCGGTTTAACTATGATTACAAAGGAAGGTATTTATTAGAATTAGGATTCAGAAATGATGGTTCTTACCGCTATGCTCCTGGTAGCAGATGGGCTTTTTTCCCTATGGGGTCTATTGGTTGGCGTTTGTCGGAAGAGAAGTTTTTGAAGGAAAAGTTAAGCTTTCTTGATAATCTGAAGATCAGGGCTTCGTACGGAGAGTCTGGACAGGATGCAGGTGATCCGTTCCAATATGTGTCGGGTTATAACCTTAATGTTGGTATTTATGAATTTAATGACGGGACTACCACTTCGGGCATTTCTGCTCCCTCTATTACGAATACGAATTTAACTTGGTATAAAGCTAAGTTACTTGATATAGGATTCGATCTTTCTATATTCAAAGGATTATTCTCTTTGGAGTTCGACTTATACCAAAGAAAAAGAAGCGGATTGTTAGCTACAAGAGTGGTGTCATTACCTAATACATTTGGTTCGCAACTGCCACAGGAAAATTTGAATAGTGATTTGACGAGGGGTATTGACATAACGCTCGGGCATACTAATAAGATTGGAGATTTTTCTTATAGCGTCAAAGCGAATATGAATTTAGCCCGTACCCGAATGGAGCATGTAGAAAGAGGACCTTTCACCAGTAGTATGGATCGTTGGAGAAATCAGTCTTCCGGACGTTGGAATGATTTCACATGGGGGTATCAGACTAATGGGCAATTCCAGACTATGGAGGAAATAAAATATGCTCCTGTCCAGGATGGAGAGTTAGGGAATAGCAAGGAACTGCCGGGGGATTACCGTTATGTAGATGTTAATGGTGACGGTATTATCGATGATAATGATAGAATGCCTCTCTTTTGGTCAGGTACTCCACTGATTCATTATGGCTTTAATTTGGAGGCTTCTTGGAAAAATTTCGATATCTACGCTTTGTTTCAGGGAGCGGGAATGTATACTGTCCAGTTTTCAGAGGTTTATGCCGAGGTGCTGTGGTCAAAAGGTGCGAATACTCCAGCCTATTTCTATGACAGATGGCGCAAAGAAGACCCTTACAATCCGAATAGTAAATGGGTTGCCGGGAAATGGCCTGCTGCCCGTTTAATACAGGACACCGGGGCTATGTATAAAGAGAGTAATATCTGGCGTCGTGATGCTTCTTATTTAAGACTTAAAACTTTGGAACTGGGTTATACATTACCAGACAGTATTTTGAGAAAGAGCGGTATCAGTAATGTACGATTCTATATTAATGGCTATAATCTTTTAACCTTCTGTGATTCTTTTGTGAAAGCGTTTGATCCGGAAAAGGTGGAAGGCTCTTATAGTGCTGGAATGAATTATCCTCTGACTAAAAGTTTTAATATTGGTTTTACTGCTAATTTTTGATAGATTATGAAACATAAGATTATATTATTGCTGAATATGGCTCTTCTTTTTGCAGGATGTACGGATATTCTGGATATAGAGCCTAATAATAAGGTGGTTGCAGACAAAGTTCTGACTACGGAAGAGGGGATTGCGATGCACATGGCAAATCTTTACGGCCGTCTTCCTATCGAGGATTTCTCTTATGCGATTGATAAGGGCTTTAATTTGGGAATTGGGAATACTGATCCGAATAATGGTGGACGGGCTGCTGCTATGTACTGTGACGAAGCCATGCATTCTGAATTTGACGAATGGGGAAGTGAAGGATTTAATTTCTGGGAAAGATATACGGATGATAAAGGTTTATATAATGCTTCTGTTGGTATTTATACATTGATCAGGGATATTAATAATCTGTTGGAAACGATTCCTATGTTGAATACTTCCAATGATAAAAAAACATTATTGGAGGGTGAAGCAGCTTTTCTACGTGCATATACATATTTTGCTTTGGCAAAGCGGTATGGTGGAGTTTCGATTATCAAGAAAGTTCAGGTGTATAATGGAGATGTAGAAGAATTGAAAGTGCCCCGCAGTACGGAAAAGGATACATGGGATTTTATCTTGAGTGATTGTGATGACGCTATCCGGAAACTAAGTGAGTCTTCAGAAGATACTCGTCGTGCTAATAAATGGATTGCATTGGCACTGAAATCTCGGGTAGCTTTATATGCAGCTTCGATTGCCAAATATACTCATGAGCCTTATGTGGGTCTGTCGGGGCCGGCTGTAGAACAGAAACTTGTGGGTATTGATGCTTCGGAAGCAGATCGTTATTATGAAATTTGTATGCAGTCGTCTGATGAAATCATGAAGAGTGGGTTGTATGGTTTATATGGTGCAGAACCTCAAAGCAGAGACGAAGCTATCGTAAATTATAAAAAACTATTTGAGGATCCAAGCAGTGTATTGAATGGAACGAAGGAACCTATTTTTATTAAAGGATATACATCTGGTACCCAACTTGCACACAATTACGATATTTGGTATCGCCCTAATCAGGTAGCAAACGGCTGGCCGCATCCGGGACGTATGAATCCTTCGTTAGATCTGGCCGATATTTATGAAGATTATACGGATGATGGGCAAGGATTAAGTAAGCCTATCCGTACTCGTGTGGATAATAATGAAATCTTTTCTGGTTTTGACAGAAATGCTAACTATTATTCTTATCCAATGGATGCTCCTTATGAAATATTCAATGATAAGGATATTCGTATGTGGGCTACTATGATTCTTCCGGGTACGCAATGGAAAGGACAGAAAATCATTATTCAGGGAGGATTTATTCGTCCCGATGGAAGTTATGTGTTCAGAACAGATGCCAGTACTCAGGGGAAAGATGGAAAGACCTACTATTCGTTTGGTGCGCAGGATCAGAAAATGTATTCGGGGTTTAGTCCTGTTGGTGGTAACTACACCCGTTCAGGTTTTCTTCTTCGAAAATTCTTGCAGGAAAGTAAAGATGTGACTTCTGAGTGGAATAAGGGATTTACAGACTGGATCGAATTTCGTTATGCTGAGATTCTGATGAATTATGCGGAAGCATCCATAGAACATTCGTCTGCAACGGGTGAGCAGTTGAAAAAAGGGAAAAATGCGCTTAATGCTGTTAGAAAGCGAGCTGCACACAAAGACGAAATTCCATTAACAATAGAGAACGTACGTAAAGAGCGTTTTGTTGAATTTGCTTTTGAGAATAGACGCAGATGGGATCTGATTCGTTGGAGGATATTTCATAAGGAATATGAGAACCGAATAAAGAAGTCCTTAGTTCCGTTCCTCGATTTAAGAGGAGAAACTCCTAAATACATCTTTGTACGCATGGATGCTCCCGGAGTGAACAAACATTCGTTTGATTATTCCTGGTACTATCAGGATATTCCTGGTACCGGTAGTAACGGACTTGTTCAGAATCCTTGATATATCAAAACTTTAGTTTAAAGACAGAAAATATGAAAGCAACTTTTTATTTATTGGCAATAATATTCTTTTCCGTATGTTTTGTGGCATGTGAAAAGGACAATCTGGATATAGCCCCAAATGCTACATTCGGTGGGGAAATCCGGGATATGGAGACAGGTGAGTTGGTGGAGCAAGAGATAATCAGAGGTTCGCAGATTTATTTTATCGAACTCGGATGGGACAATCCTCCTGTTCAGGCAATGGCTGTTAAAAATGACGGAACATTCCAAAATAATCTCATGTTTGCGGGCGATTACAAAATAATTCTGAATAAGGGGAACTATATTCCTCAAGATACGATTGATTTTAGAATTAATAAAGGAAAGAATTATAAGGTGTTCGAGGTTCTGCCTTACATACGTATCGTGAATCCTGATATCAGATATAAAGGTAATAAAGTAGTAGCGAAATTCAGTTTACAGCAATATACGATAGATCCGGTAAAGACAATCGCTCTATTTGCACATACAGAGTCCCATGTAAGTAGTAATATTCAGATAGCTAAAGTGAGTAGTGAAATAAATACTGCTGTATCACCTTTGACGGAGTACGAATTGAGCATGGATTTGAGTCAGACTACTGGGATTGAACGGGAACATAGTTATTTTTTCAGAATCGGAGCATTGAGCAGTGCGTCAGAAGCTAAATATAATTATTCGCCTGCAGTAGAAATCGACTTATAAAGGAATAGGATATTTATGAAAAGAAAAATACAAGATTACCTTGCATACAGACTGTTTTTGTTGTTACCGCTTTTCTCATTTGGAGGATGTGTGGAGATAAAAGCTCCTGTTGATTATGTAAATCCATATATGGGAAATATTAGTCACTTGTTGGTACCGACTTATCCGACTGTCCATTTACCTAACAGTATGCTACGAATATATCCTCAAAGGGAGGATTATACAAGTAATAAATTGAAGGGATTACCTGTGATAGTGACAAGTCATAGAGGAAATTCAGCATTCTCTATCAATCCGTTCAATAGTTTTTGTGATAGTTTGGAGAAGGGTAGTAGGTCTTCTTTCATATTGTATAATTACGATAATGAAAAGATCAAGCCTTATTATTATAGTGTTTTTTTGAGTGACTATGATATAGAGGTAAAATATGTCCCTTCTCATCAGTCGGCTTTATACCAATTAGATTTCCGGACGGGGCAACCCGGGCTTTTGATCGGGGTGACAAATGGAGAATTGCATGTAGAGAAAAACAAAGTTTCTGGTTATCAGCAAATTGGTTCCTATGAGACAAGGGTGTATCTTTATCTGGAAACGGACGTGGTTCCTTTACAAACGGAAGAGGGAAATACAGTCGTAATGAAATTTCCAGAGAATGATAAAAGGATTAATCTTCGTTATGGAATCTCTTTTATAAGTGTAGACCAGGCCAAAAAAAATATGGAACGCGAAGTGGCTGGAAAGGATTTGGAAACTCTTACACGAACAGGTAGAACTATTTGGAATGATGCTCTTGAAAAGATTCAGGTAAAGGGAAACTGTGAGGATAGCAAGACTATATTCTATACTTCTTTATACAGAACATATGAACGAATGGTTTGTCTTTCTGAGGATGGACAGTATTATAGTGCTTTTGACAATCAGGTTCATCAGGATAGCGGTGTTCCTTTTTATACTGATGATTGGATCTGGGATACGTATAGAGCTACCCATCCATTGAGAATAATACTGGAACCGGAACGCGAGAAGTATATGATTCACTCTTTTATCCGGATGGCTGGTCAGATGAAACATTTTTGGATGCCTACTTTTCCGGAGATAACAGGTGATAGCCGACGGATGAATTCAAATCATGGGGTGGCTACTGTACTTGATGCTTATGTAAAAGGAATTACGGATTTCGATTTAAAGGAAGCATATCGTGCTTGTAGAAATGCTATCACTGAAAAGACATTAGCACCGTGGTCGGATATGGAAGCTGGAAAGCTAGATTCTTTTTATGTGTCAAACGGATATTTTCCGGCGTTAGCTTCTGGTGAAGAGGAAGCTGTTCCCGAAGTACATAGTTTTGAGAAAAGACAAGCTGTTGCTGTGACATTAGGTACAGTGTACGATGAATGGTGTCTGGCACAAATAGCCAAACTGCTGGATAATAAAGAGGATTACAATTACTTTTTGCAAAGAAGTTTGAACTATCATCAATTGTTTAATACAGAAACAAAATTTTTTCATCCTAAAGATAGTGAAGGAAATTTTATCACTCCGTTTGACTATCGTTATTCCGGTGGAATGGGTGGAAGGGATTATTATGGCGAAAATAATGGCTGGGTTTATCGTTGGGATGTCCCCCATAATGTAGCGGATCTTATCAAACTGATGGGAGGGAAAGAGGCGTTTGTTGAGGAGTTGGAAAAGATGTTTGATACTCCTTTAGGAAAAAGTAAGTTTGAATTTTTCTCCCGTTTTCCTGATCATACAGGTAATGTCGGGCAGTTTTCTATGGCAAATGAACCTTGTTTACATATTCCTTATTTATATAACTATGCCAATAAACCCTGGATGACTCAGAAAAAGATCAGGACATTACTGGACGAATGGTTTAGAAATGATTTAATGGGGATGCCGGGAGATGAGGATGGTGGTGGCATGAGTGCATTTATTGTCTTCTCCCAGCTAGGTTTTTATCCGGTTACGCCAGGATTACCTATATATGTCATTGGAAGTCCGGTGTTTGAACAGGCAAAAATTCAGTTGGGTAATGGCAAAACTTTTGAAGTATATTGCCATAACTATTCGCCGAAACATAAATACATTCAATCGGTTAAGCTGGATGGAGTGGAATGGGATAAATCTTGGTTTAGTCATGAGGAACTGATGAAGGGAAATAAATTAGAAATAACGATGGGAGTCTACCCCAATAAGGACTGGGCGTCTCAGGACCAGTCTGTCCCTCCTTCATTTGAAATAAGAAAATAAAGAATATGAATAATTAAAATTAAATCAATTATGATGCAGAGACTTTTTTTTATGATGATTTTTTTCTTGTCACTTTCATTGGAAAGTTGTAGCAAAGAAGAGGATAATAATCCTTCTAATTCGGAGAATAACGGAGGAAATAATAATTTAGGTACAGAGTTGGATTATGATACTTTCTGCTTTTATTATGATTGGTATGGAAGTGAGGCTATTGACGGTCAATATAGACATTGGGCCCATGCTATAGAGTCCGATCCTAATGGTGGATCTGGTCAGAATCCGGGGACTATTCCGGGTACGCAGGAGAGTATAGCTAGTAATTTTTATCCTCAATTAGGAAGATATAGTAGTAGTGATCCTAATGTTTTGTCCAAACATATGGATATGTTTGTTATGGCGCGTACCGGAGTGCTGGCACTTACTTGGTGGAATGAACAGGATGAGGCTGAAGCCAAGAGAATCGGGCTTATACTAGATGCGGCAGATAAGAAAAAAATAAAAGTATGTTTTCACTTGGAGCCATACCCTAGCAGAAATGTGCAGAATCTTCGGGAGAACATAGTTAAATTGATAACGAGGTATGGAAATCACCCGGCCTTTTACAGAAAGGATGGCAAACCTTTGTTTTTTATTTATGACTCTTATTTAATCGAACCTAGTGAATGGGAAAAGTTATTAAGTCCTAGTGGCTCCATTACAATCAGAAATACAGCCTATGATGCCTTGATGATTGGATTATGGACTTCCAGTCCGACAGTGCAACGGCCTTTTATTTTGAATGCTCATTTTGATGGTTTCTATACATATTTTGCTGCTACCGGGTTCACATATGGTTCTACACCGACTAATTGGGTAAGTATGCAAAAATGGGCAAAGGAAAATGGTAAGATATTTATTCCAAGTGTGGGTCCCGGATATATAGACACACGTATACGTCCTTGGAATGGTTCGGTAATCCGGAATAGAACGGATGGGCAGTATTATGACGCTATGTATCGAAAGGCTATTGAAGCCGGGGTTTCAGCAATTTCTATTACCTCCTTTAATGAATGGCATGAAGGGAGTCAGATAGAACCGGCTGTGCCTTACACAAGTTCCGAGTTTACTTATCTGGATTATGAGAACCGTGAACCTGATTATTATCTCACCCGCACTGCGTACTGGGTTGGGAAATTTAGAGAAAGCAAACAGTAATCATATTATTAATAAAAAATAAACCATGAAAAAAGTCACAAAAGTAAAGATGTTATTAATGATGCTATGTGCATTGTTTATATCAGTATGTTCTATTTCTTGTTCTGATGACGACGATAATGCACTAACGGTAGACACAGTAGCTTTTATCAGCCAACTGACTGATTATCAAAATCAGCTGGAAACATTGAGGGATGGATCGCAGTATGGAAATAAGGCGGGAATGTACCCGGAAGAGAGCAGGGATATACTTGAACTGGTATTAATCCAGATAAAAAAGAGCATCCGGCAAATTGAAAACGGAGAAGAGACTAATCCTTCACAGGAGAAAGTGGATGAATTGATTCAGGCTGCTAAAAAAGCGATGGAGGATTTTAAAGCAACTGTGGTTATAGAATATGTTCCTGTAGCTGCGGAATTGTATGTAGACGGACAAAATGACGGGTATATTGATTTTGGAGCAAGTGAGAACTATTCAAAGTTTGGTAATACTGGTGAACAAGTTTTCACTGTTGAGTTGTGGGTGAAGTTGAAATATACTTCCGGTTTTGGTAGTGTGGTGGATGTCTTTATCGAAGATGGTACCGGACATTACAGAAAAGGATGGGTAATTAATAACTTTGATAATAAGAGACTACGTATGTCGCTGGGAATGGATAATTGGGGATTGTTAGAACCTGGCATTGATTTCAGTACGACAGAGAAATGGGTTCATTTTGCAGCTGTTATTAACGAGAAAGGAGTTGACGGAGATGTTAATTCAGAAGGAAAACCTATTGTTGTGAAAGTGTATATGAACGGCGAATTGAAGGATCAGGCGACAGGGCTTGATGCTAATCCGTACAATCCGAATGATTTGGGAACATCTATGATTGCTTTTAGACATATGGGGGGGAATCTTGGTATGACAAATGACTGGAAACTATCTGGATATATCAAACATTTCCATATTTGGAAATCTGCCAAGTCACAGGGAGAAATTAAAAAGCTGATGAATGAGGAAGTTAAGGTTACAGGGCAGGAAGATGATTTAGTTTGTGGATGGGAGTTTGATGCAACAGTCGAGGATGATACTAATATACCCGATTTGACAGGCAAATATTCTGCTAAATTGCTTGGAGAGTATAAGTGGATTCCTTTGGAATAAAAGATTCTTTATCTGTTTTTGGTAGGGCAGATGCTTGTTGAGGTTGTCAGAAGTTTGGATTTACTATGTTTTGGATATTTTGTCTCTAATCAATCAGATAGTAAAACAGGCTTTTGACAGCTTTACTTTTATTTGATAAATTAAATTTGGTCTGTTTCCTGTTATTTTAGCCCTTTAAGTTTTTTTCCTCCTCTTCTTCATTATTTTCGTCTTCTGTTTCATCTGCAAAAGGTTCCGGTCGTTGTGGTCCATGATTGACAAAAACGAAAGCGCAGAGCGTTCCCATAATTCCGCCGCTAAGATGACCTTCCCACGACATATTGGTGGGGGAGAAATAAGGAAACATGTGCCATATAATTCCTCCATATAAAAAGGTAACGAGTAGAGAGATGGCAATGAGTGGAACATGTTTGCGGAGAATACCACTAAAAAAGAGAAAGAAGGCGAGCCCGTAAATTAATCCGCTGGCACCAATGTGCCATCCCGGCTTTCCAATCAGGAAAGTTAGTAGTCCACCTCCAAGCCAGATCAGAATAAAAATCTTACCTGCTATTCCCCGGTAAAAGTAAAAAAGACACCATGATAAGAAAAATAAAGGAATAGTATTTGCCAGTAAATGACTGAATCCGCTATGTATCAGTGGGTGAGTTAAAATACCTACCAGTCCCCGTTTCTCCATAGGGTATATCCCCAAGCGAGAGAAGTCCCAGTCCATTCCGACTTCCATAATCTTGAGTATATAGAGAATAAAAATAAGAAACAAAGGCTTTGCTGCAGCCAGCATGATACGCTGAATATCTTGCTTCATGACATTCTTTTCTTTAGATATTTTACGCAATACTACGAATATTTGCACAAAATCTGAAAATAAAAAGCCTTTTTATTTTTGTTTTTATCTATAATTTGTACATTTGGGCGTTATACCCGTTGTATATGATGCTACAGCCCATATATATGGTATGTAACAATAAATAGATATACGATATAATGACCAATAAATTAACCTTTAATAATGCACAACTATGAGTTATTTACGATTTGACAAGACCCTCATGACGAATCTGGAAGAGTCTCTTCAAAGAGAAATCCTCCGGACGAACAAAGCAGGAGCTTATCATTGTACGACGATTGTTGATTGTAACACACGCAAATATCACGGCCTGTTGGTAATTCCAGTTCCCAATATCGACGATGAAAATCATGTGCTGCTATCTTCTCTTGATGAAACGGTAATTCAACACGGTGCAGAGTTTAACTTGGGGTTGCACAAATATCAGGGAAACAACTTTAGTCCCAACGGACACAAGTATATTCGCGAGTTTGATTGTGAGCATATCCCGGCAACAACTTACCGTGTCGGAGGTGTTATCCTCCGCAAAGAAAAAATCTTTGTACATCATGAAAATAGAATCCTGATTCGTTATACTTTGCTGGATGCGCATTCGGCTACGACTTTGCGCTTCCGCCCGTTCCTCGCTTTCAGGAGTGTACGTGAGTACACACATGAAAATGCGCAGGCAAGCCGCGAGTATCAACTTGTGGAAAATGGTATTAAAACCTGTATGTATCCCGGATATCCGGAACTATATATGCAGTTGAATAAAAAGTGTGAGTTTCATTTCATGCCTGACTGGTATCGGGGGATTGAATACCCGAAAGAACAAGAGCGTGGGTATGACTTCAATGAAGACCTTTATGTTCCCGGTTATTTTGAGGTGGATATAAAGAAAGGGGAGAGCATCGTATTTTCTGCCGGAACTTCAGAAGTGACTACCCGTAGATTGAAACAAACATTTGAGGCTGAAGTAGCCGATCGTACCCCGCGTGATAGCTTTTACCACTGTCTGAAGAATTCCGCTCATCAGTTCCATAACCAGCAGGAAGACGAACATTATATTCTTGCCGGTTATCCGTGGTTTAAATGTCGGGCACGTGATATGTTCATTGCCCTGCCGGGGCTGACGCTTGCGCTCGATGAGATCGACCAGTTTGAAGATGTGATGAAAACGGCGGAAAAGGCGATTCGTAACTTTATAAATGAAGAGCCTGTAGGATACAAGATTTATGAAATGGAGCATCCCGACGTTTTGCTTTGGGCTGTCTGGGCTTTGCAGCAATATGCCAAAGATACTTCCCGTGAGCAATGTCGTCAGAAATATGGAGAACTCCTGAAAGATATTATGGAATTTATCCGTCAGCGGAAACATGAGAATCTTTTCTTGCATGACAATGGATTACTTTTTGCCAACGGTACGGATAAGGCGATTACATGGATGAATTCTACGGTGAACGGGCATCCGGTGATTCCTCGTACGGGGTATATAGTTGAATTTAATGCGTTGTGGTATAATGCGTTGCGCTTCATAGCTGATTTGGTGCGCGAAGGAGGAGACGTATACTTGGCGGATGAACTTGATGCGCAGGCAGAAGTAACCGGAAAGTCTTTTGTCGAGGTATTCCGTAACGAATATGGTTATCTGCTTGATTATGTAGACGGTAATATGATGGATTGGAGTGTACGTCCTAACATGATATTTACCGTAGCGTTTGATTATTCTCCTTTGGATCGTGCACAAAAGAAACAGGTGCTTGATATTGTGACCAAAGAGCTGCTCACTCCGAAAGGCATTCGTTCGTTGAGTCCGAAGAGTGGCGGATATAATCCGAACTATGTAGGCCCGCAGATACAACGCGATTATGCTTATCATCAGGGAACGGCTTGGCCTTGGTTGATGGGATTCTATCTGGAAGCTTATCTTCGAATTTATAAGATGAGCGGATTGTCATTCGTTGAACGCCAACTGATTAGTTATGATGACGAAATGACAAGCCACTGTGTTGGTTCCATTCCCGAGCTATTCGATGGGAACCCGCCTTTCAAAGGACGCGGCGCAGTATCATTTGCGATGAATGTAGCAGAAATATTGCGTGTCTTAAAGCTACTGTCTAAGTATTATTAAAAAAGGAGGAACGAAGATGAAAGTTTTAATGTTTGGATGGGAATTCCCTCCCAAAATATATGGTGGTCTTGCGGTTGCTTCTTATGGAATAACTAAAGGATTGAGTCTGCAAGGTGATATGGAGACGATTTTCTGTATGCCTAAACCGAGCGGTGAAGAAGAAAAGTTCTTGAAAATAATCGGTATGAATCAAGTACCCATCGTGTGGCGTGATGTCCACTATGACTACTTGAAGTCCCGCTTATTGGAAATGACACCGGAAGAGTATTACTCTTTCCGCGATCATATCTATGCTGATTTTTCTTATATGCATGTGAATGATTTGGGATGTATGGAGTTTGCAGGTGGTTATCCCGGGAACTTACACGAAGAAATTAACAATTTCTCGATCATTGCCGGAGTAGTGGCTCGTCAGCAGGAATTTGATATTATCCATGCGCACGACTGGCTGACTTATCCTGCCGGTGTACATGCCAAAATGGTCAGTGGAAAGCCTCTTTGTATCCATGTGCATGCTACTGATTTCGACCGTTCTCGTGGCAAGGTCAATCCTACTGTTTATTCGATTGAGAAGAATGGTATGGATCATGCCGATTGTATCATGTGCGTATCCGAGTTGACTCGTCGCACTGTTATTAACGAGTATCATCAGGACCCCAGAAAAGTATTTGCAATGCATAATGCTGTTTATCCATTGTCGCAGGAGCTGTTGGACATTCCACGTCCCGATCATTCAAAAGAAAAGGTGGTCACTTTCCTCGGACGTATTACGATGCAGAAAGGACCGGAATATTTTGTAGAAGCTGCTGCACTTGTGTTGCGTCGTACTCGTAATATTCGTTTCGTCATGGCTGGCTCGGGTGATATGTTGAATGCCATGATTAACCTGGTGGCTGAACGCGGTATTGCTGACCGATTCCATTTCCCGGGTTTTATGAAAGGTAAGCAGGTGTATGAGGTTTATAAGAACAGTGATGTGTTTGTCATGCCGTCTGTCTCTGAACCTTTCGGTATTGCTCCATTGGAGGCCATGCAGTGTGGAACACCTTCCATCATTTCTAAGCAGTCGGGGTGTGGCGAGATCCTTGATAAGGTGATAAAAACTGACTACTGGGATATTCATGCAATGGCTGACGCTATCCATTCTCTTTGTACTAATCCGTCTCTTTTCGAATACCTCAAGGAAGAGGGAAAGAAGGAAGTAGATGGGATTACTTGGGAGAAAGTCGGCTTGAGAATCCGTGCTCTCTATGAGGCTGTGTTAAGAAACTATGGTAAATAACAAAACAATAAATAAAAATGAGAACTATCTGTCTTTATTTTGAAATACATCAAATTATCCATTTGAAACGTTATCGTTTCTTCGATATTGGTAATGACCATTATTATTACGATGACTATGCGAATGAAACGGGTATGAATGAGGTTGCTGAACGTTCGTATATTCCTGCTCTCAATGCTTTAATTGAGATGGTGAAAAACTCGGGTGGTGCTTTTAAAGTAGCGTTTTCTATCTCGGGGGTAGCCTTGGAACAATTGGAAATTCATGCTCCGGCAGTCATTGATTTATTGCACCAGTTGAATGAAACAGGATGTTGTGAGTTTTTGTGTGAACCTTATTCACATGGTTTGTCTTCACTTGCCAACGAGGATTGCTTCCGCGAAGAAGTGCTTCGTCAACGTGATAAGATGAAACAGATGTTTGGTAAAGAACCGAAAGTATTCCGCAACTCTAGTCTGATTTATTCTGATGAAATTGGTGGCTTGGTAGCTTCTATGGGCTTCAAGGGGATGTTGACGGAAGGGGCTAAACATATCTTGGGATGGAAGAGTCCGCATTATGTTTATCACTGTAATCAAGCTCCCAGTCTTAAGCTTTTGTTGAGGGATTTCAAACTTTCTGACGACATCAGCTTGCGCTTCTCCAATTCGGATTGGGCTGAATATCCTTTGTTTGCTGATAAATATATTAATTGGATTGATGTATTGCCTCAAGAAGAACAAGTGATCAATATCTTCATGGAATTGAGCTCGCTTGGTATGGCTCAACCGTTGTCTTCTAATATTCTTGAATTCTTGAAGGCATTACCGGAATGTGCAAAAGCTAAAGGAATCACTTTCTCTACCCCGACAGAAATTGTAACGAAGCTGAAATCGGTGTCACAGCTTGATGTCGCATATCCGATGTCATGGGTTGATGAGGAAAGAGATACTAGTTGTTGGCTGGGTAATGTTATGCAACGCGAGGCTTTCAATAAATTGTATAGTGTAGCTGAACGTGTTCATTTATGTGACGACCGTCGTATCAAACAGGATTGGGATTATTTGCAGGCTAGCAATAACTTCCGTTTCATGACAACGAAGAATAACGGTATGTGGTTGAATCGCGGAATCTATGATTCTCCTTATGATGCTTTCACCAACTATATGAATATTCTAGGTGACTTTATTAAACGAGTAGATGCACTATATCCTGCTGATGTAGACAGTGAAGAATTAAATTCTTTGTTGACTACAATTAAGAACCAGGGGGATGAGATTACCGAGTTAGAAAAAGAAGTGGCTAAATGGCAGGCAAAAGCAGAAGCGGCAAAGAAAACGACAGTCAAAAAGGCTGCTGATGCTAAAGAACCGGTAATAAAAGAAAAAGCTGTTGCTAAATCAAAACCTGCTGCAAAGAAAGCTGAAGTTAAGAAAGCAGCTGTGGAACCGAAGAAGGCTACAGGTAAAGCTAAAAAGGCTGCTAAGTAGAAGAATAAGAAATTATTATGTTTATTATATTGGAACCGTGAGTGAGATAAAATCAAACTCACGGCTTTTTTGTGTGGATTAAGTCGAGACCTTTGTCGGCGGATATTCTTCTGCAAGATAGTAACACCATCCGATAAAATAGTAACACTATTTGATAACGATACCGTTAATACCCCAAGCATATACCGTTATTATTATGAAATTATTCTATCTGACTTTTCTATAAATATCTTATAAAACAACAGCGCAGATTACTCAATGTAACCTGCGCTGTTGTTTTATAAGATTTCAACTATTTCTTATTTTGATTTTGTTCCAAAGTTTGTAGAAACAACTTCAAGTTTTAATTTGTATTTATCTTGTTCCTCTTTAGGTAAAGAAGTATTTGTGGCATTTGTACCTCCCTTTAAGCGCGCATAGCCAGGTTTCAGGTCATGTTGTATGCTAATAACATTGCTCGAAGAACCATAATAGCTATTACTTGAAGAAGAATCTGTGGTTACAAGTACTGGAATAAGTATGAATTTGTTCCAATCACTATATTTTTCCCATTCTTCAATATCATGAACCACTTGAGTGTCTGTTTCACCTTCGGAGTTAGTTATTTGGAGAGTTATCGTACCATTCTTGAGTTTCTTTTCTGCTTCTTCTCGTTCTCCATCTGCTAAACAATCATTAATCATTTGAGTAATGTTGTTGAATGTATATTGAGTAAAACTAGTAGTAGGATTAAATAGAGATGAAGTTATACCATCACTAAGTTGATTATCTTTAAAGAAACTATCTTTATATTTTTTACGTATTAATAGAACATTCTTGGGAGTAGACATGCCAAACTTCTTATCACTGGTTTCATTATAGATAGGAATTCCTAATTTTACCGCATTCAAAGTGTCTCCTTGAAGCTTTTCTGCTATTTGACTAACAGGGAGAGTTAACTGAGTAAAGATTCCAGCTGGACTTTTTAAGTAAGTCCATTCAGATTTATTGATGCAATTTTGAATGGCTGCTTTATCATTCTCTAACTGGTTTGCTTGAATAACTTCACGAGTGGTAGCGAACGTACGATATCCATAGTAAGTAGAGTCTTTATATACTCCATTTTCAGCTACTTTCTTTTGCAATTTAACACCAGTAATTGTATCAACAGCATAGCATTTATATACTACGTTCATCTGAGCTTGATTTATATAAAGTACCGTACCATCACCATAATCACTCTTCACATAAATTCCCTTAAAAATCTTCCTAAACTCTTTATTGTCAAGATTGACACCTAACTCATTGGCTTTTTTTATAATCTCTTTACCAATTTCCTTGGCAGCTTCGTCTCTGAAAGAAACATGAACACTAGGGACATATGTACTAAGATTACGAATAGAGTCTTTTACTGAAAGATCGACTGCTGTATAAGCTTTCGTGCCTAATAAGCTATTAGGATCTGCGTGATCGTAGTAGTTTTCCGGATTAATATTTGTATAGTAGGCATGCTCAGTATCTAAGTTCTCGCTCAATTCATAGACACTCAAACGACAAGCTGTTAATGAATCTCCAAAGTAACTGCTATACCATAAATAAAGTTCGATAGTGTGGATGTTACCAATGATTTTATTGTTGTCATCACGTATGAATGTGACATCTTTATTATCTTCATTATCATCCCCTACCATTACGCGGGTAGCTTTCTTCTTTTCGTCCAAAGCAGTACCATCATATACTCCAGGGAATGTCATTCCTGACGGACAGTTGAGTTCTGCCAAGAAGCCTGCCTGATAAGTTCCAAATATTTCATCAGTGAACTTACCTACATACCCCACATTAGTCATTGCATAAATCTCACCGGCA
>OGKD01001008.1_pt1 | contig 16850 bp, 14 predicted proteins | sample 1572371 | NCBI WGS metagenome assembly OGKD01 (sample SAMEA2582096, study PRJEB24529) | metagenome | biome: Human gut stool | place: China | collected 2011 | reverse complement strand
GCATGCGAAAGAGCTGGGGATGACGGTTCTGGTGACGGATCACCATGAGATTCCCTATGTGGAGGAGCAGGGAGTGCGGCGGTATCTGCGGAGCGCGGCGGATGCCATTGTGAATCCGAAGCAGCAGGAGTGTTCCTATCCGTACAAAGGGCTCTGCGGGGCGACGGTGGCGTGGAAGATTATACAGCTGCTTTACGAGAAGTTTTGTATTGACGCGGAGGAGGCATTCGCGTTTCTGGAATTTGTGGCGTTTGCGACAGTGGGCGATGTCATGGAACTGACGGATGAGAACCGGATTCTGGTGCGGGAGGGATTAAAGCGGCTGCACCGGACAGCGAACCTTGGCATGCGCGCCTTGATTTTACAGAATCAGCTGACGCCGGAGCAGATCACATCGTACCATATCGGATTTGTGCTTGGTCCCTGCGTCAACGCCAGCGGGCGGCTGGAGACAGCCAAAATTGCGCTGAATCTTTTCTTGCAAAAAAACGAGATTGATGCAGGAAAAATTGCAAAAGAACTCGTGGAACTGAACGCACAGCGCAAAAGCATGACGGCAGACGGCGTGGAACTGGCAAAACAGATCGTCGACGAGGGAACAGCGGGCGAGAAGGTGCTGGTGATCTATTTGCCCGGGGTGCATGAAAGCCTGGCGGGGATCATTGCGGGGAGAATCCGGGAGTCCTACCACAAGCCGGTATTTGTTCTGACGGACGGCGAGGAGGGAGTGAAGGGGTCCGGCAGATCCACGGAAGCGTACTCGATGTATGACGAGATGTGCAAGTGCCGGGAATGTTTTTCAAAATTTGGCGGACATCCGATGGCGGCAGGGCTGTCGCTGCGCGAGGATGTGGCGGTATTCCGCGGCAAAATAAATGCCTGCTGTGAATTGACAGAAGATGATTTTATACCTAAGATAAAGATAGATATGGCAATGCCTGCCGCGTATCCGACGATCGGGCTGATCCGGGAGCTGGCGCGCTTAGAGCCGTTTGGAAATGGCAACAGTAAGCCACAGTTCGCGGACAGGGAGCTTGCGCTTCTGCGGGCGTCTGTGGTGGGCAGGAACCAGAATGTGTTGAAGCTGTCCCTTATGACGGCGGCGGGAGAACATGTCTCTGCGGTCTATTTTGGGGATGTGGAGGCATGGAAGCAGTATTACAGCGAAAAATACGGGCAGACGGAGGTGGACGCTGCGCTTCGCGGAAGGGCGAATGCCATCCGGATGTCGGTGATTTACTATCCGGAAATCAATGTATATCAGGGAATGGAGAGTGTCCAGCTCATCATTCGCAATTATAAATAGAACGTGGCGGGTGGACAGAAGGAGTAGCTATGTTTAGTGGAAAGAGAGAAAAGGCTTTATTAGAAGAGGAACTTGCGGCATTAAGGGAGACGGAGAAGCGCGAGAGGGAGCTGCTCCATAAGATCGCAGGACAGAAGGATACCGCGGAGGAACAGTTTGCACGCATGACAGCCTCGCGTGCACAGATGGAAAAAGAGATCGAAGAGATCGAACAGCAGATGCAGCAGAACGGGGAGTTGTCGGAGAACGGCGCGCAGGCGGCGGGAGAACTTCACAATACGTTGATCACAATGAATAACGGAATCGCGACGTTCGATGCCAACCACAGCGTTTTTATGGAGCAGGTGAAGGGGCAGAATGAAAAGGTCGTCGAGATCGTGGAGAACAACAAGCACTTTACGACGCCGATGAAGCATATTTCGGAGGCTCCGCAGGCGCTTCGCGAGATGCGCCAGGCACTTGGTGAGAGGGCAGAGCGCATGGAGGAACTGTCGAAAACGATGGGGGTGCTGGCGCTCAATTCTGCGATCGAAGCAGGAAGAATGGGGGAGAGCGGAACCCGGTTTGTGACGGCGGCAGAGCAGGTGCGTGCATATGCGGACGATTATGAGCAGGAGGCGCTGGCGTTAAAAACCCAGCTTGGGGAGGCAGAAGAACGGATCACGTCGCTGGAGGAGCAGGTACACCACTTAAACGAGCTGCTCAAGGAGAATAATATTTCCATGGGGAAACTCTACCGCGACTGTGCGCAGAATATGGTGGCTTATGAGACCGGACAGATCGGGCTGAGGGGGCTGATCCAGGATACGGCGGTCGCGAGAGCAGATGTGCTGCAGCAGTCGGCGGACGAAAATGTGCGCGCCAGGGAGGCATTCCTGAAATATGTATCCGGCATGCAGGAGGAACTGGCAGAGCAGAAGAGCAGCGCGGATGAACTGGAGAATGTCTGCAAGAGCATCCTGCAGTCGGCAGGGGAAGCCGGATGATGCCGGTTTTGCTGCAAAGAATACAGAGCAGAGAGTAGGAATCAGAGAGTATAAATAATAAAAAGTGAGGGAACAATGCTATGACAAAAGAAAAACAGTTCAGTTTTTTATCAAAGGACGGGAAGACGAAGATTCATGCGGTAAAGTGGATGCCGGAGAGCGGAGAGTACCGGGCGGTCTTGCAGATCACGCACGGCATGGTGGAGTATATTGAACGCTATAAGCCGTTCGCGGAATTTTTAAATGACCAGGGGGTCCTTGTGGTCGGACATGATCATCTGGGACATGGTGCGTCGGTTACATCCGAGGAGGAATTGGGATATTTTGCAGAGCCGGATCCGAGTGACACGCTCGTCGAGGATATGCACACGCTGCGCACGACGGTCCAGGCAGAGAACCCCGGCGTGCCGTATTTTATGATGGGACACAGCATGGGATCTTACATGCTGCGCAAATACCTGTGTATTCACCCGGAGGGAGTGGCTGGCGCCGTCATCATGGGAACCGGGGCAATGCCGGATAGCACGATGAAGTTTGGACTGTTTTTATGCCGTACGATCGCACTATTCCGTGGATGGCATTACAGAAGCCGCCTGATGCAGAGCCTTTCCTACAGCAAGCCGTACAAGCGCTACGATTTATATGGAAAGGATTATGCCAACAGCTGGCTTTCCAAGAACGTGGAGAATGTCAAGACATACTATGCTGATCCGCGCTGTACTTTTCTGTTTACCGTAAACGGCTACAAAGGCCTGATGGAGGCGGTATTGTTTGACAATCAGATGGAGAATATAAAAAAGATCCCGAAAAATCTGCCACTGTTTTTTGTATCCGGTGCGGATGACCCGGTCGGAGATCTGGGAGAGGGAGTTAAGAAGGTGTACGGGATGTACAAAGATGCGGGGATTTCGGATATTACCTACCGCCTGTACGAGGATGACCGCCATGAGATTTTAAACGAGACAGACCGCGATCAGGTCATGGCGGATATTGCGGCTTGGCTGAACGTGCATGTGGAACTGTAATCTTGCCGGACAGGTTTCTTAAATTTATATAAATAAAACGGCTGGAGGGAAAACGCCGGTTGTTTTTAAGGAAAGTTCGTAGTAAAATAGAGACTTGTTTTGGAAGGAGGATTTCACATGAAAAAGAATGGAATGAGAGTTACCAGTTTATTTCTGGCTGCGGTGATGCTTGCATCGGCGCCTGTGACGGCATCCGCGGCGGATACATCAGCGAATGTAGAGGGAGAGGTTGTCGTAGACCAGACAAGTCAGGATCAGACTTCAGCAGAGTCGCAGAATCAGGCAGGGCAGGATCAGACTTCGGCAGAGTCGCAGGATCAGTCACAGGCTTCGGCAGCGGAGGACGCTGCCACAGGAGCAAACAGTGATAACGTGACAATCCAGGCGGATGATAAGCCATATCTTGCGCTGGGAGCGGATCTGACGGATGCCCAGAAGAATACGGTGCTTTCCCTGATGGGGATTGATCCGGCGAACCTTGGCAATTATGATGTGGTCTACACAACGAATGCAGAGGAGCATCAGTATCTGGATTCCTATATCAGTTCCTCACAGATCGGAAGCAAGTCATGGTCTTCCGTTGTGATCGTAAAACGCGATAAGGGAAACGGATTAAATATTTCAACCAGGAATATCAATTACTGTACAGTCGGCATGTACAAAAATGCGTTGACAACGGCGGGTATTACCGATGCGGATATCATCGTTGCAGGACCACAGGAGATCTCCGGTACGGCGGCGCTTGTCGGCGTATTCAAGGCATACCAGGAGATGACAGGTGAGACGATCAATGCGGATATCATCGACGCATCCTTAAATGAGCTCGTGGTTACCGGGCAGTTAGAACAGTCGATTGCCGGACTTTCCGATGAGGAAGTGGAAGAGTTTGTCGCTTACATCAAGTCGGTCATTGCACAGAATGATCTGAAAGATGAGGCGAGCATCAATCAGGCAATTGATGATGCCTGCAGCAAATATAATGTGACACTGTCAGATTCCGAGCGTCAGCAGATCGTGGATCTGCTCTTAAAGATTACATCTCTGGGAATCAATCTTGACAGCCTTGTGGATTATGCGGAGTCACTGTACCATTCCTTTAAGGACGGCGGAGGAGACAGCAGCGTGCTCTCGAGCGTAGGCACATTTTTCTCAAATGTATTCAGCTCGATCGCGGACTTCTTTAAGGGATTGTTTTCGTAAACGGAGGAGAGGAAGGAATCTATGGTAGACAGAAAGAGACGGCTGGATTGCGCGAACGGAATCCGGAAAGCAGACATTGTATTAAAGCACGGCAAAGTATTGAACGTATTCACGGAGGAGATTCTGGAAGCGGATGTGGCAATCTGCGGCGATACGATCGTGGGAGTCGGTTCCTACGAGGGTGAGCGGGAGATCGACTGTACCGGAAAATATCTGGTACCGGGATTTCTGGATGCCCATATGCATATTGAATCCAGTATGGTATCTCCGGGCGAATTGTCCAAGGTGCTGGTGCAGGCGGGAACGACGACCATTGTTGCGGATCCGCACGAGATTGTCAATGTGTGCGGTGTGAAGGGAATGGATTATTTTCTGAAATGTGCGGGCAAGGCGCTGGTACATATTTTCTTCATGATTCCGTCCTCTGTTCCGGCAACCGATGTGGAGACAAACGGATGCGGGGAGTTTCTGGCGTCCGATATGATGAAGTATGTGGATGATGCACGAGTGCTGGGACTCGGGGAGACCATGCGTTTTGTGGAGTGTTACCAGGGCGAGCGCCGGATGTCGGATAAGCTGGAACTTTTTGCAAAGAAGCACATCGACGGACATGCACCGGGCATTACAGGAAAGGCGGTACAGGCGTATCGTCTGGCTGGCGTGGAGAATGATCATGAGTGTGCGAACTCCGAGGAAGTGCTCGACAAGCTGCGCGCCGGTTTTCACATCTATATCCGTGAGGGAAGCGGTGCCAAGAATCTTGAAACGTTAATCCGCACGCTTTTAGATGCCAATGTGGCGCTCGACCAGTGCGCATTCTGCACCGACGATAAGCATATCGAGGAAATCCGCAAGGAAGGACATATCAGCACCTGTATCCGCAAGGCGATTGCACTTGGGGTTCCGGTGGCAAAGGCATACAAGATGGGAAGCTACCAGCCGGCAATGTTTTACGGGCTTAAGGGATACGGTGCCATCGGAGCCGGATATCACGCCGACATTGTGTTCCTCGATAATCTGGAGGAGGTGCGTCCGACCGATGTGATGAAGGACGGCAGGATCCTGGGAGAGGAAGACTATAAGAAAGATTATTGGGTTCCAGTGCCGGAGGAACTGCTTCACACGGTTCATGTCGGGGAGCTTTCCAGAGAGCGGATTCAGCTTGCATGCAACGGAAAGACCGATGTGATACAGATGAATGCGCATCAGATCGTGACGACGCATCTGGTGGAAGAAGTGCCGACAGAAAATGGATATTTTGTCCCGAATGAAGTATACAATAAGATCTGTGTGGTGGAACGCCACGGCAAGACCGGAGAGATCGGTGTGGCACCGCTCAAGGGCTTTGGCGTAAAAGGCGGTGCCGTAGCGACGTCCGTTGCGCACGATTCCCACAATATGATTGTGGCGGGAGACAATGACGATGACATTCTGCTTGCCATCCGGACTGTGGAGGAGCAGCAGGGCGGCTATGCGATCGTGGCCGGCGGAAAGGTAATCGATGTACTGCCGCTGCCGATCGCGGGTCTTATGAGCGACAGACGGTATGAGGAAGTCACGGAAAAGCTCTCTGCCATGCAGAAGGAGACGAGAGAACTTGGTATCTCAGAGAATGTAGATCCGTTTGTTACCCTTTCTTTTATGGCGCTTACGGTAATCCCGGAGATCCGTGTCACGGAGCGCGGTGTTTATTTATTCTGATGAACAGATTATGAAGGAGATTTATGCAGGAAAAGATTCAAATTATCAGTGACGGGTCGTTAGACCTTTCAAGAGAGCTCACAAGAGAGCGCGATATTCTGGTGGTGCCTTTCTATGTATCTTTTGATGGAGAAACTTATATGAAAGAGGGGGTGGAACTGGATATCCGCGAGTTCTATCAGAGAATGGTGGATCATCCGGATGTATTTCCGAAGACGTCGATGCCGTCGGTGGATGATTATTATCAGGTTTTTCTCCCGCTCGCAAAGCAGGATGTTCCGATGATCTGTATCTGTATCACGACGAAGTTCAGCGGCTCCATGCAGTCAGCGGCGACTGCCAGAGATATGATTTTAGAGGAATATCCAAAGGCGCGCATCACAGTCATTGACGCAGAGATCAACACGGTGCTGCAGGGCTTGTATGTACTTGAGGCATGCCGGCTGCGCGACCTCGGCTGGGAGTATGACCGCATGGTGGAGAGGCTCCTTGCCATAAGGGAGAGCGGCAGAATCTTCTTTACGATCGGCAACATTGATTACTTAAAGCATGGCGGAAGAATCGGAAAAGTGATGGGAATTGCGGGAAGCGCGTTGAAAATTAAGCCGCTCATCACACTGAAGGAGGGCGAGATTTTTGCCTCCGGCATTGCGCGGAGCCGGGAAAAATCCATGCAGAAAGTAATTGAGATGCTCAAGGCTTATCTGGACGAACGCACCGCAAAGCCGGGCGAATACAGTTTTGCCATCGGCTATGGCTATGATTATGAGGAAGCCTGTCATTTTCGTGAGATGTTAAAAGATCTCGTGAGGGAGCGCCTGGGGATCGATGAGATTGAGATTTACCAGATCGGCGCAACGATCGGCGTTCATACCGGACCGTATCCGATCGGCGTGGGGATTATCAAACGCGCGGACTGGGAAGCGTAGGGCAGACAGAAGCCGGAGATAAAGCGAATCAAAAATGTAAATCGTACATGTTGTGTAAGCGTTACACATGCATGTACGATTTTTTGATTTATAGGAGAATCCTGTTTGCGGGATTCTTTTTTTTTCTCTTTTAGAAAATGGATGTATCATTTTTGAATAATAATATTGACAATACTATATTATATGATATATAGTATTGATAACAAAATAATATTATAAACATATAAGTAATATCAGACAGAACAGGAAAGGAGCCGGTAATATGGTGTTCAATACAGGTGCAGCCCTGCTGGATGCGATTGTTCTGGCGGTCGTCTCCAAGGAGGAGGAAGGCACATATGGATATAAGATCACGCAGGATGTGAGAGTGGCGATTGAGGTTTCGGAATCCACACTTTATCCGGTATTGCGTAGACTTCAGAAAGATGGATGCCTTATGGTGTATGACAGAGAATGTGGAGGCCGCAACAGGCGCTACTACAGGATTACGGATGAGGGAAGAAAGAAGCTGGACGATTATCGCAGAGAATGGGATGACTATTCTTCGAAAATATCAGAGTTATTTTCCGAGGAGGGAGTTTGAAGATGAATAAAGATGAATTTTTAAGGCAGCTGGAAGTGTTGTTGTCCGGGATTTCACAGGAGGAAAGAACGGAGGCGCTTGCATTCTACCGCAGCTATTTTGAGGACGCCGGAGAGGCGAATGAGGCAAAGATTTTAGAAGAACTGGAATCACCGCAGAAAGTGGCGGACAGCATTATCAAAGGTCGGTGTAGGAACGCGGGCATCATTTAAGGGAGCATCGGCAGGAGCAGAGTGGAATCCGGCAGTGCAGAGCGCACTGGAGGGAGCAGCAACAGGAGCAGAGTGGAATCCGGCAGTGCAGGGAGCAGCGCAGAACGCATCGAAGGGAGTACCACAGGGAGCAGCGCAGAATGCAGCGTATTCTACGCAGGAGAAGGATGGAATGCCGGGATGGGCGATCGTTCTTCTGGTCATCACTTCGCCGGTGTGGCTGGTAATGATTCTGGTCATACTGTCAGCATTGCTCGGCATTGTGGCGGCGCTGTTTGGAATTGCAATAGCGGTTGTGGCAGTCATGGGCGCACTGTTAATCTGCGGTGTGGTGCTCTTTGGTGCAGGAATCGGAACCGCAATTGCAGGAAATCCTGCAATTGGAATCGGGCTTATGGGAGCGGGACTCATTGTGCTGGCAATCGGTATTCTTGCGGTGGTGCTCGTGGTATGGATTTTCGGAGGATTTCTGCCATGGGCATTGAAAGGAATCTGGAAGCTTTGCAAAAAGCCATTTAATAAGAGAAAGGAGCGTGCGGCAGCATGAAAAAATTTTCAAAAATCTGCCTGATCATTGTGGCAGTTCTCGGGGGAATGGGATTATTGCTCGGCGGCATCTCCGCTCTGCTTGGCGGCGGTTTTGGGGCAATCAGACGCATGGCGGAAAGAGGAGAACTGGATGCGGGCAACTGGCATATCCGGCCATATGAACTTTACTATTCTTCGGATGAAGAAGACACAGAGGATGACTGGGGAGCAGACGACGATGCAAAAGTTTATACCTATGAGGCAGCCGGCATAAAAAATCTGGATATTGATATTGATGCTGCGGAAATCTATGTCAAGCAGGGGACGGATGATAAAAACCTTGTGGTGAGAACCTACGGCTGCAAAGAAAAATATTATAAAGGGGATATAAATAAAGATACGCTTCAGATTCAGTATGAGATTCATAAGCAGTTTCCGGACAATTATGATGCGCAGATTGTGATTGAGATTCCGGAGAAAATGACCTTTGATACCATGGACTTTGACATCGGGGCGGCAGATGCAGATTTTGCATCGGGCAGTGTGAACTGCAGAACGATGGAGCTGAATGTGGGAGCAGGAGAACTGACGGGAGCAGATTTTGCTGTGACAGGAACCCTGGACATCAAGCTTGGAGCCGGTGATATTGATCTGGAAGGAGGCACCTATAAAGATATTAAGCTGGATTGCGGTATGGGATCATTTGCGCTGGACGGCATTGTGGCAGAGAATGTGAAAGCGCATTGCGGCATGGGGGATGGCAGCATCACCCTGCGCGGCAGGGAAGAGGACTATAATTATAAGATGTCCTGCGGCATGGGGGATCTCACGGTAAACGGAGAAAGCTATTCCGATCTCAGCGGAAGCTACAAAGTCACGAATGCCGGGGCTGTGGGAACGATTGATCTGGACTGCGGTATGGGAAGCATTGACTTTGATATAGAATCGTAAGAGAAAGCACGAGAAAAAGAAAAACTGTCCAGATGGTATGTTCAGACGTGTGAAAAAGAGGTATCCGGGTCCACAGGAGGAAAAAATGACTGTGAGACCCGGATTTTTGCAAAAAACGGGTCTGGCAGAGGAAAAAATCTGCTCTGGACCCGTTTTACAACTGTTTCGTGGATTGTTTGCGGTAATCCCGGGGCGTCATGCCGAATCTTTTTTTGAAAGTGCGGTTAAAGTACGACAGATTCTCGTAGCCGACTTCCTCCGCGATGGCAAGAATCGAGGATTCGGAGGAGATCAACAGGCGGGAAGCCATGGTCAGGCGGTATTCATTGAGATATTCGATGAAGGAAGTGCCCATCGTATTCTTGAAATACTTCATGAAATGCGACTGGCTCAGCCCGACCTCCGCCGAGATATCTGCAATTGTAATGCGCTCCATATAATGGTTCTCCAGATATTTTAAGATTAGCTTCATCTTCTCCAGCGATTTGTGGTCGCGCTTTGCCGGCTCTTTTAAGAGGCATTTGCTGAATAAAATGTAAAAAAGCATAAAGAGCTGACTCTTGATAAAGAACTGATAGCCGGGCGGGTTTGTCCGGCTGATTTCATCGTTGGCGTCAATGCAGGCGGCAATCTCCGCATAGCAGGGAGATCCCGGCTGATATAAGAGCGGAACGGACAGGACGCCCGACAACAGCGGCGCAAGAAATTCGGTATTGCTGGTGTCCGTTTTTTTGGAAATGAGGATGCCCGGATGGAAAATGATATTTTCGTATTCCATGCTTTCCTGCATGTACTGTTCAATGCTGTGCAGCCTGCCCGGCAGAATCAGCGCGATGGTTCCCTCGGTTACCACGTAGGATTTGAAATCGACCGTGATTGCTCCGGTTCCTTTTTTGATATAGATGATTTCCATCTCATCGTGCCAGTGCAGAGGCACGCGCGAAAAGTCAAGCGGAATCGAGCAAGGGTAGGTGATATAAGGAAACAGCGGGTTGCCATGTGGAATTTTTTCCTGATAGTTTTCATACTCTAAAATGTTCATGATAGGATTGTACCACTTTTGGGGATAATATGACAAGAAAAAAAGTGGACTTCTGCATATAATGTTCTCATACAGCAGGGAAATACAAAAAGTAATTGGGGATGCAAAACAAGGAGTAAAATCCTCTCCTCGTCAAAGGACTCGGATTTTGCTTCGCAAAACAAGGAGGATATCATGAACGTACAGGAAATTGTAAACAACAGATACGGTAAGGGCATTGCACAGTGCTCCAACGAAGAGATTTATTACGCGCTGCTTGAGATGACAAAGAGCATGGCGAAGGAAAAGGAGAGCAACGAGGGAAAGCGCAAGCTTTATTATATCTCCGCCGAGTTTCTGATCGGTAAGCTGTTATCTAACAACCTGATCAACCTCGGTATTTATGAGGAAGTAAAACAGGTTCTGGCGGAGAACGGCAAGAACCTGGCAGAGATCGAGGAGGTTGAGCCGGAGCCGTCTCTCGGAAACGGCGGTCTGGGCCGTCTGGCAGCATGCTTCCTGGATTCGATCGCAACACTTGGATTAAACGGCGACGGCGTGGGTCTCAATTATCACTACGGTCTGTTCAAGCAGGTATTTGAGCACAATTTACAGCACGAGGAGCCGAACCCGTGGATCGAGAAGGAGAGCTGGCTGACGAAAACGAACGTGACCTACCCGGTACAGTTCGGCGGTTTTACCTTACAGTCCAGACTGTATGATATCGATGTGATTGGTTACGAGAACCGCACCACAAAGCTTCATTTGTTTGATGTGGAGACCGTGGACGAGAGCCTTGTGGGGGACGGCATCAATTTTGACAAAGAGGATATTGCAAAGAACCTGACGCTGTTCTTATACCCGGACGATTCGGATGACAAGGGACGCATCCTGCGCGTATACCAGCAGTATTTTATGGTCAGCAATGCGGCACAGCTCATCATCGACGAGACGCTGGCAAGAGGCGGCGATCTGCACAAGTTGGATGAGTACGCGGCAATCCAGATCAACGATACACACCCGAGCATGGTGATTCCGGAGCTGATCCGTCTTCTGATGCAGCGCGGAATTCTGATGGATGAGGCGATCGAGATCGTATCGAAGACCTGCGCGTACACAAACCACACGATCCTTGCGGAGGCACTGGAAAAATGGCCGATTCATTTCCTGGAAAAGGCAGTTCCGCAGCTTCTTCCGATCATCTACGAACTGAACAGCCGCGTGGTGCGCAAATACGATGACAAGTCGGTTGCGATCATTGATGATGAGAAACGCGTGCATATGGCACATATGGATATTCATTACGGCTACAGTGTCAACGGCGTTGCCTACCTGCACACGGAGATTTTGAAAAATACGGAGCTCAACAACTTCTACAAGATTTATCCGGAGAAGTTCAACAATAAGACAAACGGCATCACCTTCCGCCGCTGGCTGCTGCACTGCAACCACGAGCTGGCAGATCTGATTGAATCCCTGATCGGACCGGGATTTAAGAAAGATGCGATGGAACTGGAGAAGCTCGGCGCGCTTGTCGATGACGCTTCCGTGCTGCAGCGTCTGCTCGATGTCAAGAGCAGCAGAAAGACCGAACTGAAAGATTACCTTGCAAAAACGCAGGGAATCGTGCTGGATGACAATTCCATTTACGATATTCAGATCAAGCGTCTGCACGAGTACAAGAGACAGCAGATGAATGCGCTGTATGTCATCCACAAATATTTCGAGATCAAGGCAGGCAAGAAGCCGACCCGTCCGATCACTGTGATTTTTGGTGCCAAGGCAGCTCCGGCTTACGTGATTGCAAAGGATATCATTCATCTGATCCTCTGCCTGTCCGAACTGATTGCAAAAGACCCTGAGGTATCTCCGTACTTAAAGGTTGTGATGGTAGAAAATTACAATGTCACGCTGGCTGAAAAGCTGATCCCGGCTGCAGATATCCATGAGCAGATTTCCCTTGCTTCCAAGGAGGCATCCGGAACATCCAACATGAAGTTCATGTTAAACGGTGCGGTAGCGATCGGAACCATGGACGGCGCAAATGTGGAGATGCATCAGTTTGTCGGCGACGACAACATTTACATCTTCGGTGAGTCCTCCGAGGAAGTCATCAAGCACTACGAGAAGGCGGATTATGTGTCCAGAAGCTACTATGAGAATGATGCGAACATCAAGCGTGCAGTGGACTTTATCGTCAGCGACGAGATGATGGCAGTCGGATGCAGAGAGAACTTAGAACGTCTTTACAACGAACTTCTGAACAAAGACTGGTTCATGACGCTTCCGGATTTTGAGGACTATGTGGCAACCAAGGAGCGCATCTATGCGGATTATGAAGACCGCATGGCGTGGGCGAAGAAAATGCTCATCAACATCAGCAAAGCCGGATTCTTCTCCTCTGATCGTACGATCGCACAGTACAATGAGGACATCTGGCATCTGTAAAACCGGGGAAAACCGCCCGGAAGAAAAAGCTTGCTTCAAAATTTATATATTTCTTTCACAGAGAGGAGTGCCGCAAGGCGCTCCTTTTTGTATGAAAACAGTGGAAACAGAGAAAATGCTGTACAAAATCCGGCGACCGGCATATTGTATAAAGTCCGCGGGTTCTTTATAATAAGAAAAAGACAGGGCAGCAGTCCGGAAAACAAGAAGGAACTCTGCCCGGAAATGGAGAAAATGATGCGTTATATTGATATGCATTGTGATACATTGGGAAGCGCGTTAGCGCAGAAAACAGAGACGTTTCTGGAACTTGACCACACGATGGTGGATGGGCTGCGCCTGCAGCAGGCAGAGGCAGGTGCGCAGTTTTTTGCGATGTTTCTGCCGCAGAGAAATGATCCGGACTGGTTCGGCTTAGAAGAGATGCCGCCGGCGGAAGCACTCATGAGGAAAATGTATGACATTTTCTGCCATACCATGGAGCAGTACGGTGACCGCTTTGCTGCAGCACACAATGCGGAGGAATTGAAGCAGAATCAGGATGCTGGGAAAATATCGGCGTTTCTCACGATTGAGAACGGTTCTCTGATTGATGGGAAAATGGACAAAATCCGGGAAATTTACGATCTCGGCGTAAGACTTGTGACACTGACCTGGAATGACGACAACTGTCTGGGACACTGCCATTCCCAAAAGCCGGAGGAGATGAGCCGCGGGCTGACCGGATTTGGAAAAGAGGCAGTGCGCTATATGCAGGAACTGGGAATCTTAGTCGACGTCTCCCATTTATCCGACGGAGGTTTCTGGGATGTCGCAGAAGCGTCCAGGCGAAGCGGCGTGCCATTCGTGGCATCACATTCCAACTGCCGGGCACTGGCGCCGGCAACGCGCAATCTTACTGACGCAATGATCCGCGAACTGGCAGAGTGTGGCGGAGTGGCGGGACTGAATCTGGAACCGACCTTTCTGAATGAGGACGAGACGGATAAGGTGAGCCGTATCGAGCGCATCTGCGACCACGCAATGCATCTGATTGACAGGGGCGGTATCGAATGTGTGGGACTCGGCACGGACTTTGACGGAATCTCAGGCGAATTTGAGATCAGTGACTGCACGAAGCTGCCGCTGCTTTTCGATGCGCTGCGAAAGAGAGGACTCTCCGAAGACGCCGTGGAGCAGATTGCCTATCAAAACACGGCGCGCGTGATCCAGGACGGCATGAGATAGAAAAGTCATGTACATGGAAGATATCGCCTGTTGCAGCGGGAAATCACCTTGCGGGGAAGGAAAATATCGTTTATACTTTTTGGTGGCTTCATTATAGTAAAAAGAGGAATTAAGATGAGAAGACGAATGGAAATCAATCACCATAGAACATACAGGGGAAAAGCGGCGGTGTTTTTGCTTGTGACAGCCGCGCTTCTTGCCGGATGTGCGAATGAGCGCACGGAGGATGAGCTTTCCTACCGCAAGATTGGCATAGAGAGCATGCAGAGCGGGGATTATGAGGGGGCACTGGCGGCATTTGACGGAGCGCTTGCGTGCTGCACCGGAAAAATTACCGGTCTGGAGATAGACATCTGCTATTACAAGGCGGCAGCCCAGTATGCCGCACAGGACACTGAGGGAGCACTTGAGACGTACAACGCCATGATCGACTATGACGGGAAGAACGCCAACGCTTACTATCTGCGCGGATGTTTAAAGCTTGGCACCGGGGATACGGACGGTGCCAAGCAGGATTTTGCGGATGCGGTCAAGTATAATCATTCGGATTATGAACTTTATATCAACATTTACAAGAATCTTGCCGCCTATGATCTGGCGGAGGACGGCACGGCGTACTTAAACGATGCGTTTTCCATCAAGGGAAATGATGCGGAAAGTCTTGCATACAGAGGGGAGATTTACTACCTGCTGGGGCAGCATGACAACGCAATCAAAGAATTGACGTCCGCGATCGATGCAGGCAGTGCAGCGGCGAACCTGACGCTTGCGCAGGTATATGAGGCACAGCAGGACACGGCGAACGCGCAGACGTATTATCAGGCTTATGTGGATGCGGGTGTCGCGGATTCGGAAGCGATGAATGCATTGGCACAGATTGAGATGGGCAAGCTGAATTATAGCGGTGCGCTTTCCTACATCGAGCAGGGGCTTTCGATGGAGAGCGTTCCGAACCGGCGCGTGCTGCTGCAGAATCAGATCATCTGCATGGAGTATACCGGAGATTTTGCGGGAGCTTATGAGGTGATGACTGCTTATACAGCCGCGTACCCTGATGATGCGGAGGCACTGCGCGAATACACATTCTTAAAAAGCCGGGTGGATACGCCGGCGGGCGCAGAAGTGCAGGGTGGTCGTGCCGGGGGATAGTGGAACCGATAACGCAACGGATGGAACCGGCAACGGAACGGACGGAACAGACGGTGCAGATGGAACCGACAGCGGAGCCGATGCCGGAACAGACGGAAGCGGAGACAGCGGACAGTAGAAAAGGAGCAGCATGGCAGAAATTATTGAATTGGAAGATCAGATCGAAAAGGTGATTCTGGTCGGCGTGAGCGAGCAGGATGAGGATGATGCCGAGGACTCTGTGGCAGAGCTGGCGGAGCTTGTCAGGACAGCGGGAGCTGTCGTGGTCGGCACACTGATCCAGAAGAGGGAACTGATGCACCCGGGCACCTATGTGGGCACCGGAAAAGTGGCGGAGATCGCGGCGATGATCGCAGAGCGGGGCGCGACCGGCATCGTCTGTGACGATGAACTTTCGCCGGCACAGCTTAAGAACTTAGAGCAGATGTTAGACACCAAGGTGATGGACCGCACGCTGATTATCCTGGATATCTTTGCGGCACGCGCCACGACGAGCGAGGGAAAAATACAGGTGGAACTGGCGCAGTTAAAATACCGCCTCAGCCGTCTGACCGGCCTCGGGCGTTCCATGTCCAGACTCGGCGGCGGAATCGGAACGAAAGGGCCGGGTGAGAAAAAGCTGGAGATGGACAGACGTCTCATCAAAGACCGCATCGCACAGCTGAACCGGGAATTAAAGGAGGTGCGCCAGCACCGCGAGATCACACGCGCGAAGCGCACGAGAAACGGGATGCCTGTGGCGGCGATCGTCGGCTACACGAATGCCGGAAAGTCCACACTGTTGAACCGGCTTACCGACGCCGGGGTGTTAGAGGAGGACAAGCTGTTTGCCACACTTGACCCGACAACGCGCGTCTTAGAACTTCCGGGCAGACAGGAGATTCTTCTGACCGATACAGTCGGTTTTATAAGGAAGCTGCCGCACCATCTGATCGAGGCGTTTAAGAGTACGCTCGAGGAGGCAAAATACGCGGACTACATTCTGCATGTGGTGGATGCTTCCAACCCGCAGCACGAGAAGCAGATGCACATTGTCTATGACACGCTCTATCAGCTGGATATCCGGGAAAAGACGGTCATCACGCTTTTTAACAAGCAGGACGCGGTGACGGAGCGGGAGCCGCTGCATGATCTGAGGGCAGATCATACCCTGGCGGTCTCGGCAAGAGAGGGAACGGGGCTCGACGAGTTAAAAGAACTGCTTGCGGAACTTCTGCGCGAGAACAAAGTTCTGATTGAGCGAACCATCGCCTATGCGGATGCCGGAATCCTGCAGCAGATCAGAAAGCAGGGAGAGCTTTTAGAGGAGGATTACCGCCCGGAGGGGATCTATGTGAAGGCGTATGTGCCGCTGGAATTGTATGGAAAACTGTAGGCGGATATGATAAGATGAACTCATACAATGGAGGAAAAAAAGATGACCATATTGATCAAAAATGGACGCGTAATCAATCCTGCCACCGGAACGGATGAGACACTGGATGTGCTGGTGGAGAACGGGGTTGTGGCCAGAACCGAGAAGAGTATCAAGGAAAAATGCGACCGCGTGATCGATGCGAAGGGCTGCTTTGTCATGCCGGGGTT
>OGKD01000995.1_pt1 | contig 17030 bp, 12 predicted proteins | sample 1572371 | NCBI WGS metagenome assembly OGKD01 (sample SAMEA2582096, study PRJEB24529) | metagenome | biome: Human gut stool | place: China | collected 2011 | reverse complement strand
GTGTTTCATAGTCCATAAACAGGGTGTCCTCGGCTGAGTCAAGGTCTGCCTTGCCTGTGACAGTGATAAAATCACCGAACAGCCCACAAGCGGTGATCCGACAGTTCCAGCCGGGGAAGGTATCGTATTTTTCTGTCCATGCGTCCTGCATGGAGTAAGGATCGTATTTCAGATCCAAAGGCTTGGCGTTTTCAAAACCTGTGGTGAGCCATGCCGGGTCCACGGCATTGTTGAACTTCTGCACATGATCAAAGAAGGTCCGTATTCGCAGGTCGGACACGCCGGCATTCTGCAAAAGATTGGAAAGAAGAGCCTGTGTATCCGAATCTGCCAAATTGGAGTATTCGATTTGCTGAAGGACAGGCTGAGAAGTTTTTTGAGTGCAGCCCCCTGCCAGAAATGCACCGCAAAAAAGTGCAGCGGTGCAGACAAGAAAAGTTCGACGTTTCAAAAATGGTCACCTCGCTGTGTTTTTCGGAAAGCTGTAGTCTCCACCATAGGCGAAGAGAGCAATGCAATTGGACTCATAACGAATGGTATCACAGATAAACAAAGAAAATCAATGACTTCTGTCGTATTTGACCATATATAATGTTGCAGTATCCATATTCCATACGGTTAACGTCCATGTGGGGAAAGACGATGCGGCAGCTTTCCGAACGATTTTCTTCATGTCGGACACAACAGGAGTATACCCAAGTTGGAATGAAAATTTTCCGTTTTTCCCGAACGGAAGGTCCAAATCGCTTTCTGAATAGACGGAGGATACCAACTTGCGAAGTGTGGTACGGCAATCCCATAGCTCTCCCCATGTTGAGGTGGGAGCCTGAAGAAAAGCCTCGTCTACATTATAATAGGCCGAAATCGTGATGTGTGTGTAACTTTCCTCCGTATAAGATTTGTAGAGCCAGGAAGACCGATAGAGCATCTTTTCCAGACCGATTTCACATAGATAATGCTTCACGTGAGGCAGTGACAGATTCTTTTTCAAATTCATCGCGGAGAGTAGTGAATTGATGGCTGCACGGCTACGAGAAATATCCAAACTAAAAAAGACCTCCCGGAACCGACCGTCAAATGGTCATGGTTCCGGGAGGTCTTTTGTTTGATCGTTTTGCTTCAGAGATCGCCTGTATGACAGGCCAATCCTGCGAAAAAAAGATTACTTTTTGAAGGTCAGAACACCCTTACGGTAGGAAGGATCGCGGCTGTCAACGAAGTCGAATGCAGCCTGTGCGTCCTCGAAGTTCCAAGTGTGGGAAATGCTGCCGCGCAGATCGATCTTGCCCTCGTTGACCAGATCGATCACGTCCTGGAACTTGCGGTTCTGCAGGCGGCTGCCGCGGACGTCCAGCTCCTTGGAGGTGATGACGAACTGGTTGACCTCGGTGGGAGCCACAGAGAAGCCCATGGTGATGACGCGGCCGGCGTTGCCGGTGGCCTGCAGAGCGGTCAGCAGGCTGCCCTTGACACAGGCGGCGTCGATGGTAACGGTGGGACCGTAGCCGTCGGTCAGCTCATGTGCCTTGGCGGGAACATCTTCCTTCAGGCTGTTGATGGTGTAGGTAGCGCCGTTCTTCTTGGCCTCTTCCAGCTTTGCATCGTCGATATCGGTGACGATGATAGCCTTGGGGTTATACAGCTTGACGATACGCAGGATGGAGCTGCCCAGAGCGCCGCTGCCAATGATCATGACAGTGTCTTCGCTCTCCAGCTCGGCACGGCTGCAGCACTGCACGGCGATAGTGGTGGGCTCGATCATGACAGCCTCTTCATCGCTCAGCATTTCAGGAACCAGATAGCAGTCCTTATCGGGAACAGCCATGTACTCACGGTAACCGCCGTCGATGTGAACGCCGCGCACCTTCAGGTTGCCGCAGACGTTGGGGCGGCCCTTGCGGCAGGCATAGCAGTGGCCGCAGGCAGTGACCTGATCGATGATGACGCGGTCGCCGACCTTGACCTTGGTTGCGCCTTCGCCCACTTCCTCTACAATGCCGACATTCTCATGGCCGATGATGCGGGGGTAGGTTGCAGCAGCATTGGTGCCGTGGTAGATGCCCACATCGGAGCCGCAGATGCCGGATGCCACCATGCGGACCAGAACATTATTTTCCTTGTCGATCTTCGGCTTCTCAAGATCAACGATCTGCAGTTTATTCGGTTCAACGATCTGAACGCCCTTCATAAAAATCTTCCTCCTAAAAATCTGATAATGATTCCAAAGATTCTGATGATTCAATCTCACAGCCCGGACGGGAAGTGATTACACTAACATATTACCACAGATAAAAGAAAAAGTAAATTGCTTTTTTAAAAAAGAAAATATTTTCTTTTTTGCACAAAAACGACCGAAAAGACGGCTTTATTCCGAGAATTTTGGACTTTGAATGTAACATATCACTACGGATAAGATTCGGCTAAAAAATAGAGCGGGCCTGCAGTATAAGCTGCAGGTCCGCTCAGGCGAAGTAGGAGAGCTTGTTAAAACGCGATAGAGGTTAGCCCATGATCAGGTTAGCAACGCCAACAGTCAGGGCAGGCACATAGGTGACGAGGAACAGAACGCCGAAGTTGACGATCAGCAGCGGCACCAGAGCCTTGACGCTGTCGGACAGGGTGCACTTGCCGTAGCGTGCGCCAATGTTGGTAGCAGCAAACAGGCAGACACCGACAGGAGGAGTGCACAGGCCCAGAACCAGGTTCATGACCACGATGATACCGAACTGGATGGGATCGACGCCAACGGCGGCAGCCACAGCCAGCAGGGTGGGGAAGAGGATCAGGATGGCGGCGATGGTCTCCATGAACATGCCGACGAAGATCAGGAACAGGTTGATGAGCAGCAGGATGATGTACTTGTTGGTGGTCAGGCTCAGCATTGCGTTTGCGATCATGCTGGGGATGTGCTCCTTGGTCAGGATGAAAGCGAACACATTAGCAAAAGCGACCAGAGCCATGATGGCGGAAGCGGAAGAGACGGTGTCCTTCAGGCAGGCGTACATCTCCTTGGGACCCATCTTGCGGTAGATGAACACTGCAACCAGCAGGCCGTAGACCACACAGATAATGGAAGCTTCGGTGGGGGTGACGATGCCGCCCATGATGCCGAACAGGATGATGGCAACCATGATCAGCGCCCAGATGGCTTCTTTGGTGGCGTGCAGGATGTGAGACCAGCTTGCGGGGGATTCACGCTTGGGGTAGTGGCGCTTGACGGACAGCACATAGCAGGTAGCACACATGCCGACACCCAACATGATGCCGGGGATGATGCCGGCCATGAACATCTTGGAGACGGACAGGCCGGTCATGGTAGCGGCCATGATCATGGGTACGGACGGGGGAATGATGGGGCCGAGGCAGGAAGATGCAGCAGTGATGGCCACCGAGAAGGGGACGTCGTAGCCCTGATTGACCATCATGGGGATCTCGACGCCGCCCAGTGCAACGGTATCGGACAGAGCCGTGCCGGAGATGCCGGCAAAGACCATGGATGCCAGAACGTTTGCATAAGCCAGACCGCCGGTGATGTGGCCGACCAGTGCGTCTGCAAAGTCCAGCAGCTTTTCAGAAATACCGCCCTGATTCATCAGGTTGCCGGCAAAGGTGAAGCCGGGGATGCACAGCAGGGTGAAGGAGTCCAGACCCTTGAAGAAATACTGTGCGAAGTTGATCATCTGGATGTGAGAGCCCAGCATGTAGGCCACGGAAGCGAGACCCAAACTGAAGGCCACGGGCACGCCGATCGCCAATGCGGCGATAAAAACAATAAACAGAACTGCAACCATTTGCTTAGTCCTCCTTTTCAGCCGGGGTGTCGTTCCAGCTCAGAGCAGTGCGGAGAATGTCCAGCAGGTAGCTCACGGGCAGAATGGTAAAGGTGAGGAACTGAGAGAAGTAGATGTACTTCATCGGGATGTTGGTGGCGGTGGAGTTCATCGAGAAGGAGGGGAAGCAGTATTTCGGTTCGGCCATGATCAGGACGACCAGGCACATGGCCAGGATCGTGAACTCGATGACCAGATTCAGGATCTTCAGAGCCTTGGGGTTCTTCTTGCTCAGGAAGTCGCCCATGAACTCGACGTTGACGAACTCGTGCTTCAGGGCAGCCAGACCAACGCCGAAGGCCACCATGTAAATAAAGGAGTAGCGGGCCAGCTCTTCGGTCCAGGAGGGGGCATTGGGCAGGAAGTTACGGCTGATGACCTGCACCAGAACGCACAGGCAGAAGCCGATGTAGAAGACGGAGCTCAGCGCGTAAAGCACTTCCATGTAGCCCTTGATGAACTTATTCAGGCTTTTTTTCATAAAAGGTACGACCTCTCTTTCTTCGAGGGTGATGATGGACGATAAAGAGGGGCAGACTGCAAGTGACCAGCCTGCCCCGTTGGAACTTAAATCGTCAGCTGAAAGCGGCAGAGTCGATCAGGCCAGAGCTTCGATTGCGTCGTAGATCTCCTTCTGGCTGTCGGTCAGGATGGGCAGCACGCCGCTGACCATTGCGGCGGCAAACTCGTCGGTATCGACCTCGATGAACTCCATGCCCTGCTCCTGCAGCTGGTTGTAGTACTTCTCCTCGTTGTCCAGGAACAGCTCATGCTCGTATGCCTGGCACTCGGCACCGGCCTGATCGACCACAGCCTTCTGGCTGTCGGACAGGCGCTCGTACTGAGCCAGACCCATTGCAATGTAGACCCATGCACGCAGGTGAGCAGTCAGGATCAGGTAGGGGCAGACCTCGTAGAAGCTCTGGGTCTCGATCATGGCCAGCGGGTTCTCCTGAGCCTCGATGGTGCCCTGCTGCAGAGAGGTGAAGACCTCAGACAGAGCCATGGGGGTGGGCTTTGCGCCCAGAGCCTGGAAAGCGGCCACGGTCATAGCGGACTGCGGAGTACGGATGACCAGATTGTTGCAGTCGGCAACGCTGGTGATCTTCTTGGTGGAGGTGATGTAACGGGGACCGCGGGTGAAGTAGCCCAGGCACTTCATGCCGCAGGCTTCCATCAGATCCTCGAACTTCTGGCCGACGTCGCCGGTCAGGACCTTTTCCATCTGCTCGTCGCTCTGGATCAGGTACGGCATACCGATCATGCCCAGATCCGGCTGGTAGGTCTGCATGGACTCGCCGGTGAAGGTGATGTCCACTGTGCCGCTGTCGGACAGGATGCCCTGGATCATATCGACCTCGGGTCCCAGCTGGCTGTTGGGGAAGACGTCAACTTCGATGGTGCCGTTGGAGTTTGCTTCGCAGTACTCCTTGAACTTCAGAGCGCCCTGATGCCAGGAGTCGCTCTCGTCGTTGATGTGGCCGATGTTGATGACGACCTTGTCGCCGGTCACTTCACCGCCTGCAGCAGAGCCGGAAACAGAAGTGCCAGTGGAAGCAGCGGTGCTGGTAGAGGCGGAAGAACCGCCGCAGGCAGCCAGACCCATGGCCAGAGCGGAAACACCTGCAACCTTCATGAAATTACGACGGGTGATTTTGTGGATACGCATAAGATTCTCTCCTTTTACTTCGTATGACCTTTTTCGCTTTTTACACGACTGGACGTGCAGGCTCGTGCCCCTGCCGTTCAGCTTTCCTGCAAATATACTAACATATCAGATGTGAGATGTCCAGAGAAAAAGCAAAGTTTCTTTGCCGAAATCTTAGCCAAATCTTTGTGCGAAATGTAAAAAAATTGAAGCTTGTTGGATACAACAGCCCAAAAACTTTTCCCGAAAAGGAGTAAATTACAAATAAATTACAATAAAAATCAGTGCTTTGATGGAAAAACGGAGGATTGAAGCGGAAAAGCAGGAAAGAACATGAATAACATATTACACGATTTTTTGACAATCTTTTGAATGCAAAAACAGGAGAAAGCAAAAAAAATCCGGCAGCTGATATGCAAAAAGCCCCCTCCGCACGGAAAAGCGGAGGGGGCAGAAGGACAAGAATGAGCTTAGCCCATGACAAGGTTTGCAAAACCGACGCTCAGGGCAGGCACATAGGTGACGAGGAACAGAACGCCGAAGTTGACGATCAGCAGCGGCACCAGAGCCTTGACGCTGTCGGACAGGGTGCACTTGCCGTAGCGTGCGCCAATGTTGGTAGCAGCAAACAGGCAGACACCGACAGGAGGAGTGCACAGGCCCAGAACCAGGTTCATGACCACGATGATACCGAACTGGATGGGATCGACGCCAACGGCGGCAGCCACAGCCAGCAGGGTGGGGAAGAGGATCAGGATGGCGGCGATGGTCTCCATGAACATGCCGACGAAGATCAGGAACAGGTTGATGAGCAGCAGGATGATGTACTTGTTGGTGGTCAGGCTCAGCATTGCGTTTGCGATCATGCTGGGGATGTGCTCCTTGGTCAGGATGAAAGCGAACACATTAGCAAAAGCGACCAGAGCCATGATGGCGGAAGCGGAAGAGACGGTGTCCTTCAGGCAGGCGTACATCTCCTTGGGACCCATCTTGCGGTAGATGAACACTGCAACCAGCAGGCCGTAGACCACACAGATAATGGAAGCTTCGGTGGGGGTGACGATGCCGCCCATGATGCCGAACAGGATGATGGCAACCATGATCAGCGCCCAGATGGCTTCTTTGGTGGCGTGCAGGATGTGAGACCAGCTTGCGGGGGATTCACGCTTGGGGTAGTGGCGCTTGACGGACAGCACATAGCAGGTAGCACACATGCCGACACCCAACATGATGCCGGGGATGATGCCGGCCATGAACATCTTGGAGACGGACAGGCCGGTCATGGTAGCGGCCATGATCATGGGTACGGACGGGGGAATGATGGGGCCGAGGCAGGAAGATGCAGCAGTGATGGCCACCGAGAAGGGGACGTCGTAGCCCTGATTGACCATCATGGGGATCTCGACGCCGCCCAGTGCAACGGTATCGGACAGAGCCGTGCCGGAGATGCCGGCAAAGACCATGGATGCCAGAACGTTTGCATAAGCCAGACCGCCGGTGATGTGGCCGACCAGTGCGTCTGCAAAGTCCAGCAGCTTTTCAGAAATACCGCCCTGATTCATCAGGTTGCCGGCAAAGGTGAAGCCGGGGATGCACAGCAGGGTGAAGGAGTCCAGACCCTTGAAGAAATACTGTGCGAAGTTGATCATCTGGATGTGAGAGCCCAGCATGTAGGCCACGGAAGCGAGACCCAAACTGAAGGCCACGGGCACGCCGATCGCCAATGCGGCGATAAAAACAATAAACAGAACTGCAACCATTTGCTTAGTCCTCCTTTTCAGCCGGGGTGTCGTTCCAGCTCAGAGCAGTGCGGAGAATGTCCAGCAGGTAGCTCACGGGCAGAATGGTAAAGGTGAGGAACTGAGAGAAGTAGATGTACTTCATCGGGATGTTGGTGGCGGTGGAGTTCATCGAGAAGGAGGGGAAGCAGTATTTCGGTTCGGCCATGATCAGGACGACCAGGCACATGGCCAGGATCGTGAACTCGATGACCAGATTCAGGATCTTCAGAGCCTTGGGGTTCTTCTTGCTCAGGAAGTCGCCCATGAACTCGACGTTGACGAACTCGTGCTTCAGGGCAGCCAGACCAACGCCGAAGGCCACCATGTAAATAAAGGAGTAGCGGGCCAGCTCTTCGGTCCAGGAGGGGGCATTGGGCAGGAAGTTACGGCTGATGACCTGCACCAGAACGCACAGGCAGAAGCCGATGTAGAAGACGGAGCTCAGCGCGTAAAGCACTTCCATGTAGCCCTTGATGAACTTATTCAGGCTTTTTTTCATAAAAGGTACGACCTCTCTTTCTTCGAGGGTGATGATGGACGATAAAGAGGGGCAGACTGCAAGTGACCAGCCTGCCCCGTTGGAACTTAAATCGTCAGCTGAAAGCGGCAGAGTCGATCAGGCCAGAGCTTCGATTGCGTCGTAGATCTCCTTCTGGCTGTCGGTCAGGATGGGCAGCACGCCGCTGACCATTGCGGCGGCAAACTCGTCGGTATCGACCTCGATGAACTCCATGCCCTGCTCCTGCAGCTGGTTGTAGTACTTCTCCTCGTTGTCCAGGAACAGCTCATGCTCGTATGCCTGGCACTCGGCACCGGCCTGATCGACCACAGCCTTCTGGCTGTCGGACAGGCGCTCGTACTGAGCCAGACCCATTGCAATGTAGACCCATGCACGCAGGTGAGCAGTCAGGATCAGGTAGGGGCAGACCTCGTAGAAGCTCTGGGTCTCGATCATGGCCAGCGGGTTCTCCTGAGCCTCGATGGTGCCCTGCTGCAGAGAGGTGAAGACCTCAGACAGAGCCATGGGGGTGGGCTTTGCGCCCAGAGCCTGGAAAGCGGCCACGGTCATAGCGGACTGCGGAGTACGGATGACCAGATTGTTGCAGTCGGCAACGCTGGTGATCTTCTTGGTGGAGGTGATGTAACGGGGACCGCGGGTGAAGTAGCCCAGGCACTTCATGCCGCAGGCTTCCATCAGATCCTCGAACTTCTGGCCGACGTCGCCGGTCAGGACCTTTTCCATCTGCTCGTCGCTCTGGATCAGGTACGGCATACCGATCATGCCCAGATCCGGCTGGTAGGTCTGCATGGACTCGCCGGTGAAGGTGATGTCCACTGTGCCGCTGTCGGACAGGATGCCCTGGATCATATCGACCTCGGGTCCCAGCTGGCTGTTGGGGAAGACGTCAACTTCGATGGTGCCGTTGGAGTTTGCTTCGCAGTACTCCTTGAACTTCAGAGCGCCCTGATGCCAGGAGTCGCTCTCGTCGTTGATGTGGCCGATGTTGATGACGACCTTGTCGCCGGTCACTTCACCGCCTGCAGCAGAGCCGGAAACAGAAGTGCCAGTGGAAGCAGCGGTGCTGGTAGAGGCGGAAGAACCGCCGCAGGCAGCCAGACCCATAGCCAGAGCGGAAACACCTGCGACCTTCATGAAATTACGACGGGTGATTTTGTGGATACGCATAAAATTCTCTCCTTTTCGATGGTTTTCATGCCCTCTCCTTGAGCGGGACCGATGCGCGGGGGTCGTGCAGTCCCCGGTGTGTATTCCGCCTGCGGCATGCTTTCCTTGACGATATACTAACATATCAGCCGGAAGGAGACAATAAGAAAGGGCACTTCTTATCCGAATCTTTACCAGATGTTTCCACGTTTGAAAAGAGACTGTACTTTTGTAAAATGCACGGAAAATAAGCCCCGAAGGGCAGAAAAACCAGAGAAAACAAAAAGAACAGGCCTGTACGGGAGGTTCGGTACAGACCTGTTCTTAACGGAATGTCAAAGAGATGTGAACCTGCACTCCGCTGTGCCAGAATGCAAGTTGTAACATTTCAGACGGGAATCATTTCTTCTTTTTTTTCTGCTTGTCGGATTTGTACACGATGACAAGGCTCTTCAGCTTTACGCCGGTCTCATGGGTGTCGTCCACCGGGCCGGAGTGGAAGCGCTCCTGCTCCAGATAGGCGATCATGCCGTCACGGTCAAAGCATTTCTGTTCAGAAACGCCGGAGAGCCGGGCTTCCTTGTTGGTGAACACAGTGATCACTTCCACCGGGATGCCGCTCAGCCCGGCCTTATCCATGGCGCGGCGCAGCAGCACCTGCTGCTTTTCGCTGGCAAGGATGGGGTTGGGGATACGGTTATCCTGATGGTTGATGTGCTGGCGCCACTGGTCGGTGGGCTTCTCGCCCGGGTCGATCTGCCCCGCAAAACCGAAGCAGTTCAGGCCGACGACACCGCCCGGCGTCACCACAAGAGCGAGCGTCGTGGTCAGCTCGCCGCCTTCGCGGATGGTGCCGGGATATACCAGCGTATAGTGCTGGCGCTTGGTAAAGGTGATGAGCTGCGAGACGATCGAGGTCAGTTCGCCCTGCATGCTGTTGTTCACATGGCGTTCCGGCTTCTTTTCCGGCTCCACCTCAAGCCCCAGCGGACCGCGCTTTTTTTTGCGGTGCAGCGGGGCCATCAAGGCCTGCGTAAAGCTTTTGGTGCCGTTGCGCGCCGCCACCATGGGCAGGATCAGCAGCAGGATCAGGGCCAGAACGACCACAACAAGAATATTCCATGCGTCCAAAATGATACTCTCCTTCTATCGGTGATCGGGGGGGGGGGAGGAGCTTACTCCATCGTGACAACGACCTTCATGTAGTTGCCGGGGTTCTTCTCGATGTCGATGATGGTCTCAGGCACTTCTTCCAGCTTGATGGTCTTGGTGAGCAGCTTGAGCATATCCACCTTCTTGCTGGCGATCAGCTCCAGAGCCTCGGGGAACTCGCCGGCACTGGTGCGTGCGCCGCGCAGATCGATCTCCTTGCGGGTGATGGTGTCGGTAGGCAGGCTGGTCTCCTTCTTGGGCCAGCCGGTAAAGGTGATGCGGCCGGCGTGGCTGACGTAGTCCAGCGTGCTGCGGATGGCGGGGTTTGCGCCGGAGCACTCCATCACCTGCTGTGCGCCTTCGCCGCCGGTGATCTCATGGATGCGGGCATTGGCATCTTCCTTGCCGGAGTTGATGGTGTACTCCACGCCCAGAGACTTTGCAAAGTCCAGACGTTCCTGCACCAGATCCAGCAGGATGGCGTGTGCACCGTAAGCCTGTGCCACCATGGCTGCGGCCAGACCGATGGGGCCGGCGCCGATGATGGCGCAGTATTCACCAGCCTTCAGGCCGCCGCGGTGGATGCCGTGCAGGCTGATGGTCAGGGGCTCTGCCATGGCGGCCTGCACCCAGCTCATGCCGTCGGGAATCTTGATCAGCATATCGGCCGGATGGCAGAAGTACTCAGCCATGCCGCCCTCCACATGCACACCCAGAACATGCAGGTTGTCGCAGCAGTTGGTGCGGCCGATGGAGCAGGGGTAGCAGTGGCCGCAGTACAGGTACGGGTCCACGACCACGCGGTCGCCAACCTTGATGCCGTTCTTGTTGTTTTCCGGGATGGAAACGACCACGCCGGCCAGCTCGTGGCCGATGACGCGGGGATAGCTGACCAGACCGTTGGTGCCACGGAATGCACCGATATCACTGCCGCAGATACCGGCTGCCATGATCTTGATCAGGGCTTCGCCGGGCTTGGGTTCCGGCATGGGGATCTTGACGCAGGAAACCTGCCAGGGCTCAGCAAAACGGATCGCATTGATTTCAGACATAAAATTGACCTCCTGTTGCCAACTGATATGTTACTTTGTGAGCCTATTATAACGCCATTGGGACAGAAATGCAACTCGTTTTACAGTTTTTTTGCCCGAAACCCCGGTTGCTGACAGCATTTTGCAAAAAAGTGTTTTGACAAGTGATATGTTATGCATTATAATAAATACAATAAAGTTTGTTCCCCTGCTGCCCGTAAGGCAAGCAGGCATGATCGTAAGGGAAAAATTTATGAAAGATGATAAGACCTGCGGCCTGCCGCTTCTGATCGACCCGCGCCAGCCGGACGAAAATAACCGCGCGTATGCCTACCGCATCCTGCGCAAGAATATCATGACCATCCAGCTGCAGCCGGGCTGCCAGCTGAGCGAAGCGGACCTGAGCGAGCGGCTCGTGATGAGCCGCACGCCCATCCACGAAGCGCTGATGATGCTGAAGAGCGAATGGCTGGTAGAAGTGCTGCCTCAGCGCGGAAGCATCGTGTCCAAAATTTCCATTCAATACATCAACGAGGGCTATGCCATGCGCCAGATCCTGGAGCCGGCTCTGCTGCGCAATCTGTCCGGCCACCTGACGCGGGAACAGCTGGCAGAGCTGCACGACCTGCTGGAAAAGCAGGACGCCGCCGCCGTTTCCGGGCAGGATGTGCCGGGAGATTATTTCATTGCGCTGGACAACGAGTTCCATAAGCGGCTGTACACCTTCTCGGGCTATGACCGCATCTGGCAGGCGATGCACAATGTCACCACCCATATGGACCGGGTGCGCTATCTGGACTCGGCACTGTGTCAGGTGGACATGGAGGCGTTCCGGGAGGAACACAAGCAGATCTACAAGTATCTGATGGTGGGCCTGCCGCGGGATGTGGATGTGGAAGCATTTTTTGATCACCACCTTGGTGCGTACCGCGAGAATTTTCAGGGCCTGCTGGAAAAGTTCCCGGATTTCTTTGTCTGAGCAGGGGGAATCCTCTGCGGGATGCATTTATAATGTATGGAAAGAGAGACCCGAAGGAGACACTACATGGTCATGAACTGTGAGCGCGGTGAGCATGAATCCGCCAAAAGCTATGTGCTGCGGGTGCTGATCGACAGCATCGTCAACACCCGGCTGGAACCGGGCGAAAAACTCAATGAACCGGAGTTGTGTGAACAGCTTGGCGTCAGCCGCACCCCGTTCCGGGAAGCGGAACTGGAACTGGCGCAGCGGCGTCTGATCGAGATCCGGCCCAAGATCGGCACGTATGTTTCGCTGATCGACGCGGAACTGGTGGAGGAAGTGCGCCATCTGCGCGCGGTGCTGGAAGCCGAGATCGCCCGTATGGCCTGCGAAAAGCTGACCCCGGCGGACATCGACCGCCTGTGGGAGAATGTGGCTCTGTGGCGGATGTACATCGAGCGTGCGCAGGAAGAGAAGATCTTTGCGCTGGACAAGGAGTTCCACCGGATGCTCTATGTGCAGTGCGGCTGCCCCTACTGGTACGATCTGGTGGAAAATCTTGCCCCGCATTTTGACCGCACCACCATCCTCAGCTTCCGCTGCCGCCCGGCAAAGACAATCTATGAGGATCACGTCAGCCTGCTCAAGGCCATCGAGCAGAAGGATACGGATGCTGCATACCGTATTGCTGGGCATCATATGCAGCGCTATACCGAGAACCTCTCCGCTATCCGGGAGTCGTTCCCACAGTATTTCAAAGATTGAATTTTCGCAAATGCCGTATCATCGCCAAAAGATATGGCATATTTTTGTATACTTTTTTGTAGAAAGGCTCTTGACAACGCTCTTGAAATGTTATATATTTGACGCAATGAAATATATAACATAAACGCCGGAACTTCAAAACAGTCAGAAAGGTGGATACCATGAAGAAACAATACGATGTGGTCATCATCGGTGCAGGCGTTGTGGGCAGTGCCATTGCGCGCGAGCTGTCCCGCTATAAGCTGGACATTGCCGTGCTGGAAAAAAATCTGGATGTCTGCAACGAGACCAGCGGCCGCAACTCGGCAGTCGTCCACGGCGGCTTTGCAAACCCCATTGGCAGCCTGAAAGCAAAATGCTGCGTGGAAGGCAACCATATCATGGGGCAGCTGGCCGAAGAACTGGATTTCCCGTTCAAGCGCTGCGGTAAGGTGCTGGTGGGCAACACCCCCGAGGACATGGAGCAGCTGGAGCGCACCATGAAGCAGGGCGCTGTCAACGGCTGCACCGGTCTGGAGATGATCGACGAAGCAAAGCTGCATGAGCTGGTGCCCGCCGTGGTGGGCAAGTTTGCCATGTGGTCCAAAAACAGCGGCATCATGGACCCGTTCCTGTACACGGTGGCTCTGGCCGAGAACGCACACGCCAACGGCGTGGACTTCTTCTTTGACCACAAGGTAGAGGCTATCACCCGGGAAAATGAGCTGTACTACCTGCATACTGCCCATGGCGATTTCTGCACCCGCTGGGTGGTCAACGCCGCTGGTCTGGGCGCAAAGCAGATCTCCGACCTGCTGGGCCTGACAGGCTACCGTGTCATCGGCTCCCGCAGCAACTACATCATCCTGCACAAGCGCATGGGCAAGCTGCTGCCCATGCCGGTGTACCCGGTGCCCAGCAACACCTATATGGGCATCCACATCACCCCCACCGTGGACGGCAACGTCACGGTCGGCCCGGATGCGGAGAACACCGATGTGCTGGACGATTACAGCGTGCCGCAGGCCAACATGGACAGTCTGGCCGTGGAGGGCGCAAAGCTGTGGCCCCACATCTTTAAAAAGGATCAGATCCGCACCTTCGCCGGCATCCAGCCCAAGTGGGTGGATGAGAACGGCGCCATTCAGGACTGGAAGGTGGAGATCCGGGACGACGTGGCACCCAATGCGGTCAATCTGGTGGGCATCGAGTCTCCCGGCCTGACCGGCAGCGTGCCGCTGGCCCGCTACGTCATCGGCATGATGCAGGAGCGCGAAAAGTTTGAGCCGGACCCGGCATTCGACCCGCACCACAAGGGCATCGTCAAGTTTGCAGAGTGCACTCCGGAGCAGCAGGCAGAGCTCATCGCGCAGGACCCTGATTACGGCGAGATGATCTGCAGCTGTGAGGAAGTGACCAAGGCGGAGATCCTGCAGGCCATCCATAACCCGCTGGGCGTCTCCACCATGACCGGCATCAAGTACCGCACCCGCGCCATGATGGGCGGCTGTCAGGGCGGCTTCTGCCAGATGAAGATCGAGAACTTCATCGAGCAGGAGCTGGGCACCGAGCCGGAGGATGTTCGTTACAGCCGTCAGGGCTCATGGGTCCTGACCGGAACCATGCGGAAGGAGGAGAACTGAGCGATGGAACAGAAGGACGTTGTGATTATCGGCGGCGGCCCCGCAGGTCTTGCCGCAGCGGTGGAACTGCACAAGCAGGGCATCCGCAACATGATCATTCTGGAGCGCGAGGCGATGCTGGGCGGCATCCTGCGCCAGTGCATCCATGACGGCTTTGGTCTGGGCCGCTTCGGCGAGAGCTTGTCCGGCCCGGAATATGCACAGGCTTTCATCGATGAGGTGGAAAAGCGGCAGATCCCCTACGAGACCAGCGCCACGGTGCTGAGCCTGACGGCGGATCGTGTCGTCACCGCCTCCACCCGCAGCGGCCTGCGCCAGTATCAGGCAAAGGCTGTGGTGCTCGCCATGGGCTGCAAGGAGCGCAGCCGCGGCGCACTGGGCATTCCCGGCGAGCGTCCGGCGGGCGTGTTCACCGCAGGCACCGCGCAGGCTTACATGAACCTCTACAACCGGATGCCCGGCAAGGAGGTCATCATCCTCGGTTCCGGCGATATCGGCATGATCATGGCCCGCCGCATGACGCTGGAAGGCGCTCATGTGCAGGCAGTGTTCGAGCTGATGCCTTACCCCTCCGGCCTGCCGCGCAACATCGTGCAGTGTCTGGATGACTACAATATCCCGCTCTATCTCAGCCATACCGTCACCGAGATCCATGGCCGCGACCGTCTGACCGGCGTGACCATCTCCGAGGTGGACGCGAACCGTCGGCCCATCCCCGGCACCGAGAAGGAGTACAAGTGTGATACGCTGATCCTCTCCGTGGGCCTGATCCCGGAGAACAAGCTGCTGGAGGATGCCGGCATCGCCATTGACCCCCACACCAACGGTGCCTTCGTGGACGAGAACCTGCAGACCAACGTGCCCGGCGTGTTCTCTGCCGGCAACGTGCTGCATGTGCATGATCTTGTGGACTTCGTTTCCATGGAGTCCGAAGCACTGGCACGCCATGCCGCCGCGTATGTGGCGGGCGAGGGCATCGCTCCCTGCACGCTGGATGTGAAGTGCGGCGAGGGCGTGGGCCATACTATCCCGCAGAAGGTGAGTGGCAAAAACGACTTCAACCTCTCGCTGCGTGTGCGGAACCATTACCGTGACTGCCGCATCGTGGTGCGTCAGAACGGTGTGGAAGTTGCTGCAAAGAAGATGAAGAAAGCCATCCCGGCAGAGATGATCCAGTTCAAGGTCTCTGCTGCCAAGCTGCAGGAGGAAGGCGCACTGGAGGTGTCGGTGGAATGAAAAAGCAATTTACCTGTATCGTCTGCCCCAACGGCTGTGAGATCGAAGCAGAAGTGGAAAATGGCCAGGTGATTTCGGTCACAGGCCACACCTGCCCCCGTGGTGAGCAGTATGTCCGTCAGGAACTGACTGCACCCCGCCGCACCATTGCCAGCTCGGTGCTGGTCAAGGGCGGCGAACTGCCGGTGACCAGCGTCCGCCTGACCCGGGCCATCCCCAAGGATATGATCTTCCCGGTGATGGACGAGATCCGTAAGGTGGTGCTGACAGCGCCGGTCAAGGCCGGCACCGTTGTGCTGCACAACGTCTGCGGGCTGGACAGCGACGTAATGGTGACCAAGAACGTGGCCGCAAAAGAATAAAATAGGACTTTTCGTGCTCTTCTGAAGAGCCAGAGCCAGTAAGACCCGGCCTTTTCTCTGTGGAAAAGTCCGGGTCTTTATTATACTTAAAAGTATGACTTTGAAAGCGAAAATTGAGGAACGCCGGGAACTGGTAAAGAATTGGTTGCTTTTTTGTCGAAAACACACATTCTGTTTTTGAAAAACGTAAAACAGATGTGCAAGGCGCAGAAAATTGCTCTGTGAAACAAATTGATATGGCGCAAATGTCAAATTGTGATAAAATAAAAACAGATATGCACTTTTGTGTGCCGATCGTTCGGATTGTATAGCAGCAATAAGGAGTTGTGATTATGTCCATTGAAATTTCCCCGAAGTCCTTCTTCCAGCAGCCCAGTGTGGCGGATATGCGGCTCATCGCCTGCCCCGGTGCCGAGGAGCTTACCGGCCTGATCGATAAGCACCTGACCCGCTGGGCCAAGGATGCTGGTATCGAAAAAGATACCTTTATCATCCCCTGCGACTGCCCCCGTTTCCAGAGCGGCGACGCCAAGGGTCTGGTCAAGGAGTCTGTGCGCGGTGATGATATCTTCATCGTTGTGGACCCCGGCAACTACAGCGTGACCTACAAGCTGTTCAACTACGAGAACCACATGTCCCCGGACGATCACTTCGCCAACCTCAAGCGCCTGATCCAGGCCGTGGCCGGCAAGGCACACCGTGTGTCGGTCATCATGCCCAGCCTGTACGGCGGCCGTCAGCACCGCCGTGTGGTGCGCGAGAGTCTGGACTGTGCTGTGGCTCTGCAGGAGCTGCAGACCATGGGCGTGAAGAACATCATCACCTTTGATGCTCACGACCCCCGCGTGCAGAACGCCGTGCCGCTGATGAGCTTCGACAATGCAATGCCCACCTATCAGGTGCTCAAGAGCCTGCTGAAGAAAGATCCGGACATCTCCTTCGACAAGAGCAAGTTCACCGTGGTCAGCCCGGACGA
>OGKD01000982.1_pt1 | contig 17166 bp, 18 predicted proteins | sample 1572371 | NCBI WGS metagenome assembly OGKD01 (sample SAMEA2582096, study PRJEB24529) | metagenome | biome: Human gut stool | place: China | collected 2011 | reverse complement strand
TCCAGATGTCAAAGTCGGCGCAGGCGGTGGCATCCGGGCGCTGGGCGTAGATCATAAGTTGGTCCGCAAAGGGGTACTTGTACAGCCGGGATGCGGTGGTCAGATAGTCCGTCCAGCTTTCCCAATACCGGGTCAATCCATTTGCCGTGCGCTGGGCAAGGGCGAGATATTCTTCGGTTTTGCTTGGCATTTTAGCCTTCTTCTTTAGATTTTAGGGTATAAAAGCAGCGGGCAACCGTTTTATAGTTGCCCGCAGGGGAATGTATCGTGATACGAAATATTGTATCTCTGTAAAATTTATGATACACTAATCCTGTTTGTGGATAAGAAAAAAAGATAGGAGTGTGTTACTATGGATTCACAACAACCCAAGCGTAGCGCCTTTTCCGGTAAGATCGGCTTTGTTCTTTCTGCTGCCGGCGCATCCGTGGGCCTTGGCAACATCTGGCGTTTCCCGTATCTGGCCGCAAAATATGGCGGCGGTATTTTTCTGCTGGTGTACATTGTGCTGGCCGTTACTTTTGGTTACACCATGATCGTGGCAGAAACCGCGCTGGGCCGCATGACCAAAAAGAGCCCGGTCGGCGCTTTCGGAGCATTTGGCAAGAGCGGTAAGCTGAAGTTTGGCGGATGGATCAATGCCATCATTCCCATTCTGATCGTACCGTACTATTCGGTCATCGGTGGCTGGGTCATCCGTTATCTTTCCGCCTATGTCAGTGGACACGGCAGTGAGTTAGCACAGGATGGCTATTTTTCCGCTTTTATTTCCAGCGGCCAGTCTGCCGAAGTATGTTTCATCATCTTTACGGTTTTCACGCTGAGCATCATTTTTGCCGGTGTTCGTAATGGTGTGGAACGTGTGTCTAAACTGATGATGCCTGTTCTGGTGGTGTTATCTGTGGTCATAGCTATTTACTCGGTCACCCGTCCGGGCGCATTGGCCGGTGTCAAGTATTTCCTGATTCCCAACGTTGCAAACTTTTCATGGATGACTGTTGTCACCGCTATGGGCCAGATGTTCTACTCTCTGTCCATTGCCATGGGCATTCTGGTGACCTTCGGCTCCTATATGAAAAAGGATGTTTCCATTGAAGAATCCACGGAAAATGTCGAAATTTTTGATACAGCCATTGCGATCATGGCCGGCCTGATGATTATTCCTGCCGTATTTTCCTTCTCTGGCGGTGACCCGAACACCCTGCAGGCAGGCCCTTCGCTGATGTTCATTACAATTCCCAAAGTATTTGAAAGCATGGGGTTCGGCCATGTTGTAGGCGTACTGTTCTTCCTGTTGGTTCTCTTTGCCGCTGTTACAAGTTCCATTGCCTTGACAGAGAGTGCCGTTTCCACCTTTGAAGATGAACTCGGCTGGAACCGACAGCTGGCTACCGCCTGCATTGGTATTATCATGGTTGTCTTAGGCAGTCTGTCCGCGCTGGGCTACGGCCCGCTGGCCGGTGTGACGGTGTTCGGGATGCAGTTTCTGGACTTCTTCGATTTTCTGACAAACTCTGTTATGATGCCCATCGCCGCCATTGCCACCTGCCTGCTGGTATCCCGTGTCATCGGCGTAGAAAAAATCGAAGAAGAAGTCACCGTGGACGGTAAGCCGTTCCGCCGCAAAAAGATTTTCAACTTTATGATTCGCTATCTTTGCCCTGTCTTTGCAGCAATCATTCTGATCAGTTCAGTGGCCAATACTCTGGGCTGGATTTCCATGTGACAACAAATTTTTGAAAAAGGCAGCTGTTTCTCTTTATTTAAGCGGAAACGGCTGTTTTTCTTTAATGAAAAATTCTATGTACGCCGCCCACAGGCGGCAAAAATCAGTCCATAGGAAACTCAACCTCCGCAAACTGCGCATCGGTCATCAGCTTCAGTTTTTCGATAACACCTTCAGACAGTTCGCGCAGGGCGGTTTCATCGGGCATCAGATAGCACTGCATGAGCCGCAGTTCCTGCATCAGCCCCAGCCGGGAGCCAGTGTTGTAGAGCATCATCAGCATGAGTTCCTCATGGTTAAAGTTCATGGGCATCCCTCTCTTTCTTACATGCTCAATATCCGCATGGTGATGCCGATGAAGAAGGACTGCAAAAACAGCCCGAACAGAGGACCAACGTCCATCTGCATCAGGCTGGATTGCAGCATGGAAAGCCCAATATCGTTGACACGGGTGTTTCCGGCGATGATGCTGCTGGAATCGGACACTACTTTCTGGGTGACGTCGAACACCGCCATCACGATATCGAAGGTGTTAGAGATGAGCCATACCGAAACAGCGGTCTTAAAGATCCAGCGCATGATGAGGGCAGGCTCAAACTGCGCCATGTTGTTGTGCTGGGTGATCATCTCGATGAGTTCATAACAGGCGATAAAAGTCAGGATGATGCCTGCAATGGGCAGCACCACGTTCCGGGAGAGGGCTTCAATCATAGCGAACACTCTCGGCTCAAAGCTGGAAGGTTTGGTGCCCACCTGCTGTGCGATGCTGCCGACCTGCGTGTTCACATCATCAAACAGCCCGCTGAGATTGGACATAATGCCTGCCGTCAGGATGCCTTTGATCCAGTCGGCAATGGCTTTGAGAACGGTTTCCATTCAGTCACCGTCCTTAGCTGAAGTTGTTGATGAGAGTTTTGAGGAGGTTCAGGAGAAAAATAATGTGGGTCAAAAACTGCATCATAGCGCCGCCTTTCACGCAGTTTTACTTGCATCCCCCCCCCCGAGAGTGGTATAATTTCCTTACAAGCACAAGCCCATGTTTTACCGGATTTGAAACTTTGCAAGGAGGCACCACTTATGATCTCTTATCGCAAACTCGCCATGCGTGTTCTGGGGCACAGCCCGGTTTCTGCGGTCAAAACAGCCCGCCGCTCCACCGCAAAGCGCGCCGCCGCCCTCGCCCTCACCGCCGCCCTTGTGGTCGGGATGACGCTCCCCGCCTTTGCGGATACATGGTACATTGACGATGGCGACATCTCGATTTCGGCTGGTGAAAGCGGCAACAATGTCACACAGGGAAGTACGACAAAAGAGAATGATACGGACACCGTTATTAAAAGCAAGGACTCTTCTACCGCGTCTTCGAATACAGTAACGATCCATGCAGATGAAGGCAAGACGGTGAATGTCACGCTGGATAACGTAACGATCAATGTAGACGAAGGGTCCAAGTATGCTTATGACCCGAACGCCTATAAGACCGCTGTAAGCGTTACCGGCAGCGGCAATACGAACATCGAGCTGAACGGCAACAACACGCTGACAAGCGGATATGGCCACGCCGGTCTGGAGCATAACAAGACCGACGACAGCGGCACGCTGACGATTCAGGACGAAAAGAATGATGATGGCTCCGCAAAGGGCAGTGCGTCCGATACTACTGGCAGTTTGACTGCCAACGGTGGTGGCCGAGGTGCCGGCATCGGCGGCAGTGACGAACACGACGGCCAAGCGACCATTACGGGTGGTAAGATCACTGCCACGGGTGGTAATGGGGCTGCCGGTATTGGCGGCGGTGCCGGCGACAAGTACGCCGCCGTCGGCGGTGACGGCGATGTGACAATTTCCGGTGGTACGATCACCGCTACGGGCGGCAGTCTGGCTGCCGGTATTGGTGGTGGCCTCGATGGCAACGGTACGGTCATAATTACGGACGGCGATATCACCGCAAAGGCTACGGGCCGCTATGGTGCCGGTATTGGTGGCGGTTGTGGCGAGATACCGAAGGACACTCTTATTGGAGGAAATGGCACTGTCACCATCAGCGGCGGCACCATCACCGAAGCCTCTGGTGGCTATATGGCTGCTGGCATCGGCAGCGGCCTTCAGGGTCTGGGCACAGTGACCATTGAAGGTGATGCCGTCATCAAAAACGCACAGGGCGGTGAAGCTGGAGCCGGCATCGGCAGTGGCACCCGTGGTAACAGCGAGATCATCATCAGAGGTGATGCAGTCATTGAAAATGCCGAAAGCAGCGCAAACGGCGCTGGCATCGGCAGCGGCCAAGGCGATTTGTATCTCGATGGCGATGGCATGGTAATCGATCCAACTGTAGGCAACGTGACCATTGAAGGCAACGCCAAAATCGAAAATGCAAAAAGTGGTTATGGTGGTTCCGGCATTGGCGGCGGCACTGTTGGCATCGGCAATGTAATCATTAGAGGCAACGCTCAAATCGGAAACGCCACCGGCGGCGAAGAAGGTGCCGGTATCGGCGGCGGTGCTCTTGGCACTGGTGACGTGACCATCGAGGGCAATGTCACCATCGAAAATGCACAGGGCGGCGCTGGTGCTGCCGGTATCGGTGGCGGCGCAGAAACAGAACCCGACACCGAGGATACCAGAAACAAAGTTTCCATCAAGAGCACCGAAGCTGGTTCTCCTAACATTACTGCTGCAGGCGGCGGCGTTCTGAATAATGAAGATGCTCCCCTTGCCGGTGCTGCGGCCATCGGCAGCGGCAGCGTTGCTGACGGTGCTACTGAGGTAAAGTCTGATATTACCGTTGAAGGCAAGGTGACGATCGACGCCACTGGCGGCGGCGATGTGGCCATTGGCGATTCGATCAACGGCGAAACGCGGTTCTCCGGTTTGCAGGTGGGCACGACCATCACCCGCCGCAATGCGAAGGGCGACGATGTTTCCCAGCCCGGTGATGTTGTACGCGAGCAAGCGCCCACCGAAACGGAAGCGGCAGAAGTACCTTCGGAAGTGGAGCGCCCGGTCACGGTGGAGGGGCTGTATGTCACCAACGTTCTGGGCAAGCAGATCACCCACACCTGCACCCAGAACGGCACGACCCTGACCATCCGCGCCAACGGCATCGTGACCTCGGCCCACCTGACGCTGGGCATGGTCCGCACCCTGAAGGCTCAGGGCGTGAAGACCCTTGTGTTCACCACCCTGCTCTCCCGCTCCACCACGGTCTCGGTGGACGCCCTGCTGGCGGCTGAACCCGACGCCCCCGATGAAACGGCCGTCGTCTGGACCCACACCGGCCCCCGTGCGGCATTGACCATTGGCGGCGCAGACCACAGCGCCCTGCTCAAGTAACCGGGCAGAGCACACAACTTATAAAAAAACAGCCGGGAGGCTTCCCTTTTGGAACGCCTCCCGGCTGTTTCGTTATGCCGTTTTGGTTTTGAGGTAGTACCCGATGCCGATGGCGTCCGCCAGCGCCCAGCCGATCGGGACGCTGAGCCAGATGCCCGTGACCCCCAGCGGCGTAGCCGAGAGCAGATAGGCCAGCGCCACGCGGGTGCCCAGCGAAGCAATGGTCAGGATGACCGACATCATGAACTTTAGTTTCTTTTTGTCGATAGATTTTACGTTCGTTTTTCGGCAAATTTCATGCTTCCGATTTTGTATCCCGGATTTATCTATTTCTGATAATTTTTTGGCATTTTTCTATTGCAATTTATCGCGTTCGGAAATATACTAAGATTACAAATTTATTTTTATGAAACGGAGGACACCCCCCATGCCCAGACCCAAAGGAAGCAAAAATAAAGTCCATACTCCCCGCGCTGCACGCACCGCAAAAAATAAGATCGATTATGCAGCACTCATCGCTGAAAAAACTGCTGCCAAAGAGCAGGCAGAAGCCACTGTTGCAGCACTGACTGCCAACATCGATGAGCTGAAGGCACAGCTGAAAACCGCCAAGGCTGCTGTAAAGGCCGCCACCAAGGAGCTGACCAAGGAAGAGACCAAAAAGGCTGCTGCCGAGACCAAAGCTGCCGAGAACGCAAAGAAGGCCGAAGCCGAGGCTGTGCTGAAAAAACTGCTGGCCAGCGGCATGTCTGCCGAAGAGATCGTCTCCAAGCTGCAGTGATTTTTGGGGGCATAAAAATACGGTCCAAAAAATATCCCCGATACCGGGCATCCGGCATCGGGGATATTTCTATCTGCGCTGTTTTATTTTTCTCAGAGGTAAGCGACTGTTTTTTCCAGCGGCTTGCGCAGGCCGTGGTTTGCCAGCGGGCCTGCACCTTCGGCGGCATAGCCGAGGTCCATCAACATCAGCACTTCTTCGTTTTCCGGCAGGCCCAGCTCTGCGGCCAGTTTTTCCGGGTCGAAGAAGTTGATCCAGCAGCTGTCCACCCCTGCATTGGCTGCAGCCAGCAGCATGTGGGTCGCCACAATGGCGGCGTCCTCTGCGCCGGAGGTGTGCTTTCCGCCGGGGTATGTGAACATATTGCTGCGGTCATATGCCACCACAAGGCAGACCGGCGCACCGTAGCGGCACGGCGTTGCCGCATCGATCTTTGCAAGGCCCTCTTCCGAACGGACAACATAGATGCGCTGCTCCTGAAAGTTCTTGGCCGTAGGCGCAACACGTCCGGCGTTCAGGATGGCAGTAAGCTTTTCGTCCTCCACCTTCCGTGCACTGTAGTTTTTACAGGAATAGCGCTTTTCGATCACATCGGTAAATTCCATGATTTTCTCCTTTCCGGGATCACTCTTCCAGTTTGATTTTTTCCTTCAGCACCACACAGCCGGCCATATCGCCGATGACATTGACGCAGGTCGCGCCCATGTCGCACAGGGTGTTGATGCTGATATAAACGCCCATGACGCCCGCGGGCAGACCGGCCATGGTGGCCAGCGCCGCAAAGGACGCAATGGCACCGCCGGGAATGCCGGGCGTGCCCACCGACAGGATGACATTGGCCAGCAGGATGACCACCATCATGGAAGTGCTCACCTTCACGCCGCAGGCATTGGCGAAGAAGACGATCATGAAGGACATCAGGATGGAAACGGCATCCATGTTTACCGTTGCACCCAGCGGGATGGCGATACTGGTGATCTTATCCGACACACCCATTTCCTCTTCCATGCGCTGCTTGCTGATGGGGATGGTGGCCGAGCTGGAGCAGGTGCCGAAGGCGTTCAGCGCTGCGGGCAGGCAGGCCTTGACAAAGCGGATGGGGCTTTCCTTGCCCAGGAACCTGACCGCACCGCCGTACACCACAGCGGCAAAACCGAAGAAGGCAATGTACAGGATCACCAGCTGGGTTGCCAGCGAGAGGATGGTGTCGGTGCCGTTGGCCTCCACCACCGGAACGATGGTGCAGAACACACCCACCGGCGTGAAGTACATCACGGTGCTGATGATCTTCAGGCAGACTTCGTTGCCTGCCTCGATGACTTTCAGCAGCGGTTCGCCCTTTTCGTCAATGGCGATGAGAGTGAAACCGATGATGACCGCAAAGGTGAGCACCTGCAGCATATTGCCGTTGGCAAAGGCCGCCACCGGGTTAGAGGGGATGAGGTTTTTGAGAGTGTCCAGAATGCTGGTCATCTTGCTGGCCTCAATGTCCGAAGTGGCCATCTCGAACCGGACACCCTCACCCAGATGGATGGCGCGGGGAATGACCAGACCCACAAGACTGGCAAGCGCCGTGGTGCACAGGAAAAAAATCATGGCACCGCCGGTGATCTTGCCGGTGGTTTTGGCATTGCCGATGCTGGTGATGCCCACCACGATGGAGCAGAACACCAGCGGGAAGATCATCATGTTCAGGGCATTCATGTAGATGCTGCCCAGCAGCTGGGTCACGGTGAGCACCGCCGGGAAGCGCCCTGCCAGAAACAGGCCGGTGAGGATGCCGAGCACCAGACCCGCAAAAATTGCGCCGGTGATGTGCTCCTTATACCGCGAAAAAAGGTTCTTTGGGGATGCCGTGCTGTCTTGTGAGGAATTCATTGCCAAAACTCTCCTTGTATTTTTTATCTTTTTTATTATAATCCCTCACAGGAAAGAGGACAAGAAGCAATTTCATTTTACGGATGAAAAAATAGCGTGGCGGGCCGCTTCTTCCCGGAACTGCTCATAGATATCCCGCAGATCTTCCGGCAGGCGCTTCAGCGTTTCCGCCTGCAGGTATGGCGGCATACCGTAGAACGCTTCGGCAATGCCGCCCGTGATGCAGGCGAGGGTGTCGCTATCGCCGCCAAGGGATACCGCGTTGCGCAGCGCATCCTCGTAGCCGGTGCTTTCCAGAAAGGCCGTGATGGCTTCCGGCACGGTCTGCTGGCAGGTTTCCACATGGCGGTAGCCGGGGCGGATCTCGTCGCAGGTGCGGCTCAGATCATACCCGAAGGTCTTCTCCGTGTAACGACGGATCTTCTGTTTGCTGCTGCCGGTGCGCGCCAGAAAGATGGCCGTTGCAGTTGCCTGCGCACCCTTGATGCCCTCAGGGTGGTTGTGGGTGACTTCGGCAGTCACCTTTGCCATTTCCAACGTTTCTTCCAGCGTATCGAACAGCCACCCCGCCGCCGACACCCGCATGGCCGACCCGTTGCCGAAGCTGCCGTAAGGATGCGGATGTTCCGAGTGCAGCCAGCGGCGGAACATCCCGCCGTACCCGGCATGGGGATATGCTTCACCCCAAAGCCCCATCGTTTCCCGCACCTCGGCAAATGTCCGTCCCTGGTTGCCCTGCCCGGCTAGCAGCCCCTGCGCCACCGCGATCGTCATGACCGTATCATCGGTAAACCTCGACCGTGCGCTCAGCAGCGGAAAATCCTTGTGCTTATAATTATTGCAGTCAAACTCGTAGGGGCTGCCCACGATATCGCCCAGAATTGCTCCCAACATAAAATTAACCTCCGTTTTTGCAGTCATTTTGCTCGATGGCAAAAGGATACCACAAAACCGGAGGCAGAAGGTCAACTTTCAGGCGACACTTTCAGTTGCCCAGCTGATCCTGGTCGTACTCGAACAGCAGTGCATTGATTTGATTGATATTATAAATTTTGTGTTCCAGACAGTACCGGACGATCCAGTCCTGTTTGGAGCTGTCCGAGAATGCGTAGCCCGCACTTTTCAGCAGGTCAGTCGTTTCCTGCTCGGTCAGGCGCAGCCCCACCGCAAAGGCCAGCACGGTTTTCTTTTTGGGATTGTAATTTGTGCTGCACAGAATTTTGGAAAAGAGCTGCCGGGAGATGTTGGCCCGCTTGTATACAGTGGAGTCCTTTAGTTCCCGCTCGTCGATGAGACGCACCAGCCGGGCCGCAAAGCTTTCGCCCAGATTGTCCATCAGGCTCTGCAGACTGCCGGGTGCCGCCGGGGCTGCCGGTCGTTCCGGCATCGCCACTTCCGGCTGTGCAAATACTGCTTCCGGTTCCTGCCGTCCGCGGCGCCGCCCGAACCGGTAGCTTTCGTCCTTTCCGGCAACATAGTGGTCGTCGATGTACTCCGCCACGTCGGCGAACAGCTTTTGCCCGGTCGCCAGCGACTCCCGGTCGTACAGCACCAGATAGACCGTCAGGTCATGCTCCAGCACAAACCGGGTGATGACATCTGCCGCAATGCGGAATGCCTGCTCTTTCGGATAGCCGTAGTTTCCGGTGGAAAGCAGCGGAACCGCCACGCTCTCGCAATGGTATTCCACGGCCAGTTCCAGCGCTGCGCGGTAGGCCCCGGCCAGCTGTTGCGCCTCACCGGCAGTGCCGCCGCGCCAAGCAGGGCAGACCGTATGAAAGATATACTTTGCCGGCAGACCGAACGCCGGTGTGCACACCGCCCCGCCCGGAGCACAATCCCCGATAGCTTTGCACGCGGCAGTCAGTTCCGTTTCGCCCGCCGCCTGATAAATGGCGCGGCTGGTGCCGCTACCCTGCAGCAGAGCGGGATTGGCCGGGTTGACGATGGCGTCCGCCTCCACCCGGGTGATATCATTGCGAATCATCAGAAAGGGCATCGCTGTTTTCCTCCTGTGCGTTTTCTCCATCCTACCACATCCGGCAGCCAGACGCAAGCACATGCGTCCCGTGGGCATTTTGCCGCAATTTTCCTGCCGGATTTTTTGTGAAGAATCGCCTTTGCAGTTTCCGTCGCAGAATTTTATAATAAAATCATCCGATAAAATCATCGGAACATCCCTGCCGATACGACCGAAGTGATTCTGGAAGGCGGCTGCCACGCCGGTTTCGGCAGCTACGGCACCCAGAAGGGTGACGGCACCCCGACGCTCACCGCCGAAGAACAACAGCAGCAGACCGCCGATGCACTGGCGCAGTGGATGAAGCAGGATTCCTGATGCCGACTTGCATCCCCTTTTCCGCATTCCACAGAAAAAACGCTCACCCTGCCCGGACGATTCGTCCAGAATGGGGTGAGCGTTCTTTTGCATTTCTATCATCCGGTTCAGGCGTGCCTTATTCTGTCTCCGGCTCCTTGCATACATCCACCCAGTCCTTTGCACCGGCAGCAGCTTCCAGCTCCGGCAAGGTCAGCCGGACAGCCGTGTGGCCGTTGCCCGCTGCAGGGTAGACCGTCTCAAATTTACGCAGGCTTTCGTCCAGATAAACCTCCACGCCCTCGTTGATGCCAAAGGGACACACGCCGCCGGGCGCATGGCCGACAAGAGTCTCCACGTCATCATAGGGGATCATCTTCGCCTTGATGTGGAACAGGCTCTTGTATTTGTGGTTGTCCAGTCGGGCGGTGCCCTCGGTCACGATAAGCACCGGCGTTTCACCCTGTAGGACCGACAGCGTTTTTGCGATCATGGCCGGTTCCACGCCCAGTGCGTGCGCCGCTTCCGCCACCGTGGCAGAGGACTCGTTCAGCACGATGATATGATCTCCCAGCCCTTTGGCTTCGAGGTCTGCATTTGCTTTTTCAAACGACATTTTTGCCGTTTCCCGTCCTTATTCCGTAATAGCCCAGACCCGTGCAGGCAGGCCGGTGGCACCTTCGATGCGCGGATAGGAGACCACGATCACCGCACCGGCAGGCTGGACTTTGTCCAGATTGGCCAGCACTTCCACCTGCAGTTTGTTGTTCGCCAGCACATAGCGTTCGCAGGCAAGGTCGCCCTGCTCTTCCGCCACAGCAGAGGAATCCGTATCCAGTGTTTCATGCCCATTGGCTGCGGCATTGCGCACCTTGTAGATGTATTCCAGTGCTTCCAACGACCAGCCGGGTGCATTCTCCTTGCCCTCGGCGTCGATGCCGGACAGTGCGTTCATGTCCGGCCACTTCTTGTACCAGTCGCTGCGCAGTGCCACAAAAGCACCGTCCGGGATGGGGCCGTACTCAGCTTCATAGGCCTTGATGTCCTCCACCGTCACAGCGTAACGGGGGTTCTTCTTTGCCTGCTCGGAGATGTCCACGACCACCAACGGGAAAACAAGGTCGTTCACGTCGTACTGCTCCGACAGCGCCCTGTCCTTGACAAAGTGGCCCGGAAAGTCAATGTGGGTGCCGAACTGGCCGGGGAATTTGAAGGTCTGGATGAGGCATTCCAGCTCCGGCTTGCCCCAGTCCCACACGGTCTTGGCCAGCTCCACCGAGCCATCCGGGATGCCGGACCAGTAAGGGCTGTCGTTGTTCAGCGAGTGGGAAAGCTCCACCCAGCGATATTTTTTAGCGCCCTTCAGTGCGTTCCACAGTTTATAGTCTGCCATTGTCGGTTCTCCTTTTTTGTTCTGCAGTTTCTTTTCGGATCATGCTCCCAGACAACGGCATCGTCCTGCTTGGATTCAGGCTTCCTGCCAGAAAACTGTCTGGGAGTAAGGCATTCGCCCGGTCATGCGCCGGGCCGCATGGTAAGCCAGCATCTGCCGTTCCTCCCTGTTTTGGATGGCGTTATTATAATCCTATTTTCATATTATGTCAATGGGTTTATCGTTATTTCCGCGCACTCCGGCATTTTAACGTCATCAAGGGGATCTTTCACCCGAGGTGTTTTTTCAATTTGAATTGGTATCTTCCGTTTGTGCTCGTTGTCAGTTTCTGAATTTTTCCCTCAGCTGTCAGCTCAATAAACGCAATCGATTCGTAATGCTCCGGCTTTTCCGTTGCCAGAACAAGGCACTTCTTTCCCTCCCCATAGGGAAGCAGCTCGTCGCCATCCTTCACCGACTCAATTGTTGCATAATGAGCAAAGTACCGGACTCCCGCTTCCTGCTGAACAACTTTCAGCTGTTTCAATATTGCGTCGGTTCCTGAATAGGTTATGCCTGAATATTCAGCGCAGTAAGTTGCATCCTCCGCAAGCGCGCTTCGCATTCTCTCTGTGTCCCCTCCCAGAATGACCGAGCGGAGAAGCGACAGATCATGTGCTTCATCATAGACAGCCCCGTCTTTGTATTCATAGATGGCAGCATCGCCTGACAGTGTAACAATGCCCTTCACCGTTGCACCCACAAACAGGTTATTTCTTTCCTCTTTCGGCACATCTTCCATCGTATGTACGATTTCCAGCTCACCAAATTTCGTATCGATCACGCACCGGATGTATCCATTCCATTCTTCTTCGCCAATTTTGCATTTTCCATGGTAAAGCCGCTTCACCGTTCCGCGAACCAGCATCAAATCATCCAGTGTTTCATCTTTTTCAAAATATTTTCCTTCTGGATTCCGATTATGCAGTAACCCCGTTGGGAGGACAGAGCCTTCATCCAAGAGCCATTTTTTTCCGTTTTTATCCGGTTCTACAGATTTCTCGTAAGCTTCTTTGTCTTCAAAGTATTCGATTTCAGACGGAAAGGCCACCACCTGCAGCTTCATTTCCTCGCCTTCTGCAAAACAGGGCAGAACATCCGCACGCAAAATATTAATAACTGCCATTCCGTTGCCGTTATCTGCATCACATACCACACAGCGTTTTTCCAGAATATCAGCATCTTTCCGGTCGATATTCATCCCAAGCGAACGCACTTTCCATACACATCGCCCGACGGAGTGTGTATCAATGTCGCTCAGTTCCAGTTTTCCGTCTTTTCTCCGGATCACTCGGGCAACAATTTCTGCGTCGCCAAATGTTTCGTCAAAATATAGAGAGCCGTAATATCCCGTCACCGCTGATCCATTCTGGACAACATGCCCGACGACCCTTTGAACCATTTCTTCATCCTGAAACAAAAAGCCGAGCCCGAGTTTTTCTGCAAATTCTGCCATATCAACGCTCCCTGTTTTCAGCTGCACATCATTTATGCTTTTATTGCTTTCTCAGATTATCACATTTATCAGTGCAGTACAAGTATTCTCTGACAAATGCTCTGAACATTATCGGCATTTTCCAGTTTCCGGACATATTTCCCTCCGAAAAAGCGATCATCTTTTCCATGATTTGTGCGATCGTCATTTTCTGTTTTCCCCCTTTTGCAGTTCTTCCAACAGGGCTGTGCAGCCGTCCAGAACATCCTGCCATGTTGCCTCGAAATCCCCGGTATACCATGGGTCCGCCACATCACCGGGGCGGCGGGTGTGGTCCATCAGCAGCGATACTTTGCGCTCCGGGTCGCCGCCCACAAAGCGGGCCATGTTGCGCAGATTGTTGTGGTCCATGGCGATAATATAATCGTAGTTTTCATAGTCCCGCCGGGTCATCTGCCGGGTCGTTTTCCCAGCACAGGAGATACCGTGTTCCGCCAGCTTCTGCCGTGCCGGCGGATAGACCGGGTTGCCGATTTCTTCCATGCTGGTCGCCGCCGATGCGATTTCAAACTGAGCGGAAAGCCCCGCTTTTTCCACTAAATCTTTCATTACAAATTCCGCCATCGGACTGCGGCAGATATTGCCGTGGCAAATAAATAGGATTTTACAACTTTTCATATTATCCTTTATAAGTCTTTATATCACGATGCTGCGTGTTATTCTTACAGTCAATTTCTCAGCAATTTTCGTTCCGATCCACGTTTCTCTACACCATTCTACACCATTTTTTCCACAAGAATCAAATTGCAGAAATCCGCTTTTTTGGGTTTTAAAAAATATAAATCGTTTTGCCGCAACTGTGAGTTTCACATCGCATAATGCTTCTGGAAAACGCACAGCTTCGTGAACTGCCTTTGCGAATGCAGACCACGCGATTTTTATTCCATCTTCTTTTATGTCTGTTCCTTCACATCTGCTTCTTTTTATATCCGCAGTCACAGTACGGTCCACCCGAAGCCAGCGTATACATGCGCACAAAATTTGTTGCGCCGCCCGCCTCGCTCATGGCGTAATCCAGATGGCACATGGCAGGGGTCAGGTCGGAAAGTCCCAACTCCTGCATCAGGGCGCAGATGCCGCATTTGGAAAAACGCGCCTCATAGCCGCTGCCGTCTCCCCCCCCCCCCGCTATGGTTTCCTCCGCCGCCGGACGAGCCGCCGAAGTTTCGGTTGAACGCCGTCATATACTGGGCATATCCCGTGGAACCTTTGCCAAAATACCCGTAGTCCTCATTTGCCATCGTCTTTTCCTCCATCCGCAGAGCATTTCTGCTTCTTCTGAGGATATTCTACAGATAAAACGGTACCATAAAGTTCCCTTTTGGCCTTTTACAGCATCTTTTTGTACCGCTCTTCTGCCAGTGCTCCCTGACCCGAACTGTTTTTTCTATTCTATCACGTCCAGGACCGTTCGGAAAGGCCCGCCGCAGAGATATTTCCCCCCTTGCCGCATCCGGCATCCACACTCCTGTAATTTTCACAGCCGGACACAAAAATTCGGACGGTTTTCCGCTTGACGAACTTGCCCATTTTTTGTATTTTATTCTTTGAGATCGTTTTTATCCCGGTGGGCGGCACCGTATCCTGTACCGTACTGTGAAATATCATCCGTTTCATTCCATAAAGAACAGGAGAACAACAATGGACTGGTATCCTCTCTGGAACAGCCTGCGCATCGCCCTCATCAGCTGCGCGGCGGTGTTCTTCCTCGGAATTTTTGCTGCTTATTATATTGCAAAGCTGCCCCGCACCGTCAAGGGTGTGCTGGATGTGGTGCTCACGTTGCCCATGGTACTGCCGCCCACCGTGGTGGGTTATTTTATGCTGCTGCTCTTCGGAGCAAAGCGGCCTTTGGGTATTTTTTTCATGGAGCATTTCGGCGTGAAGCTTGTCATGAACTGGTACAGCGCGATCTTTGCTTCCATCGTAGTGGCATTCCCGCTAATGTACCGCACCGCACGCGGCGCATTCGAAAGCTTTGACGAAACGCTGGCATGGTCGGCCCAGACACTGGGGCAGTCCGACACATGGATCTTCTGGCGGGTGCGGATGCCGTACTGCCGACAGGGCATTCTGGCCGGCACGGTGCTGGCCTTTGCCCGGGCGCTGGGCGAGTATGGTGCCACCAGCATGATCGCTGGCTATACACCCGGCAAAACGGCCACCATCGCCACCACCGTATACCAGCTCTGGCGCACCAACGACGAAGCCGGGGCCATGCGCTGGGTGTTAGTGGATATCGTCATCTCGGCAGTGGTGCTGCTGGCAGTGAATCTGCTGGAAAAGAAACAGAAGGCAGGTGGCCGCGCATGAGTCTGGAAGTGAACATCGAGAAAAAGCTGGACGGTTTTACCCTGCGGGCTGAGTTTTCTGCCGGGGACACCGCCACCGCCCTGCTGGGCGCTTCCGGCTGCGGCAAGAGCATGACCCTGCGCTGCATCGCCGGTATCGTAAAGCCGGACTCCGGCCGCATCGTGCTGGACGGGCAGGTACTGTTCGACAGCGAGCAGCACATCGACCTTCCGCCCCAGCAGCGGGGTGCAGGGCTGTTGTTCCAGAACTACGCCCTCTTTCCCAACATGACGGTGGAGCAGAATATCCTCTGCGGCCTGAAAGCCGAAAAAAACCGTGCTGCCCGGCAGGCCCGCTGCGCCGAAATGCTGCGGGCCATGCGGCTGGAAAAATTGGCCAGGCGCTATCCGGCCCAACTTTCCGGCGGGCAGCAGCAGCGCACTGCGCTGGCCCGTATCCTTGTGGGAAACCCCCGCATCCTGATGCTGGACGAGCCGTTCAGTGCGCTGGACAGCTACCTGCGCGAGGAAGTGGAGGGCGAAGTCGGCAGCCTGCTGTCCGGTTTTGACGGAACAGCGCTTCTCGTTACCCACAACCGGGACGAGGCGTACCGCCTGTGCCCGGAGATGGTCGTGCTTGACAGCGGCCGTGTGCTGCGCACCGGCCATACACGAGACGTCTTTGCCGACCCGCGCAGCGTCACGGCAGCCCGGCTGACCGGGTGCAAGAACATCCTACCCTGCACCCGGGTGGATGCGCATACGGTGCGCCTGCCCGGCTGGAACGCACCACTGCAATTGGCTCTGCCGGTGCCGAAAAACTGCACCGCTGTCGGCATCCGCGCCCACGACTTTGCCCCCTGCAGCCCGGACGCTCTCAATGCCCTGCCCGTGAAGCCGCTTTCTTCCAGCGAAAATCCTTTTGACTGGAACTTCATCTGCACCGCGCCGGATCATGACACCCGCCTGTGGTGGAAGGTGAGCAAACTCACGCTTTCCTCCCCTGCCCCGGCACTGCCCGCCTTTCTGTGCGCCGCACCGGAGAGCATCATGCCCCTGACAGACTGACACCCGCAAAAGGCAGAAAAGTTTTGGCCATTCTGAAGATGCAAACAAAGGGGCAGCGTTCCGGTTACCCGGAGCGCTGCCCCTTTTTGCAGTACGATCTTTATTCTGCCGTTTCTTCCACGATGACATACACCCCTGCCGGGATGCACGCCGCCCATGCGCCGTCCTTGTCCAGCCAGCCGAATTGCTCGCAGATATGATCGGGGCACTGGCTGTCCAAAAAGGCGATGGCACCGTCCTTTACCTGCAGATGCACGACGTAATCTCCCACATCGTACACATAATCGTGGTCTGTGTCCAGCGACAGGGTCTCGGTGACGCCATTGCCGAAATCGACAATGGCCTCCAGCCCGGACTCCTTGCCGCTGTGCGCTGCGCGGACGCCGAAGTACAGCGCCGCCGCCACAGCCAGCAGGATCAGTGCAAAGATCAGGTTTTTCATCCACGGCTTCAGGCTTTTGGAGCCGGAAGCCTTTTCAGACTGTTTGCGGATGCTCATGCAGCGTAATCGCTGGCAGCTGCGCCGACGATACGGCCGAACACCACGAAGTCAGCAACAGCGTTGCCGCCCAGACGGTTTGCGCCGTGGACACCGCCGGTGACCTCGCCTGCTGCAAACAGGCCGGGGATCACAGAGCCGTCCTCCTTGAGGACTTCGGTGTTGGTGTTGATCTTCAGGCCGCCCATGGTGTGGTGCACACCAGCGGTGACCTTGATGGCGTAGTACGGAGCGGTGTCCAGAGTCTTGGCAAAGCTGGTACGGCCAAAGTCGGGGTCGTTCTTGGCATCCACGTAGCCGTTCCAGGTCTTCATGGTCTCGGCAAAAGCAGCCTCGTCCACGCCCA
>OGKD01000976.1_pt1 | contig 17271 bp, 9 predicted proteins | sample 1572371 | NCBI WGS metagenome assembly OGKD01 (sample SAMEA2582096, study PRJEB24529) | metagenome | biome: Human gut stool | place: China | collected 2011 | reverse complement strand
ATATTCTATCTCAAATGGTATCGGTATCGGTGCAATCGCTTATGTTGTAATCGCTCTGTTCACAGGCAATTACAAGAAGAAGGATATCGTAATTACAGTTATCGCTGCATTGTTTGTATGTAAGTTTATCTTCGTCACGATGTAGCCGGATTGTAAAGCAAATAATATGGAAACAAAAGAGGATCGTACTTGCGGGGTGCGGTCCTTTTTTATTGTATACGGACCGCCACTATACAATGTTCACAATCCAAATTGTGCAAAATGACGAATAACAGGAAGAAAACAGATTAAAATATTGGATAGTATTGCTTGTTGACTAATTTGCTATATGTGTTATACTTCAACTAGAACAGAAAGAGAGATACAGATCCGGAAGGGAGTTGAGAAGTATGGATGCTGAAAAGTTTACAAAGAAGTCATTAGAGGTAATAGAAAGTTGTGAGAAGCTTGCGTATGAGTATAACAATCAGGAACTGACGCAGGCGCATTTAATGTATGCACTTGTGACGGTGGAAGACAGTCTGATTGCGAAGCTGCTTACGAATATGGGAATCAATATGGATGCGTTTACCGGCGAATGTGAGAAACTGGTTGCAAACCGGCCGAAGGTATCGGGCGGACAGTTGTTTACAAGTCCGGAATTTTCCAAGGCATTGATTCAGGCAGAAAAAGAAGCAAAACAGATGGGTGATGACTACATTTCTGTCGAGCACATTTTCTTGGGTCTGCTTGAGAAGGCAGATAAGGATATCAAGCGAGTGATAAATGCGTATGGTATCACAAGAGGTAAATTCCTTGAGGTGCTGGCGAATATCCGTGGCAACCGGAAGGTAGAAAGTGATAATCCAGAGGATACTTACGATGCATTGAATAAATATGGATACAACCTGGTAGAGCGGGCGCGGGAGCAGAAGCTGGATCCGGTCATCGGTCGTGACAATGAGATCCGAAATATTATCCGAATCCTGTCCCGTAAGACAAAGAACAATCCGGTCTTAATCGGTGAACCGGGTGTTGGTAAGACTGCCGCAATCGAAGGACTGGCACAGCGTATCGTGCGTGGCGATGTGCCAGATTCGCTGAAGGATAAAGATATTTTCGCATTGGATATGGGTGCACTGTTAGCGGGTGCCAAGTATCGTGGTGAGTTCGAGGAGCGTCTGAAGGCAGTCCTTGATGAAGTGAAGAATTCCGAAGGTCATCTGATCTTATTTATCGATGAGATTCATACAATCGTCGGAGCTGGTAAGACCGAGGGCTCTATGGATGCGGGCAATATGCTGAAGCCTATGCTTGCGCGTGGTGAGCTGCACTGTATCGGTGCGACAACGCTGGATGAATATCGGAAATACATTGAGAAGGATGCGGCATTGGAACGTCGTTTCCAGCCGGTTATGGTAAATGAGCCGACCGTGGAAGATACGATTTCCATCCTGCGAGGTATCAAGAACCGTTACGAAGTGTTCCACGGTGTCAAGATCAGCGATGGTGCATTGGTCAGTGCGGCAACACTTTCAAATCGTTATATCACAGATCGTTTCCTGCCGGATAAGGCAATCGACCTGGTTGATGAAGCATGTGCGATGATTAAGACAGAACTTGATTCGATGCCTGCCGAACTGGATGAGATTTCCAGAAAGATCATGCAGCGGGAAATTGAGGAAGCAGCACTTAAGAATGAAACAGATCATCTGAGTCAGGATCGTCTGGAGGTACTCCGGAAGGAATTGGAGGAACTGCGGGAACAGTCCAAACAGATGAAGGCAACATGGGAACACGAGAAGCAGGATGTTGAACGTGTACGGAAGCTTAGAGAAGAGTTAGAAGATGTGAATAACCAGATTCAGGTTGCACAGCGCGAGTATAATCTGGAGAAGGCAGCAGAACTGCAATATGGTAAGCTGCCGCAGATCAAGCAGGAGTTGGAGCGTCTGGAAGCGCAGGTCAGTGAGAAGGACAGAAGCCTGGTGCATGAGTGTGTTACAGAGGAAGAGATTGCGAAGATTGTTGCAAAGTGGACAGGAATTCCGGTTGCAAAGCTGACGGAGAGTGAGCGTAACAAGACCTTGCACCTTGGCGATGAGTTGCACAAACGTGTTGTTGGACAGGATGTGGCAGTGCAGTTAGTCAGCGATTCCATCATTCGTTCGAAGGCAGGTATCAAGGATCCGACAAAGCCGATTGGATCATTCTTATTCCTTGGACCAACTGGTGTAGGTAAGACAGAACTTGCGAAGTCGCTTGCTGCTGCATTGTTTGATAATGAAGCAAACATGGTGCGTATCGATATGAGTGAGTACATGGAGAAGCACAGTGTGGCACGACTGATCGGAGCGCCTCCGGGATATGTTGGATACGATGAAGGCGGACAGCTCACAGAGGCAGTCAGACGGAAGCCATATTCTGTTGTCCTTTTTGATGAGGTAGAAAAGGCACATCCGGATGTATTCAATGTACTGTTACAGGTGCTTGATGATGGACGTATCACAGACTCGAAGGGCAAGACCGTCGATTTCAAGAATACGATTCTGATCATGACATCCAACATTGGCTCCGAGTATCTGCTTGAAGGTATTGATGAGAATGGTGAGATCAAGCCAGAGGCATCGGCACAGGTTATGGCAGGCTTGAAGAATCATTTCCGTCCGGAGTTTTTGAACCGTCTGGATGAGATTATCATGTTCAAGCCGCTTGACAAGGCGTCTATCAGTGGTATTGTCAACCTGTTGCTTGCAGATCTGAATAAGCGGATTGCAGATAAGGAGCTGACACTGAAGCTTACCGATGCAGCGATGGATCATGTCATTGAAGCCGGTTACGATCCGCATTACGGAGCGCGACCGCTCAAGCGTTATCTGCAGAAGAATGTGGAGACACTGGTTGCGAAGAGCATCCTGTCAAATGAGCTTCGTGCAGGCGATACGATCACACTTGATTATGATGGCAACGCGTTGTATATCAAGAAGTAAGCTATATAGAATAGGAATACCGTCAATATGGGAGCAATCTTGTATTGACGGTATTTTTTCGCCCGATTACGTGGGAGTATGATTTCATACAGCGATTCTGCCTGAGTATCAGATTGTGCGCATAGCTGCTCGATGTCAATATTGGAGCAAATGTCAGTATTTGACATATTGCTCCTAAAAGGTTGTTCAGCCTTCAAAAAAATGGTAAAATAAGCAAGGCAAAAGTGATGGGAGTTGCACATGAACGATGTTTGTGGAAAACTCTGCGAAAGGAGACAAAACTATGTGGGCAAACGAAAGCGTATTTTATCAGATTTATCCGCTTGGCTTCTGTGGTGCACCATTTGAAAACGATGGGAAATTGGTGTCACGAATCAAGAAGGTGGAGGATTGGATTCCTCACATCCAGAAGCTTGGCGCAAACGCAATATATTTTTCACCGGTATTCGAGAGCGATACACACGGCTACAATACGAGAGATTATACGAAGATCGACTGCCGTCTTGGCACGAACGAGGATTTCAAGGAGGTTGTCGATAAGCTGCATGCAGCAGGAATCAAGGTTGTCTTGGATGGTGTATTTAACCATGTGGGACGCGGCTTCTGGGCATTTCAGGATGTACTTAAAAATCGCTGGGATTCCCCGTACAAAGACTGGTTCCATATCAGCTTCGATGGTAATTCCAACTATAACGACGGACTCTGGTACGAGGGCTGGGAAGGAAACTTTGACCTTGTCAAATTAAACCTTCGGAATGAGGAAGTGATCCAGCACATCTTGTCCTGTGTTAAGGGCTGGATCGATGAGTTCGATATCGACGGTCTCCGTCTGGATGTGGCATATTGCTTAGACCACGATTTTATCCGCAGACTGCGCGCACACTGTGACGGACTGAAGCAGGATTTCTTCTTATTAGGAGAATTGCTGCACGGCGATTACAATGTATTTGTAAATGATGGCATGCTGCACAGTGCGACAAACTATATGTGCTATAAGGGACTTTACTCAAGCTTCAACTGCATGAACATGTTTGAGATCATTCACAGTCTCCTGCAGCAGTTTGGACCAGAAGAATGGACGCGATACAAAGGAAAGCATTTCCTGTCCTTCGTCGATAATCATGATGTGACAAGAGTCGCAAGCATCCTGACGAATAAGAACCATCTGCCTCTCATTTATGCACTTGCGTTTGGTATGCCGGGTATCCCTTGTGTATACTATGGAAGCGAGTGGGGCGCAGAAGGCAGAAAAGAAGAGGGCGATCCGTCCTTGAGATTGAGCTATGAGAAGCCGGAATGGAACGAACTGACTGACTGGATCAGCAAGCTCGCGGAAGCGAAGAAGCACAGCGAAGCATTGAACTATGGTGGATTCCGTTCGGTTGTACTTACGAATCATCAGTGTATCTTCGAACGTCGTTCGGAGCATGAGCGTGTGCTTGTGGCAATCAATGCAAGCGACCAGCCGTACACGGCGCATTTTGATGCCGGATGCGGAACCGCACAGGATCTGATTACCGGACAGCCACACGACTTCGGTGGTGGCTCTGAACTTCCTCCATATTCCGCAGCATTCTGGAAGATGGAACACTAATCATCAACAAATAAAAAGTCTCGCATAAACTATACAGAAAGTGTATGTTTGCGAGGCTTTTTTATGGCAGTGAAAATCGTAATCGACGCCGGACATGGCGGATATGACGCCGGTGCTACGTATAATGGAAGAAGAGAGAAGGACGATACGCTGGCACTGGCACTTGCGGTCGGTGAGATATTGGAGGCACAGGGATACGATGTTGTCTACACACGGACGGACGATGTCTACGATTCGCCAGTGCAGAAAGCGCGGATTGGAAATGAAAGCGGTGCAGATTTCTTTGTATCGATTCACCGGAATTCCTCCCCGACACCAAACCAGTACAATGGCGTGCAGACACTGATCTATAACAACGCCGGACTCAAGGCAACAATGGCGGAAAATGTGAACAAAGAATTGGAACAGGTCGGCTACCGGAATATCAACGTGGTGGAGCGACCGGATCTTGCGGTACTCCGACGGACGAGAATGCCTGCAATCTTGGTAGAAGCAGGATTTATCAACAGCGATGTGGACAACAATCTTTTCGATACGAAATTCTCTGAGACAGCAGAGGCAATTGCGCGCGGCATCGATGAGACAATCCGAGATGCCGGATATACGGTTGCGCAGGGAGATAAGCGAAGCGATGTTGCACAGGTAAGTGCTCCTGTATCAGAGGAAATGTATATCGCTAAGTCAGAGAACGATGCATCCGGTACGCAGATGGTAAATGAATATTATGGAATTTCACGGACGATTCCAGTATTTGCAGAAGAAACGTCGCAGCAACCAATCGGCTATCAGATACTGGTTGGCATCTACCGGGCGTTTGGAACTGCATCGTATCAGGCAAATCGGTTTATCAATGCAGGATACGACGCAATGGTATATGAGGATGAAGGGCTGTATCAGGTGCGTGTCGGAAATTATGATACGATCGAAGATGCAATTATTGCACAGCGGGAATTGCGCGATCGTGGATATGATACGCTGATTGTGCGGAAAATGTAAATAAAAGTGAAAATGGGTATTGACAACTATAGGTTTACGTGATAAAGTAGCAAACGATGAACTGCCGTAGACAGTAGGTGCCGCGAGGCATAAGCAGGAAAACGCCTACCGAGGAAGAATCGTGATGAACGAATTTTAACTCTCATACTGCGGTGTGGGAGTTTTTCTTTTAAGTGCAGTTTCCGTTAATATTATAAGGAGGTGCAAGACTTTGGCTAAGATCGAGTTAAAACAGCCTGTCGTTGAGGAAATCAAAGAGAATATTAAGGACGCTAAGTCAGTAGTATTGGTTGATTACCGTGGACTTACAGTTGATCAGGATACACAGCTTCGTAAGTCAATGAGAGAGGCAGATGTCATTTACAAGGTATACAAGAATACCATGGTAAAGCTTGCTATTGCTGGTACAGAGTTCGAGTCTTTGAAGGACGAGCTCGAAGGACCTACAGCCGTTGTTATCTCTAAGACAGATGCAACAGCTCCTGCAAGATTGGCAGCTAATTTCGCTAAGGCGAACCCAGCGCTTGAACTTAAGAGTGGTGTTGTTGAGGGTACTCATTACGACACAGACGGCATTAAGAAAATCGCTACAATTCCTTCCAGAGACGAACTTATCTCTAAGTTCCTTGGAAGCATCCAGTCACCAATTACAAACTTTGCTCGTGTTATTAAGCAGATCGCTGAGAGCAAGGAAGCTTAATTGAAATCGTGAGATTGGAAATTACAAAACAAATTTAAATTTATAATGGAGGATTATTATTATGACAACTCAGGAAATTATTGAAGTTATCAAAGGTTTATCAGTATTAGAGTTAAATGACCTTGTAAAGGCATGTGAGGAAGAGTTCGGCGTATCTGCAGCAGCAGGCGTTGTAGTTGCAGCACCAGGTGCAGACGGTGCTGGCGCAGCTGAGGAGAAGGATTCCTTCGACGTAGAGCTTACAGAAGTAGGTCCTAACAAGGTTAAGGTTATCAAGGTTGTTCGTGACTGTACAGGTCTTGGACTTAAGGAAGCTAAGGACGTTGTTGATGGCGCTCCTAAGGTTCTTAAGGAAGGTGCTTCTAAGGAAGAGGCTAACGAGATCAAGGAGAAGCTTGAGGCTGAAGGCGCTAAGGTTACTCTTAAGTAATTTCGACTTAAACATTAAATGTCCGGTTTGGCAGATGCCAAGCCGGATTTTTTATCTAAGAAATGATACAAAGAAATCTTTTTTATTTTTCTGCAATTTTTTTCAAAAAGTGTGTTGACACAAATTTCCAACCATGATAGTATAGTAAAATGTCATTACTATGGATATGTGTGCTATAAATTCGGATAGTAAAGAAAAAACCAAATAAATTCAAGGGGTGAATGCGTCGATGAAAAAGTACAGAATGCGTCCTGTGAAATCGGGAAGAGGTATGCGAATGAGTTTTTCAACTGAGAAGAGAGTTTTGGACATGCCAAACCTCATCGAAGTGCAGAAGAATTCATATCAGTGGTTCCTTGACGAAGGTTTGAGAGAAGTGTTTAAGGATATTTCTCCAATCGTCGATTACACAGGCAATTTGAGTTTGGAACTGGTTGATTATCAGTTGTGTAAGGAAGACATCAAGTATTCTATTGAAGAATGCAAGGAACGTGATGCAACTTATGCAGCTCCAATCAAGGTCAATGTGCATCTTCGTAATGAAGAAACAGGTGAAATTGCACAGCATGATATCTTCATGGGTGATCTTCCACTTATGACAGAGACAGGTACATTCGTAATCAATGGTGCAGAGCGAGTTATCGTCAGCCAGTTGGTTCGTTCTCCTGGTATCTACTATGCAATCGATCACGATAAATTTGGTAAGACCTTGTACTCATCTACAGTGATTCCAAACCGTGGTGCATGGCTGGAGTATGAGACGGATTCCAATGATGTATTTTACGTACATGTTGATAGAAATAGAAAGGTGCCAATCACAGTTTTGATTCGTGCACTTGGCTTTGGAACAAACCAGGAGATCATTGATCTGTTTGGTGAGGAGCCAAAGATTATGGCGAGCTTGGAGAAGGATGTTTCAAACAGTTTTGAGACAGGTGTCATCGAGCTTTATAAGCGACTTCGTCCGGGCGAACCAGAGGAAGTAGAAAATGCGACAAATCTCTTCATGGGTATGTTCTTCGATGCAAGAAGATATGATCTGGCGAAGGTTGGTCGTTATAAGTATAATAAGAAGCTTGCATTAAAGAATCGTATTGCAGGTCATGTTCTGGCAGAGGATGTCATTGATCCAAGTACTGGTGAAGTTTTGTTTGCAGCAGGTACCACTCTTACAAGAGAGGATGCAACTGCAATCCAGAACGCAGCAGTTCCTTTTGTGTACATTCAGACGGAAGAGAAGAATGTAAAGGTACTGTCAAACCTGATGGTAGATCTTTCTGAATATGTAGGTTTCGATCCGAAGGAAGTTGGCATACATGAAGCAGTTTATTATCCGGTATTAGAGAAACTCTTACAGGAGTACGATGACGAGGACGAGTTAAAGGCAGCCATCGAGGCAAATGTAAGCGAGCTTGTACCAAAGCATATTACAAAGGAAGATATCATTGCTTCCATTAACTATAACATTCATCTGGAGTATGGCATCGGTAACGACGATGATATCGACCACCTGGGCAACCGTCGTATCCGTGCAGTCGGTGAATTGCTCCAGAACCAGTACAGAATCGGTCTTTCCCGTATGGAAAGAGTCGTTCGTGAGCGAATGACAACGCAGGATAAGGATACTGTTACCCCGCAGTCTCTGATCAACATCAAGCCTGTTACAGCAGCCGTGAAGGAGTTCTTCGGAAGCTCTCAGTTGTCACAGTTCATGGATCAGAACAACCCACTTTCTGAGCTGACACATAAGAGACGTCTGTCAGCCCTTGGCCCGGGTGGTTTGTCAAGAGATCGTGCCGGATTCGAGGTTCGAGATGTACACTACACACATTATGGTAGAATGTGTCCAATCGAGACACCTGAAGGTCCGAATATCGGTTTGATCAACTCTCTTGCTACGTATGCAAGAATCAATGAGTATGGTTTCGTTGAGGCGCCATACAGAAAGCTGGATAAGTCAGATCCTGCCAATCCGGTTGTTACAGATGAAGTTGTATATCTGACAGCGGACGAAGAGGATAATTATATTGTTGCACAGGCGAATGAGCCATTGGATGAGGACGGTCACTTCAAGAAGAACAACGTATCTGGTCGTTTCAGGGAAGAGACATCTGAGTTCCCGAAGGCAAACGTTGACCTGATGGACGTATCACCAAAGATGGTATTCTCTGTTGCTACATCCATGATTCCTTTCCTGGAGAACGATGATGCAAACCGTGCCCTCATGGGATCCAACATGCAGCGTCAGGCAGTTCCACTTCTTCGTACAGAAGCTCCGGTTGTTGGAACAGGTATGGAAGCAAAGGCAGCTGTTGACTCAGGTGTATGTATTGTTGCAAAACACGATGGTGTTGTTGAGATGTCATCCAGCGAGAAGATCATTGTCAAGTGTGACGATGGTACATTGGATGAGTACCATGTAATCAAGTTTGCCCGAAGCAACCAGGGTAACTGTATGAACCAGCGCCCGATCGTGAAGAAGGGTGATCGTGTAACAAAGGGAATGGTAATCGCTGATGGTGCATCTACATCAAACGGTGAGATTGCACTTGGTAAGAACCCATTGATCGGATTCATGACATGGGAAGGTTACAACTACGAGGATGCCGTTCTTCTGAGTGAGAGACTGGTAAAGGAAGATGTGTATACATCTGTTCATATTGAAGAGTACGAGACAGAAGCAAGAGATACAAAGCTCGGACCAGAAGAGATCACAAAGGAAGTTTCCGGAAACGGTGATAATGCCCTGAAGGATCTGGACGAGAACGGTGTTATCCGTATCGGTGCGGAAGTTCGTGCCGGTGATATCTTAGTTGGTAAGGTAACTCCAAAGGGAGAGACTGAGGCAACAGCCGAGGAGAGACTGCTTCGTGCAATCTTCGGAGAGAAAGCAAAAGAGACAAGAGATACATCACTGAAGGTGCCACATGGTGCTTACGGTGTTGTTATGGATACAAAGATCTTTACGAGAGAAAATGGCGATGAACTGCCACCAGGAGTAAACAAGTCTGTTCGTGTATACATTGCACAGAAGAGAAAAATCTCCGTTGGTGATAAGATGGCTGGTCGTCATGGTAACAAGGGTGTCGTTTCCCGTGTACTTCCGGTTGAGGATATGCCGTTCCTTCCGAATGGCCGTCCGCTCGACATCGTACTGAACCCATTGGGCGTACCTTCCCGTATGAATATCGGACAGGTGCTTGAGATTCACCTTAGCCTTGCTGCAAAGGTACTTGGATTTAACGTATCTACACCAGTCTTCGATGGTGCAAACGAGCATGATATCATGGATGCTCTGGAGATGGCAAATGATTATGCAAACTCCGATTGGGAGACATTCTATGAGAAGTATAAAGATGATACAGAGAAGGAAGTTATGGATTATCTGTATGAGCACCGTGACCACCGTGAAGAGTGGAAGGGTGTTCCAATCAACCGTACAGGTAAGGTAAAGGTACGTGATGGTAGAACCGGTGAGGAATTTGATTCACCAGTTACAATTGGATTCATGCATTACCTGAAACTGCATCATCTGGTTGATGATAAGATTCATGCACGTTCGACAGGTCCTTACGGAATGGTTACACAGCAGCCACTTGGTGGTAAGGCACAGTTCGGTGGACAGCGTTTCGGAGAGATGGAGGTTTGGGCTCTTGAGGCATATGGTGCTGCATATACACTTCAGGAGATCCTTACAATGAAGTCCGATGATGTTGTTGGCCGTGTCAAGACCTACGAGGCTATCATCAAGGGTGAGAATATCCCTGAGCCTGGTATTCCAGAGTCATTCAAGGTACTTCTCAAAGAGCTTCAGGCACTTGGTCTGGATGTCAAGGTACTTGATGAGAACAGAGAAGAGGTTGAGCTTATCGAGACAAGTGAGTACGGTAATACAGATATCAACTCAATTATCGGAAACGATAAGGACTATGCATTCGAGGACAGTGAGTCATTCGCAGAGCATGGTTTCTCAAAGAAAGAATTTGATGACAACGAAGAGCTTGTTGACATAGAAGAGGAAGAGTCTCCTGAGACAGCGGATGACGATATTTTTGCTGATGAAGTTCTTGATGACGAAGAATAATTAGAAGGGAGTGCCAAAATGCCAGAAACAAATAATATAGAAAATAATCAGGCAATGCAGTTTGATGCGATTCAGATTGGATTAGCATCTCCTGAAAAGATCAGAGAGTGGTCACATGGCGAGGTTAAAAAGCCTGAGACTATTAACTATAGAACATTAAAGCCTGAAAAAGACGGTCTTTTCTGCGAGAAGATTTTCGGACCAACGAAGGACTGGGAGTGTCATTGTGGTAAATACAAGAAGATACGTTATAAGGGTGTTGTCTGCGACCGATGTGGCGTAGAAATTACAAAGTCAAGCGTTCGTAGAGAGCGTATGGGACACATCGAGCTTGCTGCTCCTGTATCTCATATCTGGTATTTCAAGGGTATCCCATCACGTATGGGACTCATCCTTGACTTATCTCCACGTGTACTTGAGAGAGTACTGTACTTTGCCTCATATATTGTGCTTGACCCGGGCGAGACAAAGCTTGCATACAAGCAGATCCTCAACGAGTCAGAGTACCAGGAGGCATGTGATACTTATGGCCGCTCAGCATTCCGTGTAGGAATGGGTGCTGAGTCTATCCATGAGCTTTTAGCAGCAATCGATCTCGAGAAGGATTCGGCAGAGCTTAAGGCTGAGCTTGAGAATGCTACAGGCCAGAAGCGTGCACGTATCATCAAGAGACTTGAGGTTGTAGAGGCTTTCCGTGAGTCAGGAAACAAGCCTGAGTGGATGATTATGACAGTTATTCCTGTTATTCCACCGGATCTCCGTCCAATGGTTCAGCTCGATGGAGGACGTTTCGCAACAAGTGATCTTAACGACCTTTACAGACGAATCATCAACCGTAACAACCGTCTTAGAAGACTTCTTGATCTTGGAGCACCGGATATCATCGTTCGTAACGAGAAACGTATGCTTCAGGAGGCTGTCGATGCACTTATCGACAACGGCCGTCGTGGCCGTCCTGTTACCGGTCCCGGAAACAGAGCTCTTAAGTCTCTTTCAGACATGCTCAAGGGAAAGGGAGGTCGTTTCCGTCAGAACCTTCTCGGAAAGCGAGTTGACTACTCAGGACGTTCAGTTATCTGTGTAGAGCCAAAGCTTAAGATTTATCAGTGTGGTCTTCCAAAGGAGATGGCTATCGAGCTTTTCAAGCCATTCGTTATGAAGGAGCTTGCCGCTAACGGAACCGCACACAACATAAAGAGTGCAAAGAAGATGGTTGAGAGACTTCAGCCGGAGGTATGGGATGTCCTTGAGGACGTCATCAAAGAGCATCCGGTTATGCTTAACCGAGCTCCTACACTCCATAGACTTGGAATCCAGGCCTTCGAGCCGATCCTTGTAGAGGGTAAGGCAATCAAGCTTCATCCACTCGTATGTACAGCGTTCAACGCCGACTTCGATGGAGACCAGATGGCTGTACATCTTCCACTGACTGCTGAGGCACAGGCTGAGTGCAGATTCATGCTTCTGTCACCTAACAACCTGCTTAAGCCTTCTGATGGTGGACTTGTAGCCGTTCCTTCACAGGATATGATCCTTGGAGTTTACTACCTCACAATGAGAAAGCTCGCTGATTACAAGGATGATCCAAAGATGGTTGCACAGGTGTCATCAGACACTGTATACAATGATATTGATGAGCTTAGAAAGCTCACAACTCCTGATGAAAATACAGGAAAGGCTGAGCTTGGCTTATATGACCTCATCTGGTTTGAGGATGTCACAGACGGAAACCGTCGTGTGCTTTGCAGACCGATAGATCTTCTCGGCCGTTACTATGGAAGTGTTAATCTTGCAATGCTCGCTTACGAGAACAAGGAGATTACTCTTCACCAGAATATATTTGTACACCGTACAGTAAAGCTTCCTGACGGCACAGAGGTTTCAGGTTTTACAGAGACAACAGTAGGACTTTTGATATTCAATGAGAACATTCCACAGGATCTTGGTTTTATAGACAGATCAAAGGCTGAGAATGCACTCAAATTTGAGGTTGAGTTCCACGTTGGTAAGAAACAGATCAAGCAGATCCTTGAGAAGGTTATCAACACACACGGAGCTACAACAACAGCAGAGGTTCTTGACAATGTCAAGGCTATGGGATACAAGTATTCAACCCAGGCTGCCATGACAGTTTCAATTTCAGATATGACAGTGCCACCACAGAAGCCACAGATGATCGCTGATGCACAGGACACTGTAGATAAGATTACAAGACAGTACAAGCGTGGACTTATCACTGATGAGGAGCGTTACAAAGAGGTTATCGAGACATGGAAGGATACAGATGATGCCCTTACAAAGGCACTTCTTACAGGTCTTGATAAGTACAACAACATCTTCATGATGGCAGATTCCGGAGCCCGTGGATCTGATAAGCAGATCAAACAGCTTGCAGGTATGCGAGGACTCATGGCTGATACAACAGGTCGTACCATCGAGCTTCCTATCAAGTCATGCTTCCGTGAGGGTCTTGACGTACTCGAGTACTTCATGTCAGCACATGGAGCGCGTAAGGGACTTTCAGATACAGCGCTTCGTACAGCCGATTCAGGATACCTTACAAGACGTCTTGTAGATGTTTCACAGCATATGATCGTTCGTGAGTCAGACTGCTGTGCAGGCACAGGACGTGAGATTCCGGGAATGGTTGTAAAGGCATTCATGGAGGGCCGAGAGGAAATCGAGAGCCTTCAGGAGAGAATTACAGGTCGTTTCTCTTGCAACACAATCTGCGATAAGGATGGCAATGTGATCGTTAAGGCCAACCATATGATTACACCAAAGCGTGCAGCAAAGGTTATGGCAGAGGGCGTTGATGAGAACGGTAATCCAATCACACAGGTTAAGATCCGTACAGTGCTTACCTGCCGTTCACATATGGGAGTATGTGCTAAGTGTTACGGTTCAAACCTTGCAACAGGTCAGGCAGTACAGGTTGGTGAAGCAATCGGTATCATCGCAGCACAGTCAATCGGTGAGCCTGGTACACAGCTTACCATGAGAACCTTCCATACAGGTGGTGTTGCCGGTGGAGATATCACACAGGGTCTTCCTCGAGTAGAGGAGATTTTCGAGGCACGTAAGCCTAAGGGACTCGCTATTATCACCGAGTTCGGCGGAATTGCCACAATCAAGGATACAAAGAAGAAGCGCGAGGTTATCGTTACAAACAACGAGACAGGCGAGACAAAGGCTTACCTCATTCCTTACGGCTCACGTATCAAGGTTGTAGACGGACAGGAGCTTGAGGCCGGCGACGAGCTTACAGAGGGTTCTGTAAATCCACACGATATCTTAAAGATTAAGGGTGTTCGTGCGGTTCAGGATTACATGCTCCGCGAGGTACAGCGTGTTTACCGTTTACAGGGTGTTGAGATTAACGACAAGCATGTCGAGGTTATAGTTCGTCAGTGCTTACAGAAGATCCGCGTAGAGGAGCCGGGAGATTCAGATTTACTTCCGGGCAGCATGGTTGATGCCCTTGACTTCTTAGAGCTCAACGAGAAGCTTGAGGAAGAGGGCAAGGAGCTTGCAGTTGGCTCACAGGTATTACTTGGAATCACAAAGGCATCTCTTGCAACCAACTCATTCCTGTCAGCAGCTTCATTCCAGGAGACCACAAAGGTTCTTACTGAGGCAGCAATCAAGGGCAAGGTTGATCCACTTATCGGTATGAAGGAGAACGTAATCATCGGTAAGCTCATCCCGGCAGGAACAGGTATGAAGATTTATCGTAATATTAAGCTTGACAGCGATGTAAACGATGACGATACACTTGATTTTGATGATGATGATTTTGCAGATTTCGCAGAGGAAGAGGCAGTCGGAGTCATTGATACAGATGCTGAATCAGTTGATGAAGAATAATTACTGATGTTTTTACTTAAGCTATAGAAGCTTTTACAAACCAAAAGAAAGAAGTCCGGGAAACCGGGCTTCTTTCTTGTATTATATTGAAAACGTAAAGTATTATATTGAAAACAAAATTGGACTTGACAAAACAGACAAGGATTTGTATAATATTTTAGCGTGCATAAGATTGCATTGCTTAAAATAAAACAGGAGGTGAAAATAATGCCAACATTTAACCAGTTAGTAAGAAAAGGACGTCAGACATCTGTTAAGAAGTCTACAGCACCTGCACTTCAGAGAGGTTACAACTCTTTACAGAAGAAGCCAACCAATACTTCTTCTCCGCAGAAGAGAGGTGTATGTACTGCTGTTAAGACAGCTACTCCTAAGAAACCTAACTCAGCTCTTAGAAAGATCGCCAGAGTACGTCTCTCTAACGGAATCGAAGTAACAAGCTACATTCCAGGTGAAGGACACAACTTACAGGAGCATAGCGTTGTTATGATCCGTGGTGGACGTGTTAAGGACTTACCAGGTACAAGATATCACATCATCCGTGGTACACTTGATACAGCAGGTGTTGCTAACAGAAAACAGGCTCGTTCTAAATACGGCGCTAAGAGACCAAAGGCTTCTAAGTAATTTTTGATTACAGAATGAAGTAAAACCAATAGTATCACAAACAGAACTAAAAGGTTTAGTGTTGGAATTGTTTCACTAGAGATATATTTCCGCACGAACACTAAGGGGGAACAAGATTTTGTTCCGAGATGGGCTTGCCCATTTTACACATGTGAGTACCGTTGAATTAATCGAAATGAAGTTCACTGACAACATGTTGCATTGAACTTTCATTGCAAATGTTGCAGAGCCGGGAAACCGGACACAGTAAATGCAGGGAAGACCTGTATAGTAAATTATGATTAAGGAGGGAAGAACCGTGCCACGTAAAGGACATACTCAGAAAAGAGACGTATTAGCAGATCCAATTTACAATAACAAAGTCGTTACAAAGCTTGTCAACAACATTATGTTAGATGGTAAGAAAGGTGTAGCACAGAAAATTGTATATGGAGCTTTCGCAAGAGTAGAAGAGAAAACAGAAAGACCTGCTCTTGAGGTATTTGAAGAAGCCATGAATAACGTTATGCCTGTTCTTGAAGTAAAGGCTAGACGTATTGGTGGTGCAACATACCAGGTACCAATCGAAGTTAGACCAGACCGTCGTCAGGCTTTAGGACTTCGTTGGTTAACAACTTTCTCACGTAACAGAGGTGAGAAGACCATGGAAGAAAGACTTGCAAATGAAATCATGGATGCAGCTAACAACACAGGTGCATCTGTTAAGAGAAAAGAAGATATGCACAAAATGGCAGAAGCAAACAAAGCATTCGCTCATTACAGATACTAATATTACAAAAACTGTTTTGGCTTATGCCAAAGCAGTTTTGTCGAATATAAAATTACTCATTGAGAGGAGGACATAAAATGGCTAGAAAATATCCATTAGACAAATTCCGTAATTTTGGAATAATGGCTCACATTGATGCTGGTAAAACAACAACAACTGAGAGAATATTATTCTATACAGGAAAGAGCCACAAAATAGGAGAAGTTCATGAAGGTGCTGCTACAATGGACTGGATGGTTCAAGAACAAGAAAGAGGTATAACAATTACTTCTGCAGCAACAACTTGTTTCTGGGAAGGGCATGAATTAAACATCATCGATACTCCAGGTCACGTAGACTTCACAGTTGAAGTTGAAAGATCATTAAGAGTTCTTGATGGAGCTGTTACAGTTCTAGACGCTAAGAGTGGGGTTGAACCACAAACTGAAACTGTTTGGAGACAGGCAGATAAGTACGGTGTTCCAAGAATGATATATGTTAATAAGATGGACGCTACAGGAGCTGATTTCTTCAGATGTATAAACACTGTTAGAGATAGATTAAAAGCTAATGCAGTTCCAATACAAATTCCAATAGGTTCTGAAGCAGAATTCAGAGGTATGGTAGATTTAATATCTAATCATGCAATCGTTACTTATGATGATTTAGGTAAGGATGTAAGAATTGAAGAAATTCCTGCAGAATTAGCTGATCAAGCTGAAGAATACAGAATGGCTATGATTGAAGCAATTGCTGAAACTGATGAAGCGTTAATGGAAAAATACCTTGAAGGTGAAGAATTAACTGAAGAAGAGTTACATGCTGCTTTAAGAAAAGCTACTATAGCTAATGAAATAGTTCCATGTATCTGTGGATCTTCATACAAAAACAAAGGGGTTCAAGAAATGATCAACGGTGTTGTTGCTTACTTACCATCACCATTAGACATTCCTGCAATCCAAGGTCAAACTTTAGATGGAGAAGAAGATTCAAGAGAAGCTTCAGATGAAGCTCCAATGGCTGCTTTAGCATTCAAAATTGCTACTGACCCATTCGTTGGAAAACTTGCCTTTACAAGAATATACTCAGGTGTAATGAACAGTGGTTCATATGTTCTTAACTCAACAAAAGGTAAGAAAGAAAGAATCGGAAGACTTGTTAAAATGCACTCTAACACAAGAGAAGAAGTTGAGTCATTAGAAGCAGGTGAATTAGGAGCAATCATCGGATTAAAGAACACTACAACTGGTGATACT
>OGKD01000956.1_pt1 | contig 17507 bp, 9 predicted proteins | sample 1572371 | NCBI WGS metagenome assembly OGKD01 (sample SAMEA2582096, study PRJEB24529) | metagenome | biome: Human gut stool | place: China | collected 2011 | reverse complement strand
ATATAAAGATTTTCACCTCTTTATTTTTCCAAGTGCAAATATAATAGAAAGGGCAGAAGCCCCTAGCCCAGGGCATCGCCCTGGGTAATGTTGACAAAAAGCAAAGTCGCCCTGAAAGGGCAAAAGCTTTGATATTGAAAGCTTTTGCCCTTTCAGGGCGTATGGGATGTGACTTATGACACACCCTCTTTTTATCCCTCCTTCGTCATTTTTTATTCCGCCTTTGTCTTTCTATCCGCGATATACATACCTGCCAGAATGCAGCAGGCACCTGCCAGGAAGTAAGGAGTTATCTTTTCGTCCAATACCAGAGAGGCGAAAATCATAGTGGTGATAGGGTTGAAATAAACCCAGTTGGTAGCTTTCACGGCACCCAGCTTAGAGATACACCAGTTCCAGGTAAGGAAACATATCATGGATGCCAAACACCCCAGGAACAGGAGATTACCCACCACCTGAGGCTTCATAAACACATCCCATGACGGCCACCCAGGGATAATAAGATAATAAGGCAAGATGGTAAGCACACCATAGAAGAATACCTTGCGGGTAATAAAAGCAGCGCCATAATCGCCCGATACCGATTTCATCAGGAGCGAATAGACAGCCCAGCTCATACATGCCGTAAAAGCCAAGGCATCGCCTACAGGCGACAGATGCAGCACGAATCTGCCATTCAGCACCACGATAATCATACCTACAAAAGCAAGCAGAGAGCCCAACAGCTGTATCATGTTGATGCGCGAAGAATGGCGATAAGCCAGACGAACCAGCAAGGTAGCAAAGAGCGGACAGGAACATACGATGAGCGAAGTATTGGTTGTTGTGGTATAATTCATCGCCTCGTTCTCGCTCAGAAAATAGAGCGAACCGCCCGTTATACCCAGCATCGCCATTTTAAACTCATCCTTCCAGCTGTCAGCAAACATCTTCTTATGATTCACCATCAGCATCAGGATGTATGCAATACTGAAACGGAGCGTAAAGATCTGTGCTGGCGAAAGTCCGTTCAGCATCAGCACCTTGGTAGAAACAAAGGTGGTTCCCCAGATGGCTACGGTGATAAAAGCCACAAGATGATATAATAAATTACTATTATTCTGTTTCATTCTATCTGCTATTTTAAATTTTGCTGCAAAATTATAACTTTTATTCGGAATGAGCAAATTGTAAGTAAGAAAAAGACAGATATTCGGAGCAAAAGAAAGTAAAAGAAAAAGTCTTAGGAGTAAGCGCAGATACGACTTCTCCTAAGACCTTATTATTTATATAGTAAAAAATCAAGCCTTATTTTTTCTGGAATACTCTCACGTAATCCACCTCCATCTGAACAGGGAGGGCGCTTTCGTCAACACCCTTCATGCCGCCCCAATCACCGCCCCAAGCCAGGTTGAGGATAACATAGAATGGTTTATTGAAAGGCCATGAACCCACATCATTTTTACCGTCATTGTTGAAATTGAGCAGTTCCTTACCATCCACATAGGTCTTGATATAATCAGGAGTCCACTCCAGGCGATAAACGTGGAAACCATCTTCAGCACCCGCAGTCAGACGCTCCTTGGTAATCTGGGTTCCCTTCACGTGATTAAACTTCTCAGTATGGAGCGAAGAAGAAGTATAGTTAGGATTAACGCCTACCTCTTCCATAATATCAATCTCGCCACACTTAGGCCAAGGATTTGCTCCGAAATCATTGTTGCAAGGCATCATCCAGAAAGCAGGCCATGTACCTTTACCTTTAGGCAATTTGATGCGAGCTTCGAAGATACCGTAAAGCCAGCCCTGGATTTCGTGAGCATATACGCGCCCCGAATAAATCTTGCCGTTACTTCCCTTGAAACAGTTGATGTAAAGCCGGTTATCAGCAATTTCTGTTACGCGCTTACCATCAGCAGAGCCGTTCGCATAGTTCTGAAGTTCATGATTCACCCAGCCCGACTTCTGCACCTCATGACGCCAGTCGGTACTATTCAACTCAGAGCCTTCATTAAATTCATCATTCCAGACCAGTTTGTACCCCTCAGGAATCACCATTTCGCCCCCTTCAATAGGAGTAACCAGTTTTCCAGCCTGATGCACTGGCACCGATACCTTCTTATCCTCTAATGAAATCTCGACACTTCCGTCAAGATCAACAGACGATTTATTCTCTTCCACATCTACAGTTACCATACCCATAGCTTTGTTATTACCGCTGGCACTCACTTTAAACCAAGGGTATACATTTGCCGTAGGACCTTCTCCAGGGAAGGATGCTCTCGCCTCCCAGCCTCCTTCAGAAGCCACAATCATGATTTTATAAGTACCGCCCTTAGCAGGAACATCTATTCTCGTAGGAGAGCAGGATATCGTCACCTCTCCATCGCCGTCAGAAGAGCTGCTGCTGCAAGAAAGCAGCATAAGCGAGAGAAGGAAGGAAAATATTTTCAAGAATTTCATGTCATTTAAAATTTAGAAAGGGAGCCACTCCTACTTACTTATTTATAGGAGCAGCTCCTGTATAATTCTATATAAACCTATAAAACCTAAAGCCTATTTCACAATCAAAACAATGTCGCTGATGGTTACCTCGGCATCCTTAGGAGCACCAGCAAGGTCGATGACGAGTTTCATCTTGCTCATATCCTGAGGACCGCCATCAGCTTCTTTCGTACTGTTTGGTTGGTTCTCATAACGGAAGACGTATTCGCCTTTAACATCAGTAGACTCCTGGAAGAAGAGGTTTCCATCATTAGCGTCATCACAAAGCTTCAATGTCATCATTGGCAATGGAGCAGAAGTGGTAACCTTGCAAGAGAAATCAATCTTGCTATCAGCTTTGGCAGATACAGGAATACCAAGCATTTTCCACTGTGCGTGCCATAGCTCAGCAGGAGTTTCACAAGGCACGATAATGATGTGCTTGCTTCCCTCATGCTTGATAACAGGAGTTACATCAATCTGTGCCCAAGAAGCATCACCATACCAAGTTTCCTCAGTAAATGACTTGTTGGCATCAATATCCTTCCAAAGGTTACCCGCTGTATTGTAGTCGAATGGCACCTTCAATTCTACAGGAACCACAGTACCATCATCGTTGGCATGATCTTTCAGTACCAGGCTCTCTATCATGATTTCGTCATCAGCAGCATTACCACCAAAGTCGAATACAATCTTCAAATTATTGATGTCCTTGCCTTCGAGGTCTGAACCATAAATACACTTAGGCTCACCTGCTTCCAATTTTGTATTTGCATCCTTGGAATCGAAAAGGATGATATTGTCACCACCTTCTCCAGAATCACAAAGTTTCACTTTAACGGCATTATGTCCCTTGGCAGATGTAATGATGCAAGAGAAGTCATAATGCTTATCTGCGCTAGTAGAGATACCTAAGTTTTTGAAAGGAACCTGAGCTTGCCAACGCTCGGTAGTTGCCTTAGGGAGCTTCAATGTATAGCATCCCTTGCTGTAGCTACAAACCGGGTCAGCAATTTGGGTCCATCCTGGAGCATAATAGCCAGCAGAAGGTTTTTCAGGGAAGGTAATTCTCTTGAAGAGATTAAACTCGCTGTCCTCTACGAAACCTGCGAAGCCATTCATCTTAGTCTTTTCGATAGAGAACAGTTTCCGAACAGATTCCTTACTGATACCATTACGATTCTTCACAAAGCACTCCACATCGTAAGTACCCTTCTTGCGATAATACTTAGAGAGATTGAATTCTGAAGAATAAGCTCCATCTATTACCCAAACCGGTGTAACGCCACTGGCTCCCTCAAAAGAGAACTTAGCGGTATTCGTTTCCTGATCAACAGCAACATTAAACTTGTCTGCATAATCGACAATATTAGGCAATTCACCATTGGCACCAGAGAATTCTTCTGCTGAACATGCACCGAGCATCAGTCCGCCGAGCAGTGCATAAGCCATATTTCGAAATATCTTTTTCATATTGTTGGATTCTTAACGTTAATAATTATTTTGTACCAAAGCAGGATCAGAGTCAAGCTCTGCCTGAGCGATAGGAATATACTTCTTGGATTCTGTCCAGGAGTTGGTGCGATAGCCGTAGCTGTCTGGTACCAACACGGTAGCAGCCTTGCCTGTACGAACCAAGTCGAAGTAACGCTTACCCTCACCTACAAACTCCAAGCGGCGCTCATTGATAACATCATCCAGAGTTACGGCTCCAAGCTCTGCGATTCCTGCACGGTTGCGAATCTTATTCACATAATCCTTAGCCTGATTAGCATCGCCACCTGTCTCCAACAAAAGCTCTGCAGCATTGAGGTAAGCCTCAGCCAAGCGATATACACGGAGATTGTTATTATAGTTAAGGTTATTATCGAAACCTGCGTCAGCATTGTTCTCTGTGAACGGACGATACTTGGCCAGCCAAAGACCAGTATCCTCATAACGTTTGGTATATTTCACGCCACGACAGTCCCATACAGTAGCATCACGGCGCTTGTCGTTGTCAGCAAACAGAGCATAGGTTTCGGTACGAACAGGTAGGAATCCCCAACCGTCACCGCCTTTGTTCCAACCATCGCCACCAGGCCAAGAGTTTGGAGAAATCAAGGTAGGCAATATTGTACCACCAATAGCCAATGGTGAATTCCAACCACGCTCGTTGTTACCATCCTCATAGTTTACTTCCCAGATGCTCTCCTTGCACCATTCGCCGCTCTCTTTCCAAATAGAGGCGTAATCGTCTACTATATCATAGTCACTCTTGTCGGTGATGAGCTCCTGCATATACTGGAGAGCCTTAGGATAGCGAGTCTTGTCATTCTGATACATCACCATCTCGGCATACATCATATAGCACATGGCCTGCGACATTCTTCCACAGTTGGCATCGTCCCAACGCATTGGCAGGACCTTGGAGTCAATTACAGCCTCAAGCTCTACTATCAATTTGTCATATACTTCATCAGCCTTGAGCTGTGGGGCTGTGTAAGGAGCAGACAAGTTCTCCAGATAGAAAGGAATATTGCCGAAGTAGTGCCACAAGTTATTGTAGAAATATACACGGAGGGCTCTACCCTGCATCTCATAAGATGCCCTGTTGGCAGCAGTGAGATTAGCCTCTGCCCAGCCCAAATACTTCAAGAGGTCATTACAACGCTTGATGCCTGAGTAGTCCACTGTCCAAAGTGAGCTAAGGGTATTGCTGGCATTTGCCTCATAGTTGGCAAGCATGTGCCAGTGCTGTTGATCGGTTTTGTTAGAACCGCCTACCCAGAAGTTATCGCCCATTATCTCGGCATCGATATTGAGACCATTATACTGTCCCAATCCCCAGTCTGGCCAGTGGATAGGATCGTAAGCCGCATTCAGAGCCTCATTGATATGGGCATCTGTGGTATAATATTCTTCGAGGTTTTCACCTGATGGGTTCTCCACCTCTAGGAAGCTGTCGCTGCAAGATGTGTTTGCCAGTGTCATACTGGTTGCCAACACTCCTAAAGCTATATATTTTATTGTCTTCATAATAGTCTTTATTTTAAAGGTTCTTATTTTAGAATGAAAGGTTTACGCCGATGGTGTAGGTGCGAGCCTGTGGATATACACCATAGTCTACACCGAGAGAAGTTCCACCTGATGAGATTTCAGGGTCGAAGCCCCAATACTTGGTCCAGGTAATCAGGTTCTCTGCCATCACGTAGAAACGCAAGTGACTGATAGACAACTTCTGTGTAAGCTGCTTTGGCAAGGTGTAACCCAAAGAGATGTTCTTCAATCTCAAGTAAGAGCCATCGCAAAGATAGAGGTCTGAAACCTGCCAGTTGGTAGCATCGCCATTCTTCAGGATAGGATACTTATTGGAGGTACCCTCGCCAGTCCATCGATCGAGCATCCAAGTAGGGAAGTTGCCAGAGAACACATCTGTACGATAGGTTGCATCAAATACCTTATTACCCGTTACGCCCTGCAAGAAGAGGTTGAGGTCGAAGCCCTTCCACTCTGCATTGAAGTTGAAACCGAAGGTCCACTTTGGTGTACCATTACCAATATTGGTGCGGTCGTCTGGAGAAATCTCACCATCGCCATTAACATCTACGAAACGTACATCACCTGGCTTGGCATCTGGCATAATCATATTGCCATCCTTGTTGACGTAAGCCTGAACCTCTGCCATATTCTGGAACACACCAGCTGTCTTATAACCATAGAAGTATGGGAAAGGCTGACCGTTAGATCCACGAGTGCCACCACCAGAGATACCCAGGAAGCCATCGAGGTCGATGTAACCTGTATCATTACCGAGGTTGGTCAACTCATTGTGCAGATAGGTAACATTAGCCTTGGCATTGAAGCGAGCATCAGAGATGTGCCACTTATAGCCGAGCTCAAACTCAAGACCTGAGTTCTTCATGTCACCCACGTTACCGATTGGCTTGGTCTCACCTACGTAGCTTGGGATAGGCATAGTAATCAACATACCGTTGGTCTTCTTTACATAATAGTCAGCTGAGAATGTCAGCGCACTGCCGAAGAAACCGAAGTCGAAACCGATATCAGTCTGCTCACTCTCCTCCCACTTCAAGTCTTCATTGGCTGTGGCATTCGCCTTAGAACCATTAAACTTGACTGCATTCTTTCCGAAGAGCACGTTGTTGCCCATAGCGGTCAATACGGTATAACGGAAGTCACCAATGTTATCATTACCATTCTTACCCCAGCTGGCACGGAACTTCAAGTTGCTCAAGCAATCGCGAGTACTTTCCATGAATTTCTCGTTCATAATATTCCATCCGATAGAGGCAGATGGGAAGGTACCATATTTATGAGATGGTCCGAAACGGCTTGAACCATCTCGGCGGATTGTAGCCTGAAGCATGTACTTCTCATCATAGTTATAGCTCAATCGACCGAAGAGAGAAGATATAGCATGCACTACATTATTGCCACCTGATACAGCATGCTCAATGGTTGGAGCACCTACAGAGATGATGTTACCTTCAGCATCCTTCACGATGGTCTGGCTATATTTACCAGTAGCATAGTCGATAGAAGGCTTGTTTACATTCACAAGATTCCAACGGCTGCCGTTCAGATAATCACTCTTATTCTTCATTGCACTCTGACCTAAGACAACAGCAAAACTATGCTTGCCAATAGTCTTATCGTATGTCAAAGTATTCTCCACCTGCCAGTTGATACCCTTGTCAGAACTCTTGTAAGCCTGGGTATGCTCAGCCTTGACGTTACCAGAGAGGTAATACTTGGATGCGGTGTAGCTATCTGAACCCCAGAAGCTGAGGTCTGCACTATAAGTGAAATGATACTTCAAGTTATCCCAGAGCTGGAGGTCGATAGAGAACTTAGGCACAAACTTATGTGACCAGTTCTTAGCTGCTGGGCGCGCCATCATGGCAAGAGGGTTGTTCATCTCCTGATAGGTACCTCCCATACCTGGGATGGTATAATAGTTGCCATTGGCATCACGAAGAAGCTCGTAAGTATCACGAGTACCTGTAATATTACCATTAGCATCGTATGTGTTAGGATCCTCGTAGGCATCATAATACTTCTTCGCCACATTGCCATTGGTTACCGTAGGAGCCAATGTTGGAGCAAGATAGAGGGCACTACCCAATACTGAGCCATAGATACTATTAGCATCGATACCAGTGCTCTTTACACGGGTGTAAGCCATGTTGACGGTTACATCGAGCTTATTGAGGAAGTTGCGGTCCTTGCTGGCATCCAATACATTATATATATTATTGCTGCGGAGTGAGAGGCGCTCATAGTTGCTATGTCCGTAGTTACCACCTACGATACCTTCCTGCTTGTAGTAGCCCATGGAGAGGTAGTAGTTGATCTTATCGGATGCACCACTGATGCTCACCTCATGATTCTGCACTGGGGCATTGTCATTGAATACCAAGTCCTGCCAATCAGTACCAAATCCATTGATAGGATTGCCATTAGAGTCAGTCAGTTTGTATGGATCAGCATAGATAGGAGCCTGACCACCATTCACTGCACGCTCATTCTGAAGGATTGCATAATCGGTAGCGCTGGTCACATCACGCTTCTTCCATGCACTCTGCCAGCCGTAAGAAAAATTATAGTTAATCTGAACCTTGCCTATCTTACCCTTCTTGGTGGTAACGAGTACTACACCATTGGCAGCACGGGCACCATAGATAGCACCCGAAGCAGCATCCTTCAGCACCTCGATACTCTCGATATCACTAGGATTGAGATAGTCGAGACCACCCTCGATAGGCATGCCGTCTACGATGTAGAGAGGATCTGAATTGTTGATAGTACCTGTACCGCGAATACGAACCTTAGGAGATGCACCAGGCTGACCTGAAGAAGAGGTTACGTTGACACCGGCAGCCAGACCCTTCAATGCGTTATCAACACGCACTGGGCTCTTGCCAGCCAAATCTTCGGTGCTCACTTTGGCGATAGCTGCAGTTACCACGCTCTTCTTCTGAACACCGTAACCTACAACAACCACTTCGTCCAAAGCCTTGTCGTCTTGTTTCAGAGTAATCCTCATGTTGGCTTCAGGACGAATCTCTGCATCCTTGTAGCCAATGTAGGTGATAACCAAGGTCTGGTTAGCATCTGCATCGATGACAAAGTTACCATCAAGGTCGGTAATTGCACCGGCACCCTTGACGCCTTTAACCTGTACGGTGGCTCCGATAACGGGTTCACCCAGGTCATCCAACACGACACCCTTAAAGGTGTTTTTCTGTGCGAGCGCTGACGTCGAAATCAATAATGCAGTCGCCAGCAATAGACTTTTTGTTTTCATATTCGATTATTAGTTTAGAAAAATATCTGTTTGTTAGTTCACTCTATTATAATAATGTATAAGACTGTGCGGCTGTGCATTTCCTAAAATGCGTTAAGCCGTGTTTTCGTTTGCAAATATAATATGATTTTTTGATAATTCCTAGCACCTTCAACAGATAAGTGGGAAAAACACTTGCCTCAAACAATTTATATCGTTAGTTTTCAGATACTTATCTATTTTTAATAACTATACGAAAGTGGATGGGGTAAAATGGAGAAAATGAGGCTAGAACACCCCCTGAAACGTTATATCAGTATATTTCAGTGTTCACACTCTGCCACTTTTCATTCGCGCAGCAACGCATTTATTTTCCTAACTATCAGCTGTTTACAAAAGTTCTATTTTTACACCCATCCACTTTTCACTTATCACCCATCATTTTTTCATTATTTATTTAGTAATTTTGCAGATGAATGAGCATATACGCCTAAACGCACAAAAAAAAACGTGAGAGGCGGTGTGCAAAACAAACAACTGCAAGAAATAAACAAACCATAATAAATATTACTTATGAAACAGTTCATTTTATCATGTGTCCTGTCGGTTGCAGCCATCGCTCCATCTCAGGCACAGCAGACTACCAGACAATTGCCAGTCTATCTCGACCAGACCAAGCCGGTAGAGCAGCGCATCGATGATGCCATCTCCCGCATGACGCTGGCAGAGAAGATACGCATCATCCATGCTCAGAGCAAGTTTTCATCAGCCGGTGTACCACGCTTGGGATTTCCTGACTTCTGGACGGATGACGGACCTCACGGAGTGCGTCCTGACGTATTGTGGGATGAGTGGGAACAGGCTGGTCAGACCAACGACTCCTGTGTAGCCTTCCCTGCCCTCACCTGTCTTGCCGCATCATGGAATCCGCAGATGAGCCGCATCTATGGCGAAGCATTGGGCGAAGAAGCCCTGTATCGCGGCAAGGACATGATTCTGGGTCCTGGCGTCAACATCTACCGCACGCCTCTCAACGGCCGCAACTTCGAGTATATGGGCGAAGATCCGTTCCTGGCAAGCATCATGGTAGTGCCGTATATCCAGGGATTGCAGTCTAAGGGCGTATCAGCCTGCGTAAAGCACTATTGCCTGAACAACGATGAGGAATACCGCCATCAGGTGAACGTAATCGTCAGCGACCGTGCTCTCCACGAAATCTATCTCCCTGCTTTCAAGGCGGCTGTTGAGAAGGGAAAGACATGGGGTATCATGGGAGCCTACAACCTATATAAGAATGAGCACAACTGCCACAACCAGTGGACCCTGAACAAGATTCTGAAGGGCGACTGGAAGTATGATGGTGTCGTGGTAAGCGACTGGGGCGGTGCCCACGACCTGGAGCAGTCTGTAAAGAACGGGCTGGATATGGAGTTCGGCACCTGGACAGACGGTCTTACGATGGGCGCTACCAATGCCTACGACAACTATTATCTCTCCATGCCTTACATGAAGGCCATACAGGCAGGCAAGTTCACCCAGAAGGAGCTGGACGATAAGGTGCGCCGCGTATTGCGCCTCTTCTATCGCACCACGATGAATCCGAACCGCCCTCATGGTTTCCTCTGTTCCGAGAACCATTATGCAGCAGCCAGACAGATTGCAGAGGAAGGCATCGTATTGCTCCAGAACAGGAACAATGTGCTCCCTATCAACACCCAGAAGGCTAAGCGCATACTGGTAGTAGGCGAGAATGCCATCAAGATGATGACCGTAGGCGGAGGCTCTTCTTCGCTCAAGGTACAGCGCGAGATTTCGCCTCTCGATGGCCTGAAGACACGCTTGGGCAAGGACGGCATCGAGGTAGATTATGCCCGCGGATATGTGGGCGATGTAACGGGCAACTACAATGGCGTTACAACCGGCCAGAACCTGGAAGACAAGCGCAGCGAGGCTAAACTGATAGCCGAAGCCGTAGAGAAAGCCAAGACTGCCGACTATGTCATCATGTTTGGTGGTCTGAACAAGAGCGATTTCCAGGACTGCGAGGGTCACGACCGCAAGCATTATGAGTTGCCATACCATCAGGATAAGCTGATCGAGGCTTTGGCTAAGGCAAACAGAAACTTCGTTTATGTCAACATCTCGGGCAATGCGGTAGCTATGCCTTGGAAGGCTAAGGTTGCCGGCATCGTACAGGGCTGGTTCATCGGTTCGGAGAGCGGCGAAGCCCTTGCAAGCATCCTTACAGGCGATGCTAACCCTAGCGGCAAGTTGCCGTTTACATGGGTCAACTCGCTGAAGGAAACAGGTGCTCATGCACTCAATACCTATCCGGGAACCTGGCGTCAGGAAGGTGGAGCCAGCACGAAGGGCAACATCATTGATGAGGAATATAAGGAAGGCATCTATGTAGGTTACCGCTGGACCGATAAGGAGCGCATCAAGCCTACCTTTGCATTCGGTCACGGCTTGAGCTACACCCAGTTTGCCATCTCTAATCTCCGCAGCGACAAGGTGCAGATGAAGCAGGACGGCACAATCACCTTTACCGTAAACGTAAAGAATACAGGTAAGCGTGCCGGAGCCGAGACGGTTCAGCTCTATATCCACGATGTCAAGGCATCGGTAGACCGCCCTCAGAAGGAGCTGAAGGGATTCCAGAAGGTTTATCTCCAGCCAGGTGAGAGCAAGGATATCAGCATCACCATCAGTAAAGAGGCCCTCAGTTTCTACGATGAGGCATCTTCATCCTGGAAGGCTGAAGCCGGAAAGTTTGAGGCTCTTGTCGGTAATGCAGCCGATAACCTGAAGCTCAAGAAAGCCTTCGAGCTCTTTTAAAAAGAATAATCAGATACTGAAAATTGAGCGGACGGAAGAAATCGACAAACTCGCAAAAAACCGGGATATACGAAATATCAATATCTTGGTTATCGGTAGTTAACCCACTTGGTGCTGTGTATTACAGCACCAAACTTTTATGCGATTTCTCTCGTTCCTCATCCGTCACAAGTTCGCAGAAACAGGGATACACAAACAAAGGCTTATTTCATGCCAATCTGCTTCACGCGCTGCTCGAACTCTTCCCTGTCACAGATGGCACTATTCTTGATTTTGGCGCGATAATTATAGATAGTGTTCACAGAATAGTGAAGGATCTCGGCAATCTTAGAACTGTCCTCGATGCCCAGACGGATAAGGGCAAAGATACGGAGGGTGGTAGAAAGATGGCTGTCATCTTCGAGCACGATACGCTCTTCAGGTTTCAAGAGGGCATTGAACTCCTCAACAAAGTCAGGGAAGAGCTTCAGAAAGGCGGAATCGAAATACTCATACAGCTCGCCCATGTAGGCCTCGCCAGCCTGCATCTGCTCCAGCAACTTGTTGAGTTCTCTTGCCTTCACCAGTTTCACTACTCGCTTGCGCATGGTCTCTATCTTGTCGACATAGATGGCACAAAGGCGCAGGAATCGACCAATATATACTTCCTTCATCTTGTTACTCTCGTTGAGAGACTGGTTCATCTCGTTGAGAGACTGGTTCATCTCGTTAAGACGCTCATTTGCCAACTGCAAGGCATGGTTGGTTTCCTTCAGCTTATGATGGGCCGCAGCAATGCGCTTGCGCTGCTTGTTGACATAGTAGAGCAAGACCATAACCACAAAGAGAAGCAAGGCTGAACACGCTACCATGAGCCGCAGATGCTGGTTGCTCGAAGAAAGTTCTTTCTGATATCCCTCCTCTATCTGCGTGAGCACAGGCATGATCTGGCGGCTGCGGCTAGGCGTATTGAAAATGGTAGCCGACTGCCAGGCAAACTTGATATACTCATGAGAACGCTTCTGCTCGCCCGGGTCAGCGTTGAGAAGATTGGCAACTTCCCAGAGAGACCCCTGGTCCATCACAACCAACTGGACATCGCAGATAGCAGAACGCAAGAGGCAGCGGAGGAACTGTTCTTTATCACCAAACTGATTGTAGGTCAAGCCGCGATAAAACTGTACAATGGCATACTGATGGGTGCCCGGTTTCGTCATCGCCAACCGCTTATCGCTCAATCGCAAAGCCTCCTTCATATTGCCTGCATCGCGTGCCCTCACCTCCTGCATCTGCAGATAAAGGTCATCATCATGACTGAATGTGCTGTCTATTGCAGCCTGATAGTCATTACGCTTGCCGGTATAATATTTCTTCAAGGAAGGAACGTTGGAATAATATGCCATCTCGCCATACAGATGCTGGCAAGCCCAGAGGTAGTTGCGTTTGCCCTCAGTATCAAGATCAGCGATATTGACAGACTTCAGCAGGTCGTACGATTCTGCATAATCGCCCGTGGTAGATTCCTGGAAAGCAAGCAGCGCCTTGGCATTTCCCACCTTCTTTTTATCGCCCATTCTGATAGCAAGTTCCATACACTGATTGATGTATTTCAGCGCCATGTCGTTCTTGTAGGAGCGGTATTCCTCAAAGAGCGCAAAGCAGGCATCATACTTACTGCTTAGGCGCCTGGCGGTCTTCAGTTTCTGCTCCCAATCGCGAATTCGGGCTTCACGTACCTTCACATAATCAGCCGAATGGGCAATGGCGTTGTCCAGACTCTGAAAAAGCTGCTCTATATTATCTGTTGTTTTTGCTGCAAGAGAAAGAGGCATCAAGACCAAGAGCAGGAAGAAGAATGCCTTTCCCCATAATTCATTTATGCGATACATCAACTTGATTCCGTTTAAGATTGATCTATTTTCATGAGGTTTCATGTGCAAAAGTAATAAAAAAATCGGAAACGACAAAATCTGATATAGAAGAAATGTAGATTTCTTCGCATTTTCGTCTATACCGCATCCACTTTTTATGTTTCCGGCATTTTTCTTATCCATCTCATTATCAGACACATTCCTATCTAAAAAAGAAAAATTCATCCACATTTTAACATTTCTATCGCGCATCGTATCATCTTTTTTATTATCTTTGCAGAAGATAAACATAAAAATAACAATTAACATAATAAACAATGAGAACAGCACTTTTATCACTCACGTTTCTTTTGGCTGGTTCTATGGCAGCACCTGCTTTCGCCCATACCGCAGCCCCTAAGAAAAAAGTAACTGCCACAACCAAGAAAGGCAAGATTCTACCCATGAAGGAGTATATCGACCAACTGATGGCGAAGATGACGCTACAGGAAAAGATTGGTCAGCTGAACCTGATGGTAGCTGGCGACATCACCACCGGCGGCGCACTTGATACTCAGGTAGGCAGCGATATCGCCCAGGGTAACATGGGCGGAGTTTTCAACATCAAAGGCCTCGATAAGATCAAGGCTCTGCAGGAAATCGCCATCAAGAACAGCCGTCTGGGCATCCCGCTGCTCGTAGGTATGGACGTGATTCATGGTTACGAAACGATGTTCCCTATCCCTCTCGCCCTTTCCTGCTCATGGGATACCGAGGCGATGAAGAAGGTAGGCGAAGTATCGGCCAAGGAAGCCAGTGCCGATGGTATCAACTGGACATTCTCTCCTATGGTAGACATTGCACTCGATGCCCGCTGGGGACGAATAAGCGAAGGAAATGGCGAGGATCCTTATCTGAGCGGCGTGATGGGAGCAGCGATGACTCAGGGCTACCAGGGCGTGGATATGCGCACAGAAGAGATTCTGAGAGCCAACCGCATCATGGCCTGTCTGAAGCATTTTGCCCTGTACGGAGGCGTTGAGAGCGGAAAGGAATATAACACGGTAGATATGAGCCGCGTGCGCATGATGAACCAGTATCTGCCATCTTACGAGGCAGTGGTGAAGGCTGGCGTAGGCAGCGTGATGTCTTCATTCAATCTCATCGACTACACACCTGCTACAGCCAACAAATGGATGATGACCGATGTCTTGAGAAAGCAGTGGGGATTCAACGGTTTCGTGGTTACCGATTACGCTTCTATCACCGAGATTCTGCAGCACGGAACGGCAAAAGACATCCAGGAGGCTTCAGAACAGGCGCTGAAGGCTGGTACCGATATGGACATGTGCTCCAACGCCTTCGTAAAGCATCTGGCAAAGAGCATAGCAGAAGGAAAGGTGAGCGAGGAGGATGTGAACATCGCCTGCCGCCGCATTCTGGAAGCGAAATATAAACTGGGCCTGTTCAGCGACCCTTACCGCTACTGCAACACCAAGCGCAGCAAGAGCGAGATTTATACCGCAGAGAACCGTCAGGCAGCCCGCGATATAGCAGCAGAGACCTTCGTGCTTCTGAAGAACGAAGGCAATATCCTGCCACTGAAAAAGGAAGGAAAGATAGCCCTGATAGGTCCGCTTGCCGACACCCGAAACAACATAGCCGGTACATGGAGCGTGGCTCAGGAACCATCTAAATATACCACCATCAAGGAGGCAATGGAGCATGCCCTTGCCGGAAAAGCCACCTTATTATATGCCCAGGGAAGCAATATCTGGCGCAATAAGGAGCTGCAGCAAAACGGCGAATCCGGTAAACCGATCAACTGGGGCAACGAGGCTGAGATGAAGGCTGAAGCGCTGAAGATTGCTAAAGAGGCGGATGTGATAGTATGTGCTATGGGCGAAAGTGCCGAGATGAGCGGCGAATGCAGTAGCCGTACCAACCTGGAGATGCCGGACGTACAGCGCGAACTGCTTGCCGAACTCCTGAAGACGGGCAAGCCAGTAGTGCTCCTCAACTTTGCGGGCCGTCCTACGGTCCTTACTTGGGAGAAAGCCCATGTACCAGCCATCATGAATGTATGGTTTGGAGGCTCAGAGATGGGCGATGCACTCTGCGATGTCATCTTTGGCGACAAATCGCCATCGGGCAAGCTCACCACTTCGATGCCTAAGACTACCGGTCAAGAGCCTCTCTACTACAACCATCAGAATACCGGACGCCCTGTAGCAGACGATAATGAGAAGTTTGCCAAGTTTGCCAGCAACTGTCTGGATGTAAGCAATGGTCCGCTCTATCCTTTCGGTTACGGCTTGAGCTACACCTACTTTTCGTACAGCAACTTCCGCCTGAGCAGCCAGGAAGCCGGCATCAGCAATGAGGAGGCTACCGAATGGCAGGATGGCAAGAAGATTACAGCTAGCGTCACCATTAAGAACAATGGCTCCCGCGATGCCGACGAGATTGTACAGCTCTACATCCGTGACATGGTAGCCAGCATCTCCCGCCCTGTAAAGGAACTGAAAGGTTTCCAGCGCATCCATCTGGCAGTAGGTGAAAGCAAGGAGGTAAGCTTTGATATCACCCCAGATATGCTCAAGTTCTACAACGCAGATCTGAAGCACGTGATAGAACCAGGCGACTTCCAGATTATGATAGGAACCAACAGCAAGGATGTAAAGACATTGAAACTGAACGTGAAATAAACAAGAAAAATCGCCCTGTAAAGAGCAAAGCATAGCTTGAAAGATGCTTTACTTCTTACAGGGCGATTTCTATTGACTGAGCCAACTTCAACAGAAGGCTCAGTTATGGATTCTATCCTTCAGGATTACTTAGTCATCTCGAAACCTACACGCATACCATCGTAATTATTGGCGATAGTACCGATAGCGCTGAGGGTAGAACTGCCCTTGAAGGAACCGATGGTCTTGATGAGGTTGAGCAACTTTGTCTGGTCGAAGAGCAGGCTGATGCCGTTGGTAGTCTTCGTAGCATAGCCCGACATACTCAAGAGCAAGCCCTTCATCTGAATGGCATGAGTCTTCTCATCAAAAGTATAATTGCCCTGCCATGACTTGCCATCTATCTTGGCAGCGAAAGTTCCATCAGTTTTGAAGGTGAAATAGGTATTTGAGCCGCTGAAGCCAAACTTGCTGTAATACTCACCCAACTTCTCCTCTACCTTGTTGGCAGCAATCTCACCGCCAGCCTTTGCCAGGAGATTCTCAGAAGTAAAGGCGCATCCCGGCTTGCTGTACTTCCAGGTATGGGCACAGAGATCCTGCTTGCTGAAGGTACCTGAACCGATTACATTATTCAGAATGCCATTGATAATACTGCTACCTGCAGAACTGCTGCTGTTAGAGTTTCCGCCCAGTACAGCACCCAAGATACCTGCAACGGCTGAGCCTGCATTTCTGGTTGTACTGGTAGAAGTAGCGGCATTGCTGGTTGTTGCAGCAGTTGTAGCTGTTGTGTTAGATGCAGCAGAAGTTGTTTTCTTTGTAGAAGTCTTCTTGGTCGAAGTCTTCTTTGTAGTCTTCTTAGCCGTTTTCTTAACCGGCATCATCTCAGACATTGAGGCATTAAGCGCTGCCTCGTTCATAGCGCTTGCGTTGCTGCCAGCTGTGCATGCGAGCACGAGGGCAACCAAAAGAAATACCTTTTTCATTGCTTTCTATATATTTTTTTTTATCACTCTTATTTATATATACCCAATACTTCCTATTGTACTTTCGGGTGCAAAGTTCGCAAAAAAATCGGGAATACGATAAGAAAAATCCCTATTTCGCGGTATGAATCTCCCTAAAAACTCATCATTTCTGCTCTTTCTACGTTATTATAGACGAATACTATGACAATTCGTTTAAAAGATTATGAAAAAATCGTTCAGGAAATGATAATTATCGGCCTAAAGGAGGGGAAACTGTTCAAACGTTTGCACTTTTTTTTGACATACATCAAAAAATAACGAACAAAACACGCATTTTCATGCATTTTATACCTAGAAATAGGTAGAAACCCCTATCTTTCCTCTATAAAACGAAAATGATTTCCCTCGCACAAGGTAACTAAAACAAGAG
>OGKD01000947.1_pt1 | contig 17651 bp, 13 predicted proteins | sample 1572371 | NCBI WGS metagenome assembly OGKD01 (sample SAMEA2582096, study PRJEB24529) | metagenome | biome: Human gut stool | place: China | collected 2011 | reverse complement strand
CTTCTCGCTCCGGGAAAAACTCTTCGGCGCGAAGTGATCCGCCGCCTCCCAATAAAGACAAACCCCTCCCGGCCATTTGGCCGGGAGGGGTTTGTCTTTGCCGGATGTCGTGCGTCATTTCGCCGCGGCGTAGACGAGTTTGAGTTTGGCGAGCTGCGCGTTTTTCTTGTTGGTGATCTCGATGCGGTAACGCAGGTTCTCCCGGGCGTCGATCAGTGTGTAGGACCATGTGCCGTCGTCGCCGTAATCGAGCGTATACTGCGGTTCCGAATCGTCGGCGCCGAACAGGTCGAGGCTGACGTCGTTCTGCTGGCTCGTGGGCAGGTAGTGAACCTCCGAAAGAACTTTGCCGGCGATGGCCGGGAATTCGACGTATGCGCCTAATTTGCTGAAAAACAGTCCTTGGGCCGGATCCGGAATGGAGGGGCTGAACTGTTTGTTGTCGAGCCAGTAGAATTTGCCGCCCTCGTCCGGATCGACGAAAATGGCAAATGCGTAGCCGCCGATCGTGTACTCATGGCGCCCGGTCGTGAAGTTATCCGTCGAATAGGGCGGCAGCTCGGGGGTGGCGACCGAAGCTCCCAGCGTAAAATCGGCCACCAGGGTTACCTCGGACGGCAGCACCGGGGTGATTTCGTCCTGGCTGACGCTGACGGTTTTCACTCCGTCGACGTTCGTGGCCGCGATCTCGATGCTGCCCAGCTGCTTCACATAGCCGTCCCAGTTGCCCGCGGCGGCGGTTACGCGGACGGTAGCGTCACCCGTGCCCTCGGTCTTGTCGAGCGTGAAGCCTTCGCCCGAGGGGACGGCCTTCCACGCGGCGGTCGTAGTGATGGTGAAGGTTTCGGACTCCCCGGCCTCGCCGCCCAGTACGAGGTCGTCTGTGCTGACGGTCAGCGTCGCGGTGTTCTTGTCGTTGCTGTCGTTGCAGGCGGTTGGGCCGGTGACGGCGAAAACTGACAGCAGCAGCCCCGAAAGGACCCGCATGAATCTGGATGTTTGCATAAATTATTTTTTTGTGAGTGAGTAGCTTACAACTCCTCGAGCCGCGCCACGGGCGAGACGTCGAGCGACGAGAAGTCGCCCCGCAGGTAGCGGTAGTAGCCCGCCATGGCGATCATCGCCGCGTTGTCGGTCGTGAACTTGAACTCCGGAAGGAACGTTCGCCAGCCGCGCCGGCGGCCCGCTTCGGCGATGCCGTCGCGCAGGCCCGAGTTGGCCGAGACGCCGCCTGCGATGGCGATGTCGCGGATGCCCGTCTCCTTCGAGGCGCGGATGAGTTTGTCGAGCAGAATCTCGACGATGGTCCCTTGCAGCGAGGCGCAGAGGTCGGCCTTGTGCGTCTCGATGAAGTCGGGGTCTGCGGCCACGGCGTCGCGCAGCGTGTAGAGGAACGAGGTTTTCAGGCCCGAGAACGAATAGTCGTAGCCCTCGACGCGGGGATGCGCGAAGCGGAATGCCTTCGGATCGCCCTCCTTGGCCAGACGGTCGATCACCGGGCCGCCCGGGTAGGGCAGCCCCATCACCTTGGCGCACTTGTCGAAGGCCTCGCCCGCGGCGTCGTCGATCGTCGTGCCGATGATCTCCATTTCGAGCGGGGAGTCCACGCGCACGATCTGCGTGTGGCCGCCGCTCACCAGGAGACACAGGAACGGAAAGTCCGGATGGGGCAGCGTGCGGTCCCGAAGGTCGATGAAGTGCGAGAGGATGTGCCCCTGAAGGTGGTTGACCTCGACCATCGGGATGTTGCGGGCGATCGAAAGCCCCTTGGTGAACGACACGCCCACGAGCAGCGATCCGACCAGCCCCGGGCCGCGCGTGAAGGCGATGGCGTCGATCCGGTCGGCGGCGACGCCCGCCTCCTTGAGCGCCGTGTCCACGACGGGGATGATGTTCTGCTGGTGGGCCCGCGAGGCCAGTTCGGGGATCACGCCGCCGTATTTGACGTGAACCGCCTGCGAGGCGATGACGTTCGACAGCAGGACGTTGTTGCGGAGCACGGCGGCAGAGGTGTCGTCACACGAGGATTCGATGCCGAGAATTGTAATATCCATCCGGAATTATAATTGTTTTTTAACTATTTTCGCTAAATTTGCAGGTTATATAAGAGTCCTGATGCGCAAAGGTATAAAAATATTGGGAAAGGTGTTCTCGGCGGCGGTTTTGTTGCTGATAATTGTTCCCGTGGCGCTCTCGCTGCTGCTCGACATTCCCGCCGTGCAGAACTACGCGGTGCACAGGGCCGCGCGCTTCGTCTCGCGCAAGCTGGAGACCACCGTGTCGATCGACCGCGTGGACATCGGCATCTTCTCGAAGGTCAGGGTCAAGGGCTTCTATGTCGAGGACTACCAGCGCGACACGCTGCTTTACGTCGGGAAGCTCGACGCCTTCATCACGAGTTTCGGCATCTTCGGCGGCGGGCTGGAGCTGAGCCGCGGCGAGATCGCCGACGCGAGGCTTTACCTGCGGCAGACGCCCGGCGGGGAGATGAACATCAAACAGATCGTCGACCGCATTTCCGACCCCGACAAACCCAAGAAGGGCAATTTCCGCCTCTCGCTGAAGAAGGCCTCGATCGAGAACATGGACCTCTGCCTCGAACGGCTCGACCATCGCGATCCGGAGCACGGCATCGACTTCTCGCACATGCACCTCTACGGCATCACGGCCCGCGTGGACGATTTCACGATCGACGGGCAGGCCATTTACACCTCCATTGCGGCCTTTTCGGCCCGCGAACGCAGCGGCTTTGTGCTGAACCACCTGGCCGGGCGGTTCTACATGACGCAGGGCTGTCTGGGCTTCGAGAACGCCTCGATCATCACGCCGCGTTCGAACGTCAACTTTCCGTTCGTCTCGCTGGCGGGCGACTCGTGGGCGCAGTACAAGGATTTCATCGGCGAGGTGCGCATCGACGCCTCGATGCGCAATACGACCGTTTCGACCGACGACATCGCCTTTTTCGCCCCGAAGCTGCGCGACTGGCATGTGGATTTCACCGACGTAAACGTCGAGGTCGCCGGCGTGGTGTCCGATTTCACGGGCCGGATCAGGAGCATGCAGATCGGCGAGGGGACGACGCTCGTGGCCGACGCCTCGGTGAAGGGGCTTCCCGACATCCGGAAGACCCGTTTCGACCTGTCGGTTCCCCGCCTGCGCTCCACGGCCCGGGCCGTGGACGAGCTGGCCCTCGGCATCGCGGGCCGCAAACTCTCGGACAAGCTGGTCGGCGTGCTGGGCAATTCCGGGCAGATCGACCTCAATGCCCGTTTCCGGGGACTGCTCTCGTCGTTCGACATGCAGCTGGGCGCCGCGACGGGCGTGGGCAACGTCTCCTGCAACCTGAAAATGGCCCCGGTCAAAGGGGGGTTGAGCAGCGTGCGGGGCGATGTCGAGACGCGCAACCTGCGTCTGGGCGAGCTGCTCGACCGCCGCGATCTGCTGGGCAACGCCACCCTCACGGCCTATGTCGACGGCGTGATCGGCAGGGGCGTGGCCGACGCCAACGTCGTGGGCAACGTCACGCAGCTGGGATTCAACGGCTATGTCTACGACTCGCTGCGGCTCGACGGCCGCCTGCGCAACCGCGAGTTCGACGGACGCATCACGGCCCGCGATCCCAACCTCGACTTCGACTTCTTCGGCACGGTCGACCTGAACGACTCCGTGCCGCGCTACGACTTCACGATGGACCTGCGGCACGCCGATCTGGCCCGGCTGCACGTCAACCGCCGCGACTCGGTGTCGCAGCTCTCGGGCCGCATCGTCGCTGCCGCCGGAGGGCGTTCGCTCGACGATCTGAACGGCCGCATTCAGGTGACCGACGCCCGCTACCGCTACAACGACAAGGAGATCGCGGCCGCCAGCATGACCGTCACGGGCGAGAACTCCGAGCGGAGCAAGTTCGTGGAACTGCGCTCGGACTTCGCCGACGTCACGTTCCGGTCGAAAACCAGCTACCGCACCGTCTTCGAATACCTGCGCCGGAGCGCGTGGAAATACCTGCCGATGCTGGGCGGCGAAAAGTGGGAGGAGACGCCTTCGGAACGCAAGGCCGCCGTGGCCAACGACTTCTCGCTGCTGTCGGTCAACATCCGCAATTTCAACCCCGTGGCCGACGCCGTGTCGACGGGACTTCAGATCGCCGACGGCTCGTCGCTGCAACTGTTGTTCAATCCGGCCAGCGACCAGTTGTCGCTCAAGGCAGCGTCGGAGTACATCGAGCGCCGGCGCATGCTTGCCACGCGCCTTTCGGTCAACGCCTCGAACCGCGGCGACTCGCTGGCGGTCTACGCCTCGGCCGAGGATCTCTATGCAGGGGTGCTGCACCTTCCGCGCCTCTCGCTGACGGGCGGCGCGCGGCAGAACCGCGTGCAGCTCTCGGCAGGCTTCGACGACACCCTGCGCCGCGTCTCGGGACTCGTCGGGTTCCGCGCCGCGGTGGCCGACGAGCACGGACCCAACGGCCGCGTCGTCGATTTGCGGATTCTTCCCTCGCACATCACCCGCGGCGACAAGACGTGGCAGATTTTCGCCCGCAAAATCCTGCTCGACACCGCGCAGGTCGTGATCGACAAGTTCTACGTGATGAACCGCGAGCAGGAGCTGCTGCTCGACGGCGTCGCCTCGCGCAGCCGCGAGGATTCGGTGACGCTCTCGCTGCATAATTTCGACCTGGCGCCCTTCGCGCAGGTCGCCGAGCGCATGGGCTATTACATCGAGGGGCGCACGAACGGTTCGGCGGCGATGAAGTCGGTGCTGCGCGGCGGCGAGATCACGGCCGACATCCTGCTCGACAGCGTGGAGGTCAACGACATTCCCGCGCCGCCGATGCGCTTCGCCTCGCGCTGGGACTTCGCCCGCAGCCGCGCCGGAGTGACGGTCTCCGACCGTATCAGGCGCGACACGCTGATCCGCGGTTTCTACGCCCCCGACCGCAACCGCTATTTCGCCCGGCTGGACGTCGACAGTCTCGACATGGCGCTGCTGGACCCGATCCTCGCGGGTGTCGTCTCCTCGACCGAGGGCATGGCCTCGGCCGGCCTCACGTTGCAGGGCCAGGGCCGCAAGGCCGATCTCGAAGGCGAAATCCGGGTCGCGGGGCTGAAAACCACGGTCGATTTCACGCAGGTGACCTATTCGATGCCCGAGGCCGTGCTGAACGTGAAGAACAACCGGTTCAGGGCTTCGAACGTCCCGATTTTCGACCCCCGGGGCAACCGGGGGCGGTTCGATTTCGACATGAGCCTCCAGCACCTTTCGAATATCTCCTACGACGTGCGCGTGGCCCCGCAGCAGATGCTGGTGCTCGACACCGACTCCGACGACAACGACATGTTCTACTGCAGGGTCTTCGCCACGGGCACGGCCCGCATCTCGGGCGACAAGGGGGCGGTGAACATGGATATAACGGCCTCGACCGACGGCAACTCCTCGTTCGTGATGCCGCTGTCGAGCAAGTCGAACATTTCGAACGCCGATTTCGTGGTCTTCGAGCAGCCCGAGCAGGCCGATACGCTCGACGACGTGGCGCGCAAGAAACTCTCCTTCGAACGCAAGCACCGCCAGAAATCCGACGCCGGGAGCCAGATGAAGATCACCCTCGCGCTCGACGTGCGGCCCGACGCCGAAGTCGAACTCGAAGTGGCGGGCAACACGGTCAAGGGGCGCGGCACGGGCGCGCTGAACCTCCAGATCAACCCCAAGGCCAATATTTTCGAGATCTACGGCGACTATACGATCGCGGAGGGCAGTTTCATGCTGTCGCTCCAGCAGATCATCAACAAACGCTTCACCATCGAGAGCGGTTCGTCGATCCAGTGGACCGGGTCGCCGATGAACGCGATGCTCGACATCGACGCCGTGTACAAGGTCAAGGCGTCGCTGCAACCCCTCCTGCAGGGCACGGCCGACCTCGGGGGCGACCGTTCGGTTCCCGTGGAGTGCGTCATTCACCTCGGCGAGCGGCTTTCGAACCCCACGATCACCTTCGACGTGCGGGTTCCCGGCTCCGATCCCGAGACGCAGAGCCTGATCGCCAATGCTCTCTCGACCCCCGAGACGGTCGACACGCAGTTCCTCTACCTGCTGCTGTTCAACAGCTTCATGTCCGAGAACTCGTCGCAGGCCTCGTCGAACATCGGCAGCTCGGTGTCGGCGGCCACGGGACTGGAGTTCGTGTCGAACATGGTCAGCAACTGGCTTTCGTCGTCCGACTACAACGTGGTGATCCGCTACCGGCCCAAATCGGAACTGACGAGCGACGAGGTCGATTTCGGGCTGTCGAAGAGCCTGATCAACAACCGGCTGTTCGTCGAGGTCGAGGGCAACTACCTGATCGACAACAAGCAGGCCGTGAACAGTTCGATGTCCAACTTCATGGGCGAGGCCTACATCACCTACCTGATCGACCGGGCCGGGACGCTCAAGCTGAAAGCCTTCACGCAGACCATCGACCGCTTCGACGAGAACCAGGGTTTGCAGGAGACCGGCATCGGCGTCTACTTCAAGGAGGATTTCGACAACCTGCGCGACCTGCGGCAGCGGATCAAGGAGCGTTTTACGAACAAGAAGCGCAAGGCGCGGCGCATCGCCCGCCGTACGGCCCGCGCGGCCGAAAAGGCGGCCGAAGATGCGGACCGGAGCCGTCTGCGCGAACCGGCGGATACGCTTTCGCCGTTCGGATACGTTAAAGAGGAAGAGGATGAATAGAAGGTGAACTTTGCGGTTAAGCGAGAGCAGAGACTGCTTGAAAAGTGAAAGGTGTCCCTGCGGTGATTGAATCCGACTTGATGCCGGAGCCGTGAGACAACGACCCGACTAAAAGCGCGGGCGGAGGGGCCGGGGCGCGTGCGCCCCCGCGGGCGCAGACTGCAAAACCGGCGCTCGAAAACGAAATTGGAAGGATAAAATTTGTAAACTTAAATATTTCTAAACCATTATGACAACATTTTTGCAGGCTGCCGAGGCGGTGGCCGTAAGTGAGGAGACCCGTATGGGCTTGTGGACCCTGTTTACCAAAGGCGGCTGGCTGATGTGGCCGCTGCTGGCGCTGGGGGGCGTGACGATCTTTATCTTCGTGGAGCGTTTCATGGCCATCCGCAAGGCTTCGGTGCTGGACATGAACTTTATGAACCGCATCCGCGACTACATCTCCGACGGCAAGATCTCGACGGCCGTGAACCTCTGCAAGAAGACCGACACGCCCATCGCACGCATGATTGAGAAGGGCATCGAGCGCATCGGACGCCCGATGAGCGACGTGCAGACCGCCATCGAGAACGTCGCCAACCTCGAAGTCTCGAAACTCGAAAACGGCCTTCCGTTCCTGGCCCCGATCGCCGGCGGCGCGCCGATGATCGGTTTCCTCGGCACGGTGTTAGGTATGGTGCAGACCTTCATGGACATGTCCGCCGCGGGCGGCACGGTCGACCTGGGGCTGCTGTCGAGCGGCATGTACGTGGCGATGGTGACCACCGTGATGGGTCTGATCGTCGGCATTCCGGCCTACTTCGGCTACAACTACCTCGTGGCGCGCATCGAGAAGCTGGTGTTCCAGATGGAGGCCAACTCGATCGCGTTTATGGACATTCTGAATCAACCCGTTCAAAAATAGCGCGTTATGGCAATCAAACACGGATCGAAAGTCGATAAATCGTTCTCGGCCTCGTCGATGACCGACCTGATGTTCCTGCTGCTGCTGTTCCTCTTGATCGCCACGACGCTGATCAACCCCAACGCCCTGAAACTGATGCTTCCGAAGAGTTCGAACCAGTTGAAGGACAAGGCGATGACCACGGTGTCGGTTCAGGATGCGGGCCACGGCAAGTATCGTTACTATGTCGAATTGCAGGACGTGGGTTCGATCGGCGGCGTGGAGCGGGCGCTCAAGGCGCGGCTCGACGGGCAGAAGGACGCTACCGTCTCGCTCCACTGCGACAAGACCGTTGCGGTGGACGAGGTGGTGAAGGTTATGAATATCGCCAAGGACAATAATTATAAGTTGATATTGGCAACGACACCGAATTAGGCTGTAATTGCCCTCGCGTGCGACAAGCCCCTCCCGAGGGAGGGGTTTGGGGTGGGGTCAGACTTGTAAACGCGGCCAAAGGCCGCGATATCGGCGGTTTGATCGGCATGACGTTCCTAATTAAGGATAGAATCTGAATATGTATTACTACGATCCCGATAATAAATCCCCGCGACGGTGGGCGATGATCGCGACGGCAGTCTACGGCGTGCTGCTGGCCGGCTCGTTCGCGCTGGTGTCGTTCGATTTCTCGCCGGTGACGGACAAGCCGGGCGACACGATTCTCGTCGACTTCACCGAGCCGCCCGTTCCCGAGCCGCCCAGACCGCCCGTGAAGGTGGCCAACGAGCCGCGCGTGCACGATGTCGCGGCACCCGTGGAGCAGACGGCGCAGGTTGCGGGCAAGGACCCTGTGACGCAGACGCCCAACCCCAAGGCGCTGTTCAAGATGAACAAGGGCGGGGCCGACGAACCCGACAATGCGGGCAATCCCCGCGCTCCCGAGGGCGAGGACAAGGCCAGCGGCACGGGCCCGGGACTGAACCCCGACGGACTGGACCAGCTGGATCAGGGGCTGAAAGGGCGCGGACTGGTGGGCGACCTGCCCAAGCCGTCGTATCCCGGCGAGAAGGGCGGCAAGGTCGTGATCCGCGTGACGGTCGACGCTTCGGGCAAGGTCACGGGGGCTTCGTTCGAACCCAAAGGCTCGACGACGGACGCTGCCGAGCTGATCGAGGCGGCGAAAGCGGCGTGCAAGGCGCGATTCACAGAGAGCCGCGCCGCGGTGCAGGGCGGCACGATCACCTATATTTTCCGCATGGAGTAACGGGTGTGTTTGAGAAACCCGCGTCGGGTCGGCCGGGTCGGCGCCCGTTTTTTACCCGGTTTCCCGCCGCCCGCTGGTATGATATTGGATAAATACAAATTTTGGCTATGCGACATATCCTGTTAACCCTCTCGGCCTGCCTGGCGTTCGCTGCGGGCTATGCCGAAAAACCCGTAAAGGGGGCGCACCTCCGGCTGGAGAACGCGACCTACAATTTCGGCGACGTGCCCCGTAAGGGCGGCGACCTGGTCCGCGAATTCCGGTTCGTCAACGACGGTACGGCCCCGCTGGTGCTGGTGCGGGTCATCACTTCGTGTTCGTGCCTCAAGGCGTCGTTCTCGAAGCGTCCCGTGGAGCCGGCCGATTCGGGGGTGATCCGCATCATCTACGAACCCCACAAGAGCGAGCCGGGAGCCTTCAACAAGGTGATCCAGGTCTATTCCAATTCGGTCGACGGCCGCGACGTGATCACCGTGCAGGGCAACTCGATCGAGGGGCAGCCCCGCGGAAAGGTCAAGACCGAAAAGGTGAAAGTGAAGTATAAGTAAGAATATGAACGAGTCATCGGCATCCCGCAGTGCTGTCGACTGCCGCTTTCGCCGCCTTTGGCGTCGTTGGCAAGTCTGCCCCCCCCCACCCCCCCCCCGCCTCGGCGGGGGCTTATGGCAGGGCGCTGCCCGGGACCGAATGACATAATGAACCGAAATATGGCAATTCTTTTTTCAAACGCGACGGTGCTGCCGATGACGGCCGTCGGGAACGCCCCCCGCACCTTTGCGGGCTGGGTGGGCGTCGACGGCAACCGAATCGCGCTGGTCACGGAGTCGGAAACGGCCGCCGCGGAGTTCCGCGCGGCGCACCCCGGGCTTCGGGAGTTCGACTGCCGGGGCAAACTCGTGATGCCGGGGCTGGTGAACACCCACTGCCATGCGGCCATGACCCTGCAACGCAGCCTTGCCGACGACATCGCCCTGATGGAGTGGCTCCACGACTATATCTGGCCCTTCGAGGCGCGTCAGACGGCCGACGATGTGGCGCTGGGCATGACGCTCGGCGTGGTCGAGATGCTGCTGGGCGGCGTGACGTCGTTCGTCGACATGTACTATTTCGAAAACCGCTGCGTGGAGACGGTCGAACGGCTGGGCATCCGCGCCATGCTGGGCTGCAACTACTTCGATTCGAATGTCGACGAGGTGATGCCCCAGGTGGAGGAGGCCGTGCGGCTGGCCGCCGGATGCGACCGGGTGCAGATCGCCCTGGCGCCCCATTCGCCCTATACCGTGTCGCCCGAGAACCTCCTGCGCGGCAAGCGGCTGGCGGATAAATACGGCCTGCATCTGATGACCCATATCTCGGAGACGCAGGACGAGGTGCGCATCGTGCGCGAAAAGTACGGGAAAACCTCGGTCGAACACCTCGACGGGTTGGGACTGCTGGGGCCGAAGACCATCGGCGCGCACTGCATCCACGTGACCGACAGCGACATCGAGACACTCGCTGCGCGGGGCGTCGCCGTGTCGCACAACCCGCAGAGCAACATGAAAATATCGAGCGGCGTGGCGCCCGTCGAGCGGATGCGCGCCGCGGGTGCGCTGGTGACGGTCGGCACGGACGGAACCTGCTCGAACAACGATCTTGACATGTTCGAGGAGGTGCGCACGGCGGCCTTCCTGCAAAAATCCGCGACGGGCGATCCCGTGGCCCGGCCTGGGAGGCGCTGCGGCTGGCGACGGCGAACGGCGCGCGGGCGATGGGCTATGCCGACGGCGAACTGGGCGTCGTCCGCGAGGGCGCGCTGGCCGACCTGATCGTCGTGGACCTTCAGAAACCCCATTTGCAGCCCGTCAACGACGTGGTGTCGAATCTGGTCTACTGCGGCAAGGCCTCGGATGTCGATACGGTGGTCGTCGACGGACGGATCGTCGTCGAGAACCGCTGCGTGGCGGGCGTCGACCTGCCGGCGCTCTATGCCGGGGTTGCGGCGGCCGTCGCGCGAATCAAAGCCGGCCGATGACCGGATGCGGAGGGGCGCGGTGCGGGGCGTCCCGTCCCGCAGATCCGGCTCGCAGCCGGGTGGCATCGGAATTGCGTTGAACCACCTGATTATAAAAACTATCGAATTATGGATCACAAGGTAACTTTCGGCGGCAAGCCCGTGACGCTTGTCGGCAATCGCTGCAAAGTGGGGGAGACGGCCCCCGTATTTACGGTCACCGATGCGGGTCTGCAACCCGTGTCGTCGGACGTTTTCCACGGCAAGGTGCGCATTTACAGCGTCTTTCCGTCGGTCGACACCCCGGTCTGCTCGTTGCAGAACATCCGCTTCAACCGCGAGGCGTCGAAACTGGGCGACGACGTGGTCGTCGTGTCGCTGTCGGTCGACCTGCCCTTTGCGCAGAAACGCTTCTGCGCCGCCGAGGGCATCGACCGCGTGCATGTCTTCTCGGATTACAGGGAGCTGGATTTCGGCATGAAGTACGGCTTCGTGATCGACTCCCTGCGCCTGCTGGCGCGCGGCGTGGTGGTCGTGGACCGCGACGACGTGGTGCGCTACGTGGAGTACGTGCCCGAGGTCACCCACGAGCCCGACTACGAAAAGGCGCTGGCCGTGGCGCGCGAACTGGCGAAGTAAGCCGCCGGGACGGCCGAAAAAAAGCGGACCCTTTCTCGGGTCCGCTTTTGTCATTTCCGGAAATCCGGGGTCAGGGCTTCACCAGCGACCGGCTCCGGCCCCACATGTTGCGAGCCGCCGTGACGAGAACGGCGAGGAACGAGGCGGGGATGAGCGCGAGGATCAGCGGCTGCCAGCAGAGGGCAGGGCCTTCGGCGTAAAGGATGACACTGGCGGCATAGTGGATGAGTCCGACGGTCAGCTAGGCCGTCAGCGTCACCGACCCGATCGTGATGTTGAGCCGCGAGGGGGAGTAGCGGCCCGCCTTCTTCGAAAAGAGGTTGCCGTTCATCTCCCAGGGGCGGCACAAGGCTCCCAGCCGATAGCGCTCCGGAATTTTCAGTCCTTCGGCTTCCTCCTGTTCGATCTCGAATATGTAGCGTTCGTAGACCTCGTACCAGGCTTTCGACCCCTTGGCCATCATGATCCAGATCAGGGCGAACGACGTTCCGAGCAGCGCCACCGCGCAGGCGGCTTCGTTCAGCGCCAGGAAATTGGCCGCTCCGGGTCCGGCGGTCAGGATTTCGGACGCCAGCGCTCCGTAGACGGCGAAACAAAAGACCAGAAAAATGGAAAGAAGGAACGATCTCCGCCACAGGTTCGTGGCTTCGAACCGCCGGCATTGGTAGAATCCTTCTCTCAACTCCTTTAAAGAAATATGGTAAATCTGTTTTGGTGAATAAAAAGGAAAATATAGTCGTTGCGTAACTACTTTTTTCGCAGGTAGACCGTCGCCGTGCGCGAGGTGTTGTAGATGCGGATATGGGGCTGCCGCTGTCCGTCGCCCTTTTCGGCGTCGAACGAGAAGTGTTCGGCCGCCATCGACTGCCGCTCCTGTCCGCCGAAGCGGCTTTCGTCGGTCGAGAGCACCGGGACGTACTTGCCCGGGGCCTGCACCGGAAGTTCGTAGTCGGGGATCGAGGCCGAAGGATGCCAGTTGAAGACGAACAGCAGGTCGCCGTGCGAGAAGGCCATCGTCTTGTTGCGCTCGTCCATCAGCAGATTCCACGGGTAACCGTCGGCAAGAACCTTGTATTTTTTCACCAGCCGGATCATCGCGCGGTCGAAATCGCCCAGCCACGCATAGCGCAGGAATCCGTTTTTCGCGAGCGACCACTGCCGCCGGGCGTGGGCGTAGCTCCAGCCGTTGCCCTCGCGCGGGAAGTCGATCCACTCGGGATGCCCGAACTCGTTGCCCATGAAGTTGAGGTAGGCCTGACCGCCCGTGGAGATGGTCATCAGGCGGATCATCTTGTGCAGGGCCATGCCGCGGTCGATGACGATGTTCTCCGAAGCGCGGTCCATGTGGAAATACATCTCCTTGTCCATCAGCCGGAAGGCGATGGTCTTGTCGCCGACGAGCGCCTGGTCGTGCGACTCGGCGTAGGCTACGGTCTTGACTTCGGGCAGGCGGTCGGTCATCACCGACCACATCTCCCGGATGTCCCACTGCTCGTCGGGCACCTCCTTCAGCTGCTTGATCCAGAAGTCGGGGATGGCCATGCCCAGGCGGTAGTCGAATCCGATGCCGCCGTCGGCGATCGGGATGCACATCCCCGGCATGCCGCTCACGTCCTCGGCGATGGTCACGGCCGAAGGCCGGAAATCGTGCGCGAGGCGGTTGGCCAGGGTGAGGTAGGTGAGAGCGTCCCCGTTGACCCCCTCGTCGAAGAAACGGTCGCGCGAATCGAACGTGACGTAGCCGTGGTGGCGGTAGATCATCGACGTCACGCCGTCGAAGCGGTAGCCGTCGAAATGGAACTCGTCGAGCCAGTATTTGACGTTCGACAGCAGGAAGTGCTGCACCTCCTCCTTGCCGTAGTCGAAGAGTTTCGAATCCCAGTACTGCTGGTAGCCCGCGTCGCCCGGCGGCGAGTAGAGATGGTCGGTGCCGTCGAGGGAGTTGATCCCCTCGTTGAGGTTCTTGACGTAGTGGGCGTGCACGAGGTCCATGATCACCGCCAGCCCCAGTTCATGGGCGCGGCGGATCAGCTCCTTCAGCTCCTCGGGCGTGCCGCAGCGCGACGAGGGGGCGAAGAAACTCGACACGTGGTAACCGAACGACCCGTAGTAGGGGTGCTCGGCCACGGCCATCAGCTGCACGGCGTTGTAGCCGTCCTTTTTGATGATCGGGAGTATCTTTTCGGTGAATTCGCGGTAGGTTCCCACGCCTTCGCGCTCCTGGGCCATGCCCACATGGGCTTCGTAGATCAGCAGACTGCCGATCTTCGAGGCGTCGAACGCGTCGCCCCGCCAGTCGAACGGTTCCGCGGGGTTCCAGAACTGCGCCGTGTAGTTTTTGGTCTCGTCGTCCTGCACGACGCGCCGGGCGTAGGCCGGGATGCGGTCCAGCCAGCCGTTGTCGCCGTGGACGTGGATCTTGTAGAGCGAGCCGTGCCGCAGCCGGTCGCGGTACATCGCCGCGGGGAAAAAGGCGCTCCAGACCCCCGCGGCATCCTTGTGCATGCGGATTTCGGTGCGCTGCCAGTTGTTGAAGTCGCCGAAGACGTAGACGTCGTGCGCCCCCGGCAGCCACTCGCGCAGCCACCAGCCGTCCAGCACGTCGTCCCACTGCCAGCCGAAATAGCGGTAGCCGTTGGCGTAGTCGACGAGCGATCCCGCCGAGCGTCCGATGTCGGCCATTTTCCGCTCGTAACGCTCGTGGCGCAGGTTCATCTGCGCCTCGACGGGCTGTAACCATTCGTCGCGTTCGACGATCGGAAGTCTTCGGGTCGTTTTTTCCATAGGGGAGTCGATTTTCTACAAAGGTAATAAAAAGTCGGATGGGAGCAAAACCGAATCGCACCCGGGTCCGGTTATGCGTTCCGACTGATAAAAGTGCCGTTGCGACACTAAATATATGAAAAATTTTTCTATCTTTGTCCACGAACAAAAAAACGTATCCATTACTAATACCCAATTCTACTATGCTCAAGCAACCTAAAGGTTTGATTGCCGCGGCTCTCGCCAATACGGGCGAACGTTTCGGTTTCTACACCATGATGGCCATTCTGACGCTGTTCCTGATGTCGAAATTCGGTATCGACGGCGAGCAGGCCGGGAAAATCTATTCGTTTTTTTATACCTCGATCTACATCCTGGCGCTCGTCGGCGGCCTGATCGCCGACCGGCTGCGCAACTATAAGGGGACGATCATCGCGGGTATTCTGGTGATGACGGCGGGGTATGCCGCGCTGATGGTTCCCACCGTTACGTCGAAGACCGTGGTGATCGGCGCACTGATGCTGATCGCCTTCGGCAACGGTCTGTTCAAAGGCAACCTCCAGGCGCTCGTGGGGCAGCTTTACGACAACGAACAGTATGCCAAACTGCGCGACACGGGCTTTCAGATTTTCTACATGTTCATCAACATCGGCGCGATGTTCGCACCGTTCGCCGCCGTGGGCGTGCGCAACTGGTGGCTCCGCACGCAGGGATTCCTCTACAATTCCGACCTTTCGGCCCTCTGCCACCAGTATATCGGCGGCACGATGAGTCCCGAAGTGGCCCAGGGCCGTTTCAGCGAGCTGGCTGCCGAAGTGAGCCTCGGCGGCGTCCCGGCGGACATGGGCGTTTTCGCGCAGAGCTATCTCAACGCCTTCAACACCGGATTCCACTATGCGTTCGGCGTGGCTATCGTGGCGCTGGTCTTCTCGCTGGTGGTTTTCCTGGCCAACAAGAAGAAGCTGCCCGATCCCAAGGTTGCGGCCGCTTCCAGGACGACGCCTTCGAAGGCCGAAATCCAGCAGGATGCGCGTGAGATCAAACAGCGTCTCTATGCGCTGTTCGCCGTGTTCGCCATCGTGATCTTCTTCTGGTTCTCGTTCCATCAGAACGGTCTGACGCTGACGCTCTTCGCGCAGGATTACACCCGTCTCGAAATTTTCGGCATGCCCATCACGGCCGAGATTTTCCAGTCGGCCAACCCCTTCTGCGTGGTGTTCCTCACGCCGGTCATCATCGCCGTGTTCGCCTGGCTGCGCAACCGCGGCAAGGAGCCTTCGACTCCGATGAAGATCGCGATCGGAATGGGCATTGCCGCATTCGCCTACGTGCTGATGGTCTTCGGGTCGCTGGGCCTTCCCAAACTCGCCGAAGTGCAGGCGCAGGGCGGTCTCTCGTTCGCCGAGCGCGTCACGCCGTGGCTGCTGGTGGCCACCTACCTGATCCTGACCATCGCCGAACTGTTCATCTCGCCGCTGGGCCTGTCGTTCGTGTCGAAGGTCGCTCCGCAGAAACTCCAGGGCCTGATGCAGGGCTGCTGGCTGGGCGCCACGGCGCTGGGCAACGGCCTGCTGTTCATCGGCCCGATCCTCTACAAGCGCATCTCGATCTCCGCGACGTGGAGCATCTTCGTCATCGTCTGCGCCATCTCGATGTTCGCCATGCTGGCCATGGTCAAATGGCTCGAACGGGTCACGAAATAGACGGGGCGTTCCCGTTTTGGACAAAGCCGCCGCAGAATTTCTGCGGCGGCTTTTTTGCTCCGGTCTGCGCTGGCATGCTCGTTATGCGGACGGCCGCCGCATGATCCCCGAAGCGCCGTGCGGTCTGCCCGCCGAAGGGCGATTTCCCGCGTCCGGTTTTGCATGAAGGAGTCCTGATAGGCTCCTTTTTTGTTGTTTTCGTCAGAAAACCGGGAAAAACAGAAAACTTTTTTTGTTTTATAAGTTTTGGCGCGTATATTTGCATCCGTATCAATCGGATTGGATCATGGATCAGAAGGAACGAATCATAGAACAGGCGATGCACATGTTCGTCTCGCAGGGCATCAAGTCGGTGCGCATGGACGACATCGCGCAGCAGCTGGGGGTCTCGAAACGGACGCTCTACGAATTGTTCGGCGACAAGGAGGGGCTGCTCTACCTGGCGATGGACCGCTATTTCGAAAAGAAACGCATCGAGCGCGCCGCGGTGTGCGCCCATGCGCGCAACGTGCTCGAAGCGATGTTCATGGTGCTGGGCGGCGTGATGGACAACGCCGAAGTCATCCAGCGGCTGCTGAACAACCTGCGCAAGTTTTACCCGGCGGTGCACGACAAGATGACGCGCGAAGGCACCGCCAAGAGCCGCCGCGACCTGCAGGAGATGCTGGAAAAGGGGATTGCCGACGGGCTGTTCGTCGACACGATCAATCTCGATCTGGCCATTTCGGTGCTTTACTACACGGCTTCGGCCATCACCGTGCGCAAGGACCTCATTCTGCCCGCGGGCATGACCGAGCGCAAGGCGTTCGTGCAGATCATCAGCAATTTTTTCCGCGGCATCTCCACGACCAAGGGGCTGCTGCTCGTCGACGACTACCTGAAACGCTACGAGCCTGCCAAAACCGTTCACCGGATGCAATAGCCGGCGCGAAGGGGCGGGGACTGAAATATCCGTCCGTTCCGTTCGTCCGCATAAATGATAATGACAACATAATTTTACCGAATAATGATGAAACGACTTTTTTTGATCATCGCCTTTTGGGCGGCGGGCGTCGCCGGCGCTTCGGCGCAGATGCGGCTGACGCTTCCCCAGGCGCTGGATCTCGCCTTGAGCGAAAACCCGACCGTCAAGGTCGCGGAGATGGAGGTGCAGCGTTACGACTACGTGAAGCGCCAGACGTGGGGCAACCTGCTGCCGCAGATTTCGGCGTCGGGCAGCTACACCCGTTCGATCGTGAAGTCCGAGATGCGCGGCGGCATTTCGTTCGGAGCCGATAACACCTTCGCCGTGCAGGGCGACCTGTCGCTGCCGCTCTTCGCGCCGTCGGTCTACCGCACGCTGAAGATGAACGACGCGCAGATGGCCACGGCCGTGGAGGCCGCACGCGCCTCGCGCATCGACCTGACGGCCGAGGTGAAGAAGGCCTTTTACAACATCCTGCTCGCCGAGCAGTCGCTCGCGGTGCTCCGCGAGTCGGAGGCCACGGTGCAGCGCACGGTCGACGATACGCAGGTGCAGTACAAGCACGGACTGGCCTCGGAATACGACCTGCTGACCGCGCAGGTGCAGTTGAGCAACCTCAAGCCCACGATCCTCCAGACCGAGAATTCGATCAAGCTGGCCAAGCTGATGCTCAAGATGTACCTCTCGATTCCCGAGGACGTGGAGATCGAGGTGGTGGGCGAGCTGGACGCCCT
>OGKD01000945.1_pt1 | contig 17701 bp, 10 predicted proteins | sample 1572371 | NCBI WGS metagenome assembly OGKD01 (sample SAMEA2582096, study PRJEB24529) | metagenome | biome: Human gut stool | place: China | collected 2011 | reverse complement strand
GTTCATAACGAGGTATCACGAGAGATCATTCTCCCGATCTGCTACAAGGCATCCGATGAGTGGGGCAACTCCATCCATCTTTGGACATTGCATTATCTGGATCCCGATGTATTAGGTTTCACCGGCGGTATGTGGAACGGTATCAACGCCCAGCCGGATTTTGTCCGCACATTTGATACGGAAGATCCTCGTTACGAAGGTTCGTTCTTGATCGGCCCGATGATCGACCCTAGCACGGGAGAGATTTTGAAAACGACCCTAGGACATGACTTGATCCATACGATCGACTTAAATGTGGTACCGGGAACAGAGAAAACCGATGCGGACGGTAACTTAACTCCGTGGGGCGAAGTTCACCAAGAAGACGGCGCACGTATCAATAAGTGGGTATATGAGAAAGGCATGCAAAATACCAATATGGAGAACGATATCGCTATTTTCCGTCTGGCTGATGTATACCTAATGAAAGCGGAAGCCTTGGTTCGCATGGGCGGGGATCTCGGTGAAGCTACTCGTCTGGTAAACGCTATCCGGGAAAGGGCTTATGGTAATTCCGATCATAATTACACGAGCGTGACATTAGATGATATTTATAACGAGCGTGGTTATGAGTTGGCATTCGAATTTGTCCGCCGCCAAGATATGATCCGCTTCGGGACTTATCTGAAACCGAGATATATGAAGCCGAAACAGACTCCGGAATATCGTAAGATCTTCCCGATCCCGTTCAAGGCTTGGCAGAAGAACAATAATTTGGTTCAGAACCCGGGATATCCGGCATTCTAATCATATCAGTCTGTTTTTAATCTCAATTCTTTAGACCCCAATTCAATTATTAATCATAATATGAACAAATTTATGAAAGAGGTAAATAAACAATCCAGTCCGACTGGAATCTCTAGAAGGGAATTCCTTGGGATGGCAGCCACAGGCGCTGCCGCCCTTACGATCCTGCCCAGCTTTACCGTAGCGGGATTAGGACATGTAGCTCCCAGCGATAAGCTTTATATCGCGAAAATAGGCTGCGGCGGTATGGGAGCCGCCGATTTGGGTAGCTTAATGAATACGCCGCATAAGAACGCGGCGATCACCTGTCTGTGCGACGTGGATGACCGTCAATCTGTCGACGCTCGCAAGACCTATCCAAAAGCTAAGTATTTTAACGACTTCCGTGAGATGTACGAGAAGGAAGGTAAGAACTTCGATGCCGTATGTATCTCCACCCCGGATCATAACCATGCGATCCAAGCTTTCGGCGCTATGCGGATGGGTAAGCACGTATATCTGCAAAAACCGATCGCGCACGATATTTACGAGGCACGTATCCTTACCGAGGCTGCCAAGAAATATAAGGTCGTGACCCAGATGGGTGACCAAGGTAACTCTTGCGACGGTATGCGTACCCTTCGTGAATGGCTCGAGGCAGATCTGTTGGGTGACATCCAGAAAGTATATTGCTGGACCAACCGCCCCGTATGGCCGCAAGGTATTCCTTGGTTGAACCAGAAACCGCCTGTTCCTAAAGGCTTGAATTGGGATTTATGGTTAGGAACAGCGGAGTATGTAGACTATGTGGATAATTTGGTTCCGTTCAACTGGCGTGGTTGGTGGCGTTTCGGTACAGGAGCTCTTGGAGATATGGGTTGCCACATCATCGGCCCTCCATTCAAATTGCTTCAATTAGGCTATCCGACCGAGGTTTCTTGCAGCACGACCAATGTTTACTCCGGAATCTTCGAAGAAGCCTATTATCCTGAAAGTTGCCCGGTAGCCAGCTCGATCCGTTATAAATTCAAGAAGAAAGACGGAAGCGACTTGAGCCTATATTGGATGGACGGCGGTATCATGCCAGAACGTTTCGAGGAGATCGACCCAGATGCCGATATGACCTGCACGATGGGAGACTTGGATATGATGGACGTGGAAGGCGCAACCGTATTCGTAGGTACGAAAGGTATGGCTTCTTGCGGCTGGGGTGGTTCCGATCCAAGATTCTGGCCGAAGGGGGTAAAGGCGAACAAGAAACCTTTATTCAACAAAGACGTGAACATTCCTCATAAATATAAACGTATCGAAGGGGGTACGAATGGCCACTATTGGGCATGGATCGACTCTTGTATCGCAGGGTACGACAAGGCGGACGTAGAATCTCCATTCGAAGGATACGCCGGTCCGTTGACGGAGACCGTATTGATGGGTAACTTGATCTTACGGAGCCATAATATCCGGGAACAAGTGAAACATAACGACTCGATCTACGGAGAGCGTGAAGGCTTCATCTATCCGGGAAGAAACAAGACTTTCCTATGGGATGGAGCGAATATGCGTATCACCAATTTCGAGCAGGCGAACCAATTCATCAAGCGGAAATACCGCGATGGATGGGAAGACCTGAAGTTATAAAAGCTAACAGGAATCTAACGGTAACCTAACAGGAACCTAACAAATTCCTAATAATTATCTAACAAGTTTCTAACAAACAACAAACATTCATAATAGCGATGAAAAAGATTTATAGCAGTATTATGGCCGTAGCCTTATTCGCATCGGCCTTGTCATGTACCTCCGGCGGTAATACCAACGATGCCGGAACGCAAACCGCCCAAACCCAAGCCCTCGATAGCGACGGTATCCCTACGGGAGGCGAGTGGATCACCATGTTCGACGGCAAGACCTTGAACGGATGGCGCGGCTATTGCCGTCAGGATGTACCCCAAGGTTGGGTGGTTGAAGACGGATCGATCACCTATAAAGGTAGCGACAATAAGGCAGACACGGGCTTCGGCGACTTGATCTACGACAAGAAGTTCAAAAATTTCGTTTTCGAGATCGAATGGAAGATCGACAAGGCCGGTAATAGCGGTATCTTCTATACAGCGCAAGAAATTGAGGGTACACCTATTTATTACTCCAGCCCAGAATATCAGTTACTCGACAACGAGAATATGCCGGACGCATGGGAAGGTTGCGACGGTAACCGTCAGGCCGGTGCCGTATATGACATGATTATGCCGGATCCACAACCCGTAAAACCGTACGGAAACTGGAACAAGACGAGAATCGTTGTCTATAACCAACGCGTGATCCATTACATGAACGACGTGAAAGTGCTGGAATTCCAGTTCGGTACACCGGTATGGCGTGCGTTAGTGGATCATAGTAAGTTCAGCAAGTTCAGCACGAGTCCGGAGAAATGCCCGGAAGCTTACGACTTGATGCTACAATGCGGAAAACAACCGGGTTACATCGGTATGCAAGACCACGGTTATGGTGTTTGCTTCCGCAATATCCGAATCAAAGAGCTCTAAAATCGTATGAGAATAGAGATTTGTCAATCTTATGAGGCATTAAGCCTTAAGGCAAAAGAGATTGTTACCTCAGAGTTAGGGCAGCACAAGGCACTTACGCTTTGTGCCGCCACTGGGGGCTCTCCTACCCGGATGTATGAGTTGCTGGTAGAGGAAGCCAGTCGCCAACCGGAATTATTCTCCCAATTCACGGTACTAAAGCTTGATGAATGGGGAGGAATCCCGATGGACCACCCGGGTACGTGCGAGTCGTATCTACGGAACTATTTCGTAGGTCCGCTTCAAATCCCGGAAGACCGGTATATAGCGTTCCAAAGCGATCCGGAAAATCCTGAGGCAGAATGTGAGCGGATCCAACAGATACTGGATCAAAAAGGCCCTATCGTCATTTGTATATTAGGAATAGGGATGAACGGCCATATCGCCTTGAACGAGCCGGCTCCTTCCTTGCATACGAATTGCCATGTGGCTCATCTGTCCCAGAAATCCTTGCAACATCCCATGATCGCCGGGGATACGGAGAAACCGGGATACGGACTGACATTAGGCATGGCGAATATCTTTCAGTCACGCCTGATTATCCTTCTTATCAACGGGATAAAGAAAAGGGAGATTACTCAAGCTTTCCTTGAACAGAAGATCTCGACGGAGTTGCCGGCCTCCTTATTGTGGCTGCACCCGAACGTGATTTGCCTGATCGACAGGGAAGCGGCGCATAGTTCTAATTAAGCTTTTACAATTATCATGAAATACGCTATCGCATTAGACATTGGAGGAACAAGCATAAAATATACTCTTGTGAACCAGAATGGCGACATTCTTTACGAATCGTCGGAAACCACACAATCAAAAGAGAATCCACGCCCATTATCCGATACCATAAAAAGTATCGTACGGAAAATGACAGACTACGCCCGTTCCCGGGATTGGGGGATTTACGGAATTGGCATAGGTGTACCTTCCGTAGTAGATAATGGGGTGGTTCTCTTTGCCAATAATCTTCCTGAACTAGATAACCAACAATTGGATCTTGCGTTAGCGGAATTTAATCTACCGGTATTCATCGACAACGACGCAAACCTTATGGGGTTGGGCGAGGTGATATATGGGGCGGCTAAAGGTCTCTCCGATATCGTTTTCCTGACGGTGGGTACCGGCATAGGGGGCGCCTTGTTCTTGAACGGCCGGCTTTATGGCGGCTACCGGAACCGGGGCACCGAACTTGGGCACTTAATTATTCATGGTCTGAATGGGAATCAATGTACTTGCGGAGCGTCCGGTTGCCTAGAGGCACACGCTTCCGTAAGTGCGTTGATCGCCTTATACCGGCAATTATTGGAGAAGAACGGACGAGAGATACCTTCCCGTATCGATGGAAAATATATAGTAGAGCGCTATAAAGCTCAGGAGAAAGAGGCCGTACTCGCTATGGAGGATCATTTCCGGAATCTGTCCCTAGGCGTAGCGAGCCTTATCAACATTTTCGCTCCGCAAAAGGTGATTATCGGCGGAGGCATTTCGGAATCCGGAGATTTCTACATTGACAATATACGGGAGCAGGTCGGGAAATACGTGATGAAGGAAACCTCGTACTTCACGACTATCGAGCTTGCCCGATTAGGAAATAAGGCCGGATGCCTCGGGGCGGCGGCATTGGTGTTTAATCATTGAATCTATCTATCATGAATAAGAATAATTGGATCGTACTCCTCATCTTGTGTATTTGGTTTGTCATTTCTTTTGTTACCAATATATTAGGCCCTATGCTACCGATGATTATCGATAGTTTTGGGCTGAGCCTGACATTGGCCGCATTCTTGCCGTTCTCGTTTTTCTTGGCATATGGCATCATGTCGATCCCGGCAGGAATGATCATCGAGCGTTTCGGGGGAAAGATTTCCTTATTGATCGCTTTCAGTCTGGCGTTTTTGGGTGCGGGGCTTTTCGTCATGTTCCCGACCTACCCTATCGTATTAACTTCCCTTTTCGCTATCGGTCTGGGCATGGCGATGCTACAGGTGATCATATTGCCTTTGATGCGTGAGGCGGGCGGAGAGAAAAAATATGCCTTTAATCAGGTATTGGCCCAGATCGTATTCGGAGCCGCTTCTTTCATGAGCCCGTTCGTCTTGGCCAGACTTATGCGAAAATTAACCGGTGAGGATTCGGCAAACGACTTCTTCATCCGTTTCCTCAAAGGGATAACGCCGGAGAGCTTACCTTGGAGCTCGCTCTATTTTATCTTTACGATTGTTTTTGTCATCATGTTAGTGGTTATCTCTTATGTCAAATTCCCGCAAGTAGAATTAAAGGAAGATGAGAAGGCGGGAACGGTACAGAATTATAAGGAATTGCTCAGGCAAAAACAAGTTATATTCTATTTCTTAGGGATTATCGCTTATGTGGGAACCGAGCAAGGATTGGCGAATTGGATGAGCCTTTTCTTGAATATGTATCATGGGGTCAGCCCGGAAGGAGCCGGGGCTACTACGGTTGCTTGGTTCTGGGGATTGATGTCCATCGGCTGCTTGTTGGGATTGGTGATCGTTAAGTTAATCGACTCAAAGCTGATGTTACGTATCTTCTCGATGATAGCGATCCTTAATTTAGCGATAGCGCTCTTCGGTCCTACGCAAGTAGCGATTATCGCTTTCGCTTGTTGCGGCTTCTCGATCTCGATCATGTTTTCGGTGATATTCGCCTTAGCCCTTAACTCCGTGGATAAGCATCATGGGGCTTTTTCCGGTATCTTGTGTACGGGTATTTTCGGTGGGGCATTGATTCCGTTCATCATTGGTGGACTTGGAGATCTGATCGGGTTGCGCTATTCCATGTTTTTCCTATTTATCACGCTGGGCTATATCTTGAGTATTTCCTATTGGGCAAAACCATTGGTCAAGAATGAGACCGTCAGTCTTAAGGAATTGTTGAAGCAGTTAAACCGTACAAAATAAATATGTATATCTTTGGCCTATAAAATTATCATCCATGAAAAAAGAATCAATCTACCTCGTTCTGGCATTTTTTATACTTTGCGCTCACTCTTTATACGCAAATAAAAGCGTGCGATTGTCTTCTCCAAACGGAAAGATCAAGTTCTCCTTGGTTTTGGATAAGAATAGCCCGGTATACAGCGTAGCGTTTAATAAACAAACCCTGATCCAAGACTCTCCGCTAACGTTGACTTTCGATAATGGGGCGTTCGGGGAAAATGTAAAGATCAACAAACCCGTGTTCAGTACGAAGGAAGAGACCTACGAATTGATCGTTGGTAAGGCGAAACATATACATAGCCTTTCCAAAGAGGTAATCATCCCGCTAGAGGAAACCGTTCAGCCTTTTCGCAAGATTAATCTGGTCGTAAGGGCTTTCGATGACGGTATCGCCTTCCGCTATGAGTTTCCGAAGCAAAAAGGATGGGATTCGTATATCATGTATGACGAGGGAACCACCTTCAACCTACAAAGTAACCCGAACGTAACCACTTTATTCCTCCCCAACTACCAAAGTTCCCACGAAGGTAAATATACGGTCACGGATTATACCGACATGGATAATAAACGATTGATGGATATGCCCGCCCTGTTCTCTTTCCCGAACCATGTTTATATGGCGATTACCGAGGCGGCGGTTCGTGATTACGCCGGTATGTACCTATGGAAAGAAAACGGGGCTCTTCTCGGGAAACTATCACCTAAACTGGGACAAGAACGTATCAAGGTAGAGGCATCCCTACCCCATCAATCTCCTTGGCGGGTCTTGATGATCAGCGATCAAATCGGTTCCTTGATAGCGTCCAATATCCTTACGAATCTCAATGAGCCTTGTAAGATAGAGGATACGTCTTGGATTAAGCCGGGTAAGACTACTTTTACGTGGTGGAACGGAAATGTCGTTCCGGATACGACTTTCCTTGGCGGAAACAATTTCCCCACGAATAAATATTACATTGATTTCGTAGCCCGTAACGGATTGGATTATCACTCGATCTACGGGAACGCCGAGCAAGCTTGGTATGACGAGGATGGAGCCGGATTCGGTTCTCCGGGCCCGAAAGCGGACATCTTGAAAGTCGTTCCGAGCCTTAATATGCAGGAGATTTGCGATTACGCCAAGAGCCAAGGCGTACGTATCCATTTATGGACCAACTGGAAGCCTCTGTACGCGAAGATAGACGAGGCTTTCGCCCAATTCGAGAAATGGGGAATCGCCGGTATGATGATCGATTTCATGGATCGAGACGATCAAGAGATGATCCGCATCCAAGAAGAGTTCTTGGCGAAGGCGGCCAAGCATCATCTATTCGTGCAATTCCACGGAGCTTGCAAGCCGTCTGGATTGAACCGTACCTATCCCAATGAGTTCACCCGCGAGGGTACGCTTAATTATGAGCATTGTAAATGGGACAAGGATACCGATGCGGATCATGACATCCATATGCCTTTTACCCGTTTATTAGCGGGAGCGACAGATTATCATTTAGGTGGTTTCCGCTCTTTGCCAAGGGATAAGTTCAAGAACCAAGAACGTAACCCTTACGTAATGAGTACCCGTTGCCATATGTTAGCGATGTACGTGGTATTAGAGAGCTATCTCGGCATGATTTGCGATACGCCGGAGGCTTACGAGGGACAACCGGGATTCGAGTTCCTGAAAGCCGTGCCTACGACTTGGGACCAAACAGTCGTTCCGAACGCTTCCGTCAATGAATACGTAACGATCGCCCGCAAAAAGGGAGAGGATTGGTTTGTCGGTACGATCAATAACAGCCAAGCACGCAGTATCGATGTAGACCTCAAGTTCTTGGATAAGGACAAGAAATATAAGATAACGATCTATAAAGATGCTGAAGATACGAATATAGACTCGAACAAACTCGTAAAAGAGGTTAAGGAGATCACCTACAGGGATAAAATCACCCTTCCGCTGGCCTCCGACGGAGGATCGGTCTTTCATATTCAACCCATCTGACGCAATCCACCCACTGCAACCCGGGTTGCAGTGGTACTGCAAGGCTGATGCAGTAATACTGCAACGCCCATACAGTAACGCTGCAACGCCCGTGCAGTAATAAGACAAAGCTTTCGGATAAAAAGCAAGTATTGGAGGAACCGGAACAATTGATTACTTTTGTGCTCAAAAGTATATAAATGAGTTACAATTGGAATACACGGACGGAACTTTTGTTTGGAGCCGAGCGTATGGAGCGCTTATCCCGTAGCCATGTATTGGTAGTTGGGTTAGGAGGTGTGGGAGCTTATGCCGCCGAGCAGATTTGCCGGGCCGGAGTAGGAAAGATGACGATCATAGACGCCGATACGGTAAACGAGAGTAATATCAACCGCCAATTGCCCGCCCTTCATTCCACCCTAGGGATGCCGAAAGCCGAGGTCGTAGCCAAGCGTTTGCTCGATATCAATCCCCAGTTGCAACTAACCGTCCTGAATGAATTCCTGCGAGACGAGCGGACGGAGGAGGTACTCCTATCGGCCCCTCTCGATTTCGTGGTAGATGCCATCGATTCCCTAAGTCCCAAGGTATACCTGATGTACCAAGCATATATCCATAAGATCCCCATCGTGTCCTCCATGGGGGCGGGCGCTAAGGTAGACCCGTCCTTGGTACGGATTGCGGATATCTCCAAGACAATCAATTGCGCCCTCGCGAAAGCGGTGCGGAAACGGTTGCGTCCTCTAGGCGTAAGCAAAGGGATTCCCGTCGTATTTTCCACCGAGTTCGCCGATCCGGACGCCGTGATCGAAGTTGAAAACGAAACATGTAAACGTACGACCACGGGAACGGTCTCTTATATGCCGGCCACGTTCGGTTGTTTCCTTGCCTCGCACGTCCTAAGAAACTTGATATGATACAAACCGAAGGAATAACGAAAAGTTTCGGTGCCTTACAAGTATTGAAAGGCATCGACCTCACGATAAACAAGGGCGAGGTTGTCGCTATCGTAGGCCCTAGCGGGGCGGGTAAGACAACCTTGTTGCAAATCATCGGGCGGCTGGTTATCAATGGCACGGAGACAAGACGATTGGGCGATAAGGAACTGGCGGCTTTCCGCAACCGGAATATCGGCTTCGTCTTCCAGTTCCATCAATTATTGCCGGAGTTCACGGCCTTGGAGAACGTGATGATCCCGGCACTGATCGCCAAGGAGAAATCGGCCGTGGCCGAGAAGCGAGCGAAAGAGATGCTGGACTTCCTGAAACTCTCCGATCGCATGGCACACAAGCCCGCCGAGCTATCCGGCGGAGAAAAGCAACGGGTAGCGGTAGCCCGTGCGCTTATCAACAACCCGGCGGTCATCCTAGCCGACGAGCCTTCCGGAAGCCTCGATACCAAGAACAAGGAAGAGTTGCACGCACTCTTTTTTGAATTGAGGGACCAGATGAACCAGACGTTCGTCATCGTGACGCATGACGAACAACTGGCTACAAATACAGACCGTGTAATCCATATTAGAGATGGAGTGGTAGAAGCTGCTTATTGAACCCGCAGCTTCACCGTCTTCTGGTCGTGGGCGATCTCCGCACGGATGATGTAGATGCCTGCCGGGAGATCGAACGTATAAGTCGGACGAGCGGGATATAAAGTACGTACCAAACGACCCATCGGCGTAAACACCTGTATCCGCTTCAACGCCTCGCTAGCACTGGCCACTACCCTACCCGATACGGCGGAATAGACAGAGATAGATTCCGCATCGCCTACCCCCTCATTACCGGTAGGCGAGCCCGCACTTAGGAAATAACGTCCATGGCTGCTGCCGTCCAAACGCAAGGTATACGTATTGTCCGACAGCTCCGTACTTTTACGGGTCACGGCATCGTACAGGTAAAGCGTCTCCGCCCAATCGCCGATACCCTCTATCGTCAGTGTAACCTCGCCCTTACCCTCGTCGGCATATACGCCAAGGGGCACTTGGTCGATCCGTCGTACTACGTTCACGCCCACGGCACGAGTCCCGGCGATAGTGTACACCTGCGGGATCTCCTCCAGTTCCGTATCCAGCAAGATTACGGCATCCTTATCTGCCTCATAGCTGTTCGTAGCATCATCCTGCCGCGTCAGCAAGGCCGTGCTGCGATATGCATCCCGCTCCGCTGTCAGCCTCAATACCGGGTTCTTGGCCATAGCGGTACGCAAGGAAGAAGAGACCTTCTCCGGCTCTCCTTGCATCATGGAGGGATCGAAACGAACGACCTTCAGATCGGCACCGGTTGTCGTACCTTCCGCTTTCGTTTTGGCCGCATCTTTCAGCTCTACAAAGAAGGCCTGCATGGGGGCGATAACGGCTCCGGAAGTAGTATCAGTATCTCCATTTTCCCATGCCACATCAAGCGTACCGACAACAAGCCCCTCTCCAATCTTCGTATCCAATGTCCAATATTTTTGCGCTAAGATAGCCTCATTCCCTTTCAAGAAACGAGCGATATCCAACAGATACATATACGGATTACCCAGCAGGAAGTGCTTACCGTCACCATCGGCGATGGCACGGACGGTTCCATTATCCGTATTCCACCATTCTTCCGTTCCATTCGCATCTGTCAATACCACCTCGATAGGCTCGTTATCCGCCAGCTTGCCGGCATTGATCCGTTCCGCTAAAGTCGGGGCTTTGGTCATGGCGGCTCTCAATGTAGCGTTTTTCGTCTCCGGTTTCCACGGTTCATAGTCGTAAGAGTCATCCGCTTTCGGCAGGCGTACCAAGACATTTCCATTCAAAGCATCCGCATTCTTCTTTTCTACGCTGGCATAGAATCCCTTTCCTAATGCGTAAGGGACGTTCACATCGTTGTATTCACGGCTCCAGTTGGATTGGACTACCTCGTAATGAGTTGTATCCAAACCATTCTCCGGAAAAGAAGCTATTTGATCTGCTTCGCTCTTCGGCACGTACATCGTGATCGCCTTGTCCCAAGCTTTCTGGTAGAAGGCAGGAGCTTGGCGGTCGTTGTCAGCCGTGCTGTAGGTGATATCGGCGAAAGCATTGGTGTTCTGACGGCCCGTGTTCTTCACGGTGTACATATCGCCGGCGAATACGCTTTGCAGGGGCGATGCCATCCAATATTTCGCATTAGGTGTCATCTCGAATTCCACGCGGGCGGTGTCGTACGTCAGGAGTTGCTGACGGCGTAACTGCGCCTCGGGTTTGAAATAGATAGCCTTTACCTTATTTATATAGTACGGAGCTACGATAAGTCCTTTATCATTCTTATTTACCGCCATATCATATTGGATATATTGGGTAGCCTTTGTTTTAGATGTCGTATCAATTCCTTGCAGTAAATTCTTATCCTCTTTCAAGTCTTCCAATTCCAGCGTCTGCCCTCCCGGGATCGTGATACGGGTGAAATGAAGCGGGGCGAAGGCGGCAGTCACAAGATCTTTACCGTTGGCATCCGTACCGTCTGTTCCGTTCGGATCTATATACAATTCCCCTTTCGTGGATTGATGCCAGTTCATGTCATTATACCATGCCTCGCCGGTGTTTGTACCCTGCCAAGTCAGATACTCCGGTACGATCTTGACAAGCAAGGTAGCATATCCCTCGCAAGAGCCTTTTACGAAAATTCCGTCCTTATATTCACCGAATGGAATATAGAGTGAATAGATTTGGCCTTCGGCGAATTCTTTATAAGCATCCTCATTAAAGGTCATCGAGAATAATCCGCCGCCATAATCTTTTTCACTTTTAGCTTTCGCAAACAAAGCCGTCAAATCACCTACCTCTGTATAAATCTGCCCTTGCCGCAAGAATATAGTCGTAGCGTCACCGTTGGGCTTACCCAATTGGTTAGATCCTTTCATACCCATTGTCAAGCCTTCTCCTTGAATGGGAATATCCGTTATGCTTCCCTCCATGATATTCGGCAAGCCGATACGCAGGGGTACATGGGGATAATGCTCCATTCCTTCCGGGTACTCCACATCCGGGAAACCGGCAAGTAGTGTCGGAGCGGGAGCGGCTTCCATTGTTAATTCGTGAGGCTCATTACAAAAGAGCCATATACGTCCCTTTTCATCCTCATGATCATCAGGCAAGTAAGGAATCGCCACCACCTTTTCTGTCCAGCGGAACTCTGCTTTTCCATACTCACCACCAATCACTAATCGTGGCTCGTTGTCTACATCACCCAAAAGCAATTCCTTCAATTGTCGGGTTACCTCTTCCTTGTAGTTTTCTTCGCAGTACCGAATCAAACCATCCGCAGAAGCTTCAGAACCCTTAAGCTCATCTCTATAAGAGCGCAATATATCCGTTAACCCCAGCTTTCCGTCAAGAGTTGCAAAAGCCGACGAATCTCCCAAGAACCAATCGAATGTATATGGAACATCAGGGAAAACTTTTTCAAACTCATCTGTTACCCCAAGTGAATTATTGTCGTCATCTACTTCTTCCACCAACACGGTAGCCTTTTCAATCACGCTGATCCGTCCCTCGCAAGCGATCGCACCCTCCGGGAACTGGGTCTTGGTATTTGCCACGATCGTAACGGATGGGAGTACGGTGAAAGGAACCGTCAGAAGGCAAGGATCGTCGAAGCCATATCCCGCATAGGCATTCGGGAAATTCACCACTTCATCACTAGTCACTGTTGCGGCCGCACTAAATATCACCACATCATACTTGCCGGAAGCAGGCTCTACCTGCGTCCCGCTTCCGTATGGTTTCTCACCTTTATATTTCAGCTCCGTCTTATTCACATCAATGGCACCCAACTGGATGATATTTGTATTTTCCGCATCCCACCAAGGCACACGAGGACGAGAGATACCCATCACCGAACATACGGCTCGTATCAATTGTTCATATATCTCATAGCCGTTTATGACCGCATCTATATTAATATTTTGCGGATCCGGTACGATATAGTCCCAATTTTGTTTTTGACAAAGTGTTTTCAAACCCTCTGTCAAATAGTTGATATAGGCTGCCTTATCCTCGTATAGTCCACCATATTTTTTTGTAACGAGTGTGTCTATATCCGCATTCCAAACGTTGCTCTTGGCATCGTATAAGAAATCATTGATCATACGTAGGTTGACAACAATCTGCCGATGCATTGCGGTCTCATAACTTGTCAGACCTTGAAATCCATCATGATTTAACCCTTTCTCTGTCGGAACGATGATACGATACACTTTGCTTCGATTGTTATAGTTCTCATTCGCATAGTCCTTCAAATCCGTCTTCAATGTAATCCAGTCTTCAGGCTTGTCTATATCCCCGGTTTCCTTTTTATCGGTAGCTCCGACATAAACGTTTCCAATCGTTTCATTAAGACTCTCTTTTCTTTTCTTCGGATCACTCCCCATCAAACCATAGCGGTATTTCCATATATGCTTTGAGTCTTCCGTAACACCGTCTTTCATTCTATCTTTAATGGTAGCCAACGCATCCGGTTGAATGCTCCAGCCCATATTCTGAAGCAAAAGCTCATATTCCGTAGAAACGGTCAGGTTGGCAGAAGAACACACGTCTACTCGTTTCACGTCGATCTTGGGCTTGGTGCGGTAGATACGCAGACCATCGATGGCGTAGTCCGCACCGTTAGAGTGAAGGGTGTTGTTTTGTACTTCCAGATAATATTTTTCATAACCAACAAGCGATTCGGGCACAGAGAAGGTGTACATTAATTGTTGCCATTTGCCGATGTTACGATTTGTCCAAGATCCCCCATTTACAATTGAATCTTGGAGCGCATTTCCCGAAGAAAAACGGTGTAAAATGACTTCAACCTCTTTACCATCCTCCCCCTTCTTCACTCCGATAAAATTCATATTAATATTAGGAGGAAGAGTACTTCTAGCGGAGGAAAGAGTCATATCATTCACCCAAAAATTAACCAGAATACCAGTATGCTGGCATATCGTACCATCCAATTCCATTTTCACCAAGCGTCCCGGCAAATTCGCTGCATCTACATAAAAGAAATAGCCTAATGATTTTTTTCCCGTATTATAATAAGTCCGATCGTAGATTCCTTCTTTACTAGGAGAGCTACCAAGGAGCATAATCCAACGATATTTTCTGTTAGCAATTGATTCATTATTCGTTGATATTCCCTCTATATTCGCAGTACGAAATAATCCATATTGATTTTGCAGGGGTTTAAGATTATTTTCTATGATGTGATTCTTATAATCATACGGGGCATACTCTGTAATTCCCAAATCCAACCATTTCCCGCTTTCTGGAAAACCAATCGGTGCTATATTGTTCTCCGAGTTTAACTCATCTACGGATATAGTATCACCCCGGTCGAAATTTATATGCCCGATTCTCTCATAAAGATCCGGATGATTATCCGGGTTACGTCTTGTATCATCGGATATTTCTTGCCCCGACTGCAACATAAAACCATAATCACCGGGGATAAGCTTGTATTGAGCTAGCACAGGACTCTTCTTGCCACTTGCACTTATCGCCCGCACATCATACTTCACAAAATCCGTGTTTACCTCTATCGAACTTATCATCTGCTTCCAATGAAGTTTATCTCCCGATTCAATATTTGTCCATGTCCCTCCATCTTTGCGATATTGGTAATAATCTCCCTGCACAATAGTTCTATTATCATCATCGTACCACGCATAGTTATTGGCAATTTGGCCCAATTGTATATTGATCGTCTTGCTGTTTTCAGGAACGTATATATCCTCTTTAATAAAAGGAATCATATCATTCGCTCCGGAAGCTTTTATTCGCTCAGCGATCTCCTTAGCCGGACGAATAACGAACTTATAGCGTACGGAAAGGGTTGGTTCTGTAAATTCCTTGGAAGCTATGTTTTTATCATTATAATCTGTATTTTGGCTCACATCACAAAAAACAACATCGTCTTTCACCGTCTGTACTTGATATTCAATCGTAGACGCTCCCGGTACATTTTTGCCTGTGGCAAAACCTTTATACCAAAAAAGAGAAGTTCCTGCATCCCGTAAACAAGTAGGATACTTGTTCGGTTCTAAGGAACCTCCCTCCACAAAAGAACCATCATCCATAGGATTTACATCTTTACCTTTTATATTATCCTTTGTCAAGGTTTCACCATCCAATCGATACCAACGGACATACCAATCATACTCTGATAGATGAACACTTCTTAACTCCGGAATAAACAACTCCCTCGCTTCCCCGTCCGCTATATACACCGTATCCACACGTTCTGTAATATCGGTTTGGGGTGAACCATTCTTATAATTGATTGTGTACGTCTGCCCCCACGCCGACGCAACCGTACCGGCGGACAGGATCAGCAAGCAAGTTAATAACAGGGATTTATATCGTAGGTTGATTGATGGTTTCATCCGTCAGGTCCTCCTTTCTTAGTTTGTTGTTGTTATATTATGGTTGTTGTTGTTTTTCGTAGTTTCTTATTTGAATGGTGTAAGGGATTTGCATCTCTTGCTCCATGTTCTCGCCGTATTTTATCACGAGTGTGAGGACGACCGTGGCATCCGCTTCTCCGCCCAGTTCTTGGGTACGGATCGTGAAAGAGCCGGCTTTCTTCAGACCGCCTTGTCCCGTACCCGGCGTAAGCGCAGTTTCGGGAATATCCAATTCCGCATCCGTCTCAAAGCTCGTTCTGTCTACGTTTATGGCCGTGATTAGCGGTTTATTCGCATCGGCATTCTTCCAGCTGACGGAACTGTACTTCTCTGTCGCGACATTTCCCCCCTCCTTTTCCTCATAGCCCTTGATGGAGAAATCTCCTGTCACGCCATCTATGCCGGATATCTCGAAACGGATCGACAAGTCGCCGGCGGCTTGCAGGGTGTGTTCTACAGGTGTCAGGATCTGCACGCCCGTCTTCTCACCATAGACCAAGGCGGTCGGGTAGACTCCGATGGGGAGGCGTTGCTCGGCTACTTCCAATTTTGTCGTGATGTTGGTTATCAAGACCGGGATAATCAGCAGGTCGTTGCGGCGCACGAAACCGAAGCTCGTGGTATGCTCCGTGCGAGGACGGCCTTCGATATCGACACCCAGCAGGATCTCTCTCGCCCCCGCATTGCCTTCGGGGATGTAGCGGGTATAAGTCTTTATGTTGTGGCCTTCCGCACCGTCCTTGATCTTCGCAGGTACCTCTTGATTCGCTTCGGAAGGGATGATCTCCTCTTTAAATAAATCCGTTTCCTCTACCGTCTCTCCAGTCGGAAGATTCGGGGCAGTCGCTCCGCACCACCTTCTCCGGCAGTCTCCAAATACTTGTTATTTCCCCAAGGCAAGAGCCAGATCGGCAGGCTTCCCTTGCGGAGGTTCATGATGTCCAATTGTTTTACGGTTATAGGTTTGTCTAAGTTGTTAGTTATCTTCACTTGTACCTTGCCGATCATGCGGATCAAGGGAATCTCGAATTTGTTCTCTGCCGGAGCGGGTTTCAGCGTATACTCCTGGGCGTAGCTGCTCATGGGGATGCGCTTTCGAGACGCTTCCTCGCCTCCGAATTTACCCTTTTTCTCCTCATTCCTTGTATCGATACTCGTTCCCGAGTCCAATATCTTCACCTCCGACAGTTCCGCCAAGGAATGTGCCCCGGTAATTTTTTGATACAACGATGTACCATCTTCCAGCGACTGCAAATTGGCGAACGCATAAAAAGAGTATTTGCCGAGGGGTAACCTCATCTCTACCTCCGTATGAGAATCATCAGGATCATTGACATCCGGCGTCCACGTACCCTCTCTAGATGTATATCCGGCCAATTCAGCGTTCTCATCATCATACGCCACCACCAGCCAGTCCGTGATGTCTCGCTCGTATTCATCATCATCTTCCCAAGTAATTGTCTCGCCGGCTTTCGTTTGCGGCGGTCGTGCCGAGCGGGAAGTCCGCAGGGTGATGGTCACGACACAACTGTTCGGGTCGTCGTCGGGGAGATCGCCCCGCCGGTCTTCGCCGCAGGCTACGCAGAGCCAGCAGAGGCAAAGACCGGCGGCGACCGCCATCAATTGGTTATATAGGGTATAACGTCTCATCATTCGCGCTATTTAATAAATCTCAGTTTACAATATACCATCGTTGATACGGATCACCCAGTCTTTCACCTGTATCTTGAAGCAGGCGTACCCCACGATCGTAGGGTCTTCCGGATCAGGCCCATCGGGATTATCCGGGTTGTCAGGATTGTCAGGTCCCGGCGGATGCGTAGGCTTATCCGGGCAATCGGGGCATACCTTCGGCGTAAGGAAGAAGATGATCGAGTACTCATCCTGCCGGTCCAGATACTCCTGCGGGGAGATACGGTGCCCCTCCATCTTGGTGAGAAGGAGGTAATCGTTGAGGTTCACGTTCAGCACATCCTTCTCCCATCCGTGGTGACGGATGATGAGGCGGTAGTTGCGGCCCGCCATCAGGCGCATGGTGTTCATCT
>OGKD01000929.1_pt1 | contig 17904 bp, 18 predicted proteins | sample 1572371 | NCBI WGS metagenome assembly OGKD01 (sample SAMEA2582096, study PRJEB24529) | metagenome | biome: Human gut stool | place: China | collected 2011 | reverse complement strand
TGCAGGGACGAAAAGTGTGGAATATAAATTAGTGCATTTATCGGACTTTTTATCGGATGCTTTCTGCTTCTGGTTGTTGACCCGAAGCAGGTGCTGTGGTTTGTGTTATTGTTCTTTATTTTACAGTTTATAGAGAATTATTTTATCTATCCGAAGCTTGTCGGCGGAGACATTAATCTGCCCGCAATCTGGGTGCTTCTGGCTGTGATTGCCGGCGGAGACCTGATGGGTGTGGTCGGAATGTTTATCTTCATTCCGCTTGTGTCTGTGCTTTATGCATATTTCCGGTCAATCGTGTACCGGAGAATAAAAAAACGGGAGATTAATGTTGATGACAAACAGGTGCCGGACGATGTAGTCCCACTTGAATCGGCAGGCAGGCGGCTGTTTGCAATGAAATCAAAAGTCGAAAAAACGGACAGTAAAAAACAAAACAAGGAGATGTAACAACATGTACAAAGAAGTACCGGGACTCGTTTTATATCGTGATTTAGGGCAAGACAGTATCTTATATTGCATGGCGGATATTTTTGAGGCATGGGAGAAGAAGACGAGTACCAAGGAGGAATTGGTCACACGGATTTACCAGCAGATCAAGCGGATTCTGGATGTGGCAACAAGCTATGGCTTCAACCGGAATCTGTGGCAGGATTATCTGGCGTTTTTGCTGATCACAAATGAGAATTCATTTACGCTTACCTGCGAGAAGGTTGGCGCAGGAGATGGCTCAGTCAATGCATTTGCAAAAAATGATTATGCAATCTTCAAGCGGTTGTTCCATTTTGATTTTGCACCGATCGAGAAGGATCTTGGCATTAACTGTTTCACAACAATCACGAATTACAAGTCACTGCCGAAGAAGGAACAGATGTATAACCAGAATGTCAGTGAGAAGGTGCGTGATATCAGCGACCGTGTCAGCGAGGCGGAAAGTGTCGATGAGATCTTTGCTATCATGACCGCTTTTTACAAGCAGTATGGTGTTGGCATGTTTGGTCTGAACAAGGCATTTCGTATCCGCCATGATGAGGGTAAGGAACTGGAATTTATCCCAATCACGAATACAGATAAGGTAATGCTGGATGATCTGATTGGTTATGAGATCCAGAAGAAAAAGCTTGTAGATAATACAGAGGCGTTTGTGCTTGGAAAGAAAGCGAATAACTGTCTGTTGTTTGGCGACAGTGGTACCGGTAAATCCACAAGTATCAAGGCAATCATTAACCAGTATTATGAGCAGGGACTGCGTATGATTGAGATTTACAAGCATCAGTTTAAGGACTTATCTGCTGTGATTTCGCATGTGAAGAACCGGAATTATAAGTTTATCATTTATATGGATGATCTTTCTTTTGAGGAATTTGAGATTGAGTATAAATATCTGAAAGCGGTCATTGAGGGTGGACTTGAGACAAAGCCGGATAATGTACTGATCTATGCAACCTCAAATCGTAGACATTTGATTAAAGAGACATGGAATGACCGTGATGATGTGGAGACAGATAACGGTATGCATCGTTCCGATACGATGCAGGAGAAGCTTTCTCTCGTCAATCGTTTTGGCGTGACGATCAGTTACTCCCGTCCATCGAGAAATGAGTTTAACGATATCGTGCTTGGACTGGCAAAGAAGCATCCGGAGATCGAACTGACCGAGCAGGAGCTCTTAGCAGAAGCAAACAAATGGGAACTTTCCCATGGCGGTGTATCCGGTCGTACGGCACAGCAGTTCATGAATTATCTGTCAGGAAAAGCATGATTGCTATTTTAGCCCGGATTTGATAGAATGAAGCTTAATTTGAATTGTCTTGCCGGACAGAGAGGTGATGGACTCTGCTTTACGGATTAGTTCATCCAGATGGTCTGTGTCGTGTTGGTCCGCATAGATGGTTGCAAGCATCGTGTAGCTGGCGGTAATGTCAGAGCCGATAGAGACTGCATAAGATAGAAACTGCTCGGCGCTGGAAACGTCATTTGCTTCGAGTAATGTTTTGCCGATCTTGTTCAGAAGCAGGATCAGATCGGCGTAGGCGTCATCGCAGGCAGACAACGTATCTAAGTTGGCAGGACCATACATCATCTTTAAATCCGTATTCGTATACATAGAGAGATTTAAGATTTTTTTGCCCGCCAGTGCATACAGTTCGTCCGCAAGCCCGGAATGACCGCATGCGGAGAGTGTATCAACTGGAAGCGTATCCAGAGGGATTTCGATATAGGGAAGGGTGGAGATATCCGCCTTCCGTACGGAATTTGCTTCAGATTCGCGTTCGAGAAGACTCTCGCGGCTCTGCCCGTGTGTTTTCTTAAACCGGGAGACATTTCGCGAGACAACAAAGCATAAAGCTAGAAAAGAACAACAAATGATAATCGTAATATAATGCATAAAAATAATCCTTTCGGGAGGTAAAAATTCATGTTATTTGATTTCAGTAACAAAAAGAAGACAAAGAGAATCGCAGCAATCATCTGCGGCGTACTGGTATTTGCCATGGTCGTTGGATTGCTTGTTTCTGCAATCTAAATGCATCTTTTCATCAATGTATCATGGACGGGATGTAAATTCAAGGTTGCGACTAAATATTAGGAGGTAGATGTGATGAGAAATGAAATTTTGAAGCTGCTCGAAACCGACAGCAGACTGACAGTGAAGGATATCGCCGCGATGATCGGCGCGGATGAAGCCGCGGTGGAAGCGGATATCAAGGCAATGGAAGACGAGAGCATCATCTGTGGATACCATACTATGATCGACTGGGATAAGGTTGGCGAGGAGATGGTAACAGCCATGATCGAGGTCAAGGTTACACCACAGAGAGAAGCGGGATTTGACCAGATCGCGGATCGTGTCAGAAATTTCGATGAAGTACATTCCGTCTACCTGATCGCAGGTGCGTATGACTTTATGGTTGTTATTCAGGGAAAGACATTGCGGGAAATCTCTCATTTTGTATCCGAGAAGCTGGCAATCATCGAGGATGTCATTGCAACATCCACGAACTTTGTACTGAAAAAATATAAAGACCATGGTGTTATTTTCCAGACACCAAGTCAGGACGAAAGGTTGGTAATCGCACCGTGAGAAATCCATTGTCAAAAACGATAGAACAGATTAAGCCATCTGGAATCCGGAAGTTCTTTGACATTGTAAGTGAGATGCCACATGCAATCTCACTTGGTGTTGGTGAGCCGGATTTTGATACACCATGGCATGTTCGATCAGAGGGTATCCGTTCGCTGGAAAAAGGACGGACATTTTATACATCGAATTCCGGATTGATCGAACTGCGTCAGGAAATCTGTAAATGGTATCAGAGAAAATATAACGTATTGTATGATTATAAGACCGAAGCACTGCTGACCGTCGGTGGCAGTGAGGGTATCGATGTGGCACTCCGTGCCATGCTTGATCCGGGCGATGAGGTTATTATCCCGGAGCCTTGCTATGTATCGTATGTACCTTGTGTACAGTTGATCGGTGCTGTGCCGGTTACAATCGAGTTGAAAAATGAGAACCAGTTCCGTCTGACACCGGAGGAGCTGCTTGCAGCGATCACGGATAAGACGAAGATTCTGATTCTTGCATTTCCAAGCAACCCGACAGGTGCGGTTATGACGAAGGAAGATTTGGAGCCAATCGCAAAGATCTGTCAGGAGAAGGATATTTACGTGATCTCCGATGAGATTTATTCCGAACTTACATATGGCGGTCAGAAGCATTGTTCGATTTCATCCCTGCCGGGCATGAAGGAGCGGACAATCGTTATCAACGGTTTCTCCAAGGCATATGCGATGACCGGATGGAGACTTGGTTATGCGCTTGCCCCGGAGGTAATCGCACATCAGATGACGAAGATCCATCAGTTTGCAATTATGTGTGCACCAACGACCAGTCAGTACGCAGCTATCGAGGCAATCAAGAATGGCGATGCAGATATCGAGAAGATGTGCAAGTCGTATGACCAGAGACGCCGATTCCTGCTGAAGAAATTCGAGGAGATCGGACTTCCGTGCTTTGAGCCGCATGGCGCATTTTATGTGTTCCCATGCATCAAGGAGTTTGGCATCACGAGTGACGAATTCGCAACGAGACTGCTTCGTGAAGAGGAACTTGCAGTTGTGCCGGGTACGGCATTTGGTGACTGCGGCGAAGGATTCCTGCGTATCTCGTATGCATACTCAATCGAGCAGCTCAAAGAGGCGATGGGAAGATTAGAGAGATTTATTGGACGATTAAGAGAGCAAAAGACATGTTAAACATCGTATTACATGAGCCGGAAATTCCGGCAAATACAGGAAATATCGGACGTACCTGCGTGGCAACGGGGGTGCGTCTGCATCTGATCGAGCCACTTGGATTTTTATTAAATGACAAGATGGTGAAGCGCGCGGGACTGGATTACTGGGATCGTCTGGATGTGACACGCTATGACGATTACAACGATTTTCTGGCGAAGAATCCGGGCGCGAAGGTTTATATGGCAACGACAAAATCAAAGCAGAAATACACCGATGTGAAATATGAGGATGACTGCTTTATTATGTTTGGTGCCGAGAGCAGAGGGATTCCAGAGGAGATTCTGCTTCAGAATAAGGAAACATGTGTGCGAATTCCGATGATGCCGGGCGAACGTTCCCTGAACTTATCGAACTCGGTTGGTATCGTGCTGTACGAGGCGTTAAGACAGTTGGATTTCCCGGGATTAGAGACAGAAGGACAGTTGCATCATTATCAGTGGTAGAGATTATGAGACAGGAAAAATGGCTGGATAAGCCGTATTATTCATTGGATGCATATATGAAATACACCTATGGACAGAAGGTGTACAAGATTGCGGTCGACGCAGGGCTTACCTGCCCGAACCGTGATGGTACACTTGGTGAACATGGGTGTATTTTTTGTAGTGCCGGCGGAAGCGGCGATTTCGCAGTGCCGATTACGGGAGGCAGCAGGCAAACTGTGCATAGCGCGGCGGCCGGTCATGCCGGAGCGGATGTTGCTGCGGTGGATGGCTGTGTGTACGAACACCGGTCGAAACGGGATTCGCGCGGGGCATCGACAGAGGTTTATCATAAGGAATATGAGCGCCGGGGAAGCTGCGTCGATGTGGAGCGGAAAACGCTTGATATCAAACGGCAGATTGAGCGGGGCATGGCGAAGTTCCATAAGAAGGTCGGAGAGAAGTTCGTCATTTATTTTCAGGCATACACGAACACCTATGGAGATCCGGCATACTTGGAACGCATCTGGCGGGAAGCATTAGAAGAGGAGTCGGTCGTTGGAATCAGCATCGCGACAAGACCGGATTGTCTGGGGATTCCGGGAGTATCGGTAGCTGTAAAAAAAGCGGAGATGGCTGCAGTGGAGAACCAGTCCGGAAATGCAGAGACAGTTATTTCGATACTCGGAAGATTGCAAAAGGAGTATGCCGAGAGTGGCAAATTCATCTGGATTGAACTTGGACTGCAGACGATGCATGAAGCAACAGCAGAATATATCCGCCGGGGATATCTGCTCTCTACCTATGAAACAGCGATTCAGGCACTTGCAGACAACCATATCCCATATATCACGCATGTGATCTTAGGGCTGCCGGGCGAGACGGAAGATGATATGCTTGCGACGGTACGGTATGTGTGCGGACAGCAGGAAAAACCGTTTGGAATCAAACTGCAGCTGCTGCATGTGCTGCGCGGCACGGATCTGTATGAGGATTACGAGTCAGGAAAATTCGAAGTGCTGTCCGAGGACGAATATATCGAGCTTGTCATCCGGTGTCTGGAAATAATTCCGGAAGATATCGTGATTCATCGTGTCACCGGGGACGGACCGAAAAATATTTTAGCGGCTCCACTCTGGTCGGGCAACAAACGACACGTATTAAATACCCTTCACCAGAAGATGAAAATTGAAAAAAGAGAACAGGGTACATGGGCAAAATAAAAAAGTTTTGCCCATTTTTTCTAGTATTTATGCGGGCTCCCGCAAATGTTCCAAACTTACGCTTTACAAAATCTATTCAGTCGTGCTATAGTCGACTCGTGGTCGAGAATCGTTGTTCTGGCGTAGTTCGGTCACAGTCTTTTACGTAATAATCATAAAGTTTTCCAATTATTTGTTTTACGAATTTCAATGGAAATACCCAACAAAGAATTTGCAGAGTTTGTAAATAACTATGCTTGTATTAAACTCTGTCTTTTTTAGGAATTTTATAAGCCAATGGAACAGATAATTTGGAAAACTGCATGATTGTAATGGTGTGTTTACACGGAAAGGGAGGTGCGTGATCTGGAAAATTATATTAGCTATATGGTTGACGGGCGCGGTCGTGGAGGACCTTAGGACATATAAAATACCGAATTGGTTTTGTGTATGTATGGCAGTAAATGGATATGTGGTTCAGATAATTCTATTTGGCGTGAAGGGAGTTATGGACAGCATATATGGGATGCTGATTGCTTTTTTGATCCTGTTTGGTTTCTTTGTTCTTGGTGTATTGGGAGCAGGAGATGTCAAGCTTGTGTGTGCGGTTGGTACATTTGTGGGTCACGGTATCTGGCGTATGCTTCTGTACATTTGTGTGATCAGTGGATTGATGGCAGTTGGAAAATTATTGTTGCGGGCAGCAAGCAGACGATGGAACAAAATCATTTTTACGGATGCCCCGGATCGGAATTATATGAGAATGCATATGTCGATTCCGATTTTGCTGGCAGGATTGTTGTATATGACAGGAGGATAGATGTATGGCATATAAAGCCGGATTGCTGGATAGAGATTTGCCGTATCAAAAGGCGTTGACAGAGTATTTGAACTTACGGACATCAACACCGATACAGTTGTACACATTTACGACAGAACAGGTGCTTCAGCAATTTCTGGAAAGAGAAAAACTGGAATTGCTTCTGCTTGGCGATGAGTTCGAAGACTGGGACGGATGCTGTCAGACAATCGTTCTCACAACGCAGCGGGAACGTGTGGATGGCGTGCGATTTCTGTTTCGTTATCAGAATGTGGACGTGCTTTTGAATGCAATCACAGATCGTTTGCAGGAAAAAACGAATGCACCGGAATTAGCAGATGCTTTTGTGGCTGTATATTCTCCACTTGGAAGATGTGGGAAAACAATGTTTTCGCACCGGTTATGTGAGAAATTCGAAAATGGTCTGTATGTCAATTGGGAAGGCTTTTCCGCGCAGGAGCGAAAGGATACGTTTGGAAACTGGCTGCTTTATTGCATAAAAAGCAGGAATCCGGAATGTTTTTCGTATATGAAGGAACATGCACTGTCGGATATATCACCGCCGGAGATGATTGTCGACATCCGACAGATCGGGTATGACGATCTGAAATGGTTCCGGGATACGATCAAATCCCTGAAGCTTTACGATGGTGTTGTGTTTGACATTGGGACAATGGTGATTTGTGAATGGAAAATGCTGCAGCTGTTTGACCGGGTGTATGTGCCGGTTTTAGAGGATGATATATCCAGAAAGAAAATTGAAGAATTTGAACGAATGTATCATCAGGAGTGTGGCAGAGACGTAAGTGTGCAGTATTTATGTGTTGATCAAGAGATGGAACGATATTTGAGGTAGAAAAATGGGAATGCAGTCATTGCGGGAAAAATTAAAAACACGTGTTATGGCAGAGATTGATATGGCGAAAGAAATGGATGATTCACAGATTGGACAGGTAATCGATCGATGTATTTTGGAAGAAACAAAAGGAGCATATGTTCCATTGAAAGAAAAGGTTTCCCTGCGGGTAGAGTTATTTAACAGTCTGCGCCGGCTGGATGTTCTTACAGAATTGCTGGAGGATGATTCGATAACGGAAATTATGGTAAATGGAATGGCAGATATTTTTGTGGAACGGGAAGGAAAAATAAGCCGATACGATAAGACATTTTCCTCAGAAGAAAAACTGGAAACAGTGATCCAGCATATGGTTGGCGATTGCAATCGGAGAATTAATGCGGCAAGTCCTATCGTGGATGCCAGATTGAAGGATGGTGCGCGGGTGAATGTTGTAACCGGTCCGGTTTCGCTTGGCGGTCCGGTTATTACGATACGTCGCTTTCCACAGACACGCATCGATATGAAAAAGCTGGTTTCTCTTGGAAGTCTGCAATCGAATGTTGCCGGTCTGCTGCAGGTTCTCGTATGTGCGAAATACAATATATTTATATCCGGAGGAACCGGATCTGGAAAGACTACATTATTGAATGCATTGAGTGACTATATTCCAAAAGATGAACGCGTTATAACGATCGAAGATTCTGCAGAACTGCAAATACAGGGAATAGAGAATCTGGTTCGGTTAGAAACCCGGATGGCCAATATTGAAGGCGAAAATGAGGTAACAATCCGGGATTTGATCAAAACAAGTCTTCGTATGCGGCCGGATCGAATTATTGTTGGAGAAGTTCGGGATGCAGCAGCGATTGATATGCTTGCGGCAATTATATGTACTATATAATAATTATATATATAACGTATATAAGGATGGAAAATATAGATTAGAGGGAGAGGCATAGGAACGATATGAACATTAAGTATAGGTTATTGTGTAAAAGGTTAATAGAGGAAAGGAAGAGAGTAGGTGTCATTCAATATTATAATGTACTGTTCATAATGGAGTTAGTGTCAGATAAAGACATATGGTCTTTAGAACAGTGGGTGAATGGTATAAATAACATATATATGAAAGATATACATAATTGGTGTAGAATACAATTTGTTAAATATCACACTATATTTGTTTACAGGAAAGAGTATCCGGTAAAAGCAAATATTTGGAATGGGTATTCATATATAAGGTGGCGGATGGAGCGGATGATGAATTTGGGATAAGATAAAATAGTGATGGACAAATACATTCGGTCAAGCAAAAGTCCGAACAGCATTTCGGCATCTGTTGAAACAGATTTATATTTTCCTCAAATAACGCTTTTGGTGCTTTGTAGAAAGCAAAGTTTTTAGCATCCGATATTTTGAAATATCTGTTCACTGCATCACTTCCGTTTCTGTATCGATTTGGTGCCGAAATCGGCAATTTTTTCGCTTGTGCGAGCTTGAAATTCTTTGTAAGTGTTATTTATCATCTTTGATAATCTCAGCATTGTAAAAACTCCTTTCACTTATTTGGACATAGGGTGTCAAAATGCACACCCTATATAATTAAGGGAATAAAAAACGGATACCATCTCCTTGATAGAAAATGATATCCCCCAATTAAAACTTCAATCAAAACATAAGCATAATATTGAGTTTTGACAATTTTCGTTGAAATTCTCAACTTAATATGGTATTATTTATTTTAGGTTTTGACATTGTAAATATTTCTGTAGATGAGGAGGTAATTATGGCTGTCTCATACAATAAATTATGGAAACTAATGATTGATAAAAATATAAACAAAACGAAATTGCGAACTGAAATTGGTATATCTTCTAATGCAATGGCTAATCTTGGAAAAAACAAGTCTGTCCAAGTGGAAGTCCTCGTAAAAATATGTAATCATCTTAATTGCACCCTAGACGATATCTTAGAAATTTTACCCAATGAGAACGAAGATAAAATTGAAGGCAAGTGATTGATATATGGAAGAAGTTAAAAGAACAGAGCTTGAAAAGAAAATAGATATATTAGAAGACGATATTGCTGATATCAGCCCGGAAATCTTGCGGCTTCTTCTCAAAGATAAGACCACAAAGAAGAATATACTGTGGTGCACAAAGGATTATGAAGCTTACGGCTATGAATTTAACGAGCGGGCTGAAATGAAAGTAGAGCTGATTACGGGTGTTTATTTTAATGTGATACAGCCACGAGCTGCAAAGTCTAAAGAGGTTCAGGAGCGAAGAATCAGAAAGAGAGCTGAAGTTTTTACTCCGTCGTGGATTTGTAATGAGCAAAATAATCAGGTTGATGAAGCGTGGTTCGGCAAACCAGATGTTTTTAATACACCAGACGGAACATACTGGATAACTGCAAAAGATAAGATTCAATTTGATGGGAAGAAAACATGGAAAAAATATGTAGACGCCAAACGTTTGGAAATTACTTGCGGAGAAGCTCCGTATCTTATAAGCAGATATGATACAACCACAGGCAAATTGATTCCCATTAATGAACGTATAGGACTGTTTGACAGAAAAATGCGTGTTATAAATGAAAACTGCAATGATAAAGACACTTGGATTAAATGGTCAATTAGAGCATTAAAGAGCGTTTACGGCTATGAATTTCAGGGGGACAGCGTACTGATTGCCCGTGAAAATCTGCTTTATGATTATATGGACTATTATGAAGCAAGATTTGGAGAGAAAACACCTCTTTCACTGTTGAAAGAAATAGCCAATATTATTGCTTGGAATATTTGGCAGATGGATGGACTTAAAGGTGTGGTGCCTTATTCGTGCCACGAAATCAAAGAAACATTTCATCAAATGAATTTATTTGAGGAGACGGAAGAAGAAATAAAAACTATGTGTCCTGGCTGTGTGAAAAATGATATTTTCGGTCATACGGGAATTTACTGCCGAATATATGACTGGACAAATCTCAATAAGAGTATCCGGTTCATAGATGTATTGAAAGAAGGTGCAAGTTATGGAAAAATTTGAACAAACCTATAGCTATAAGCTGATATATGTGTTCAGTATGCCTTATGAAACGCATAAAGGAATGCTGAAAGTTGGAGAAGCTACTCTTAAAACAGACATAATGCCTAATGAGCTTGTGCCGAACTGCCGCACTTTAAATCAGGCGGCTAAGGCTCGTATTGACAGTTATACAAAGACTGCAAGCATGAGCTATAAGCTTGAATATACAGAGCTTGCCCTTAAAACAGAATTCGGATATAGCTTTACTTTTAAAGATAAAGACGTTCACAAGGTTCTTATGAATTCAGGCGTGCATAAGGTTCAGCCAAACGGAGCTACCGGAGAAGAGTGGTTTGCAACCGACATTGAAACAGTGAAAGCTGCTATAAAATCTGTAAAGAACGGTAAATCAACATTATCTTCGTCTGATTTTGTAAGAGAATCGCGTCAAGAAACAATCGATTTCAGGGAAGAGCAGATTAACGCTATCGAGAAAACTTTAAAAACATTCAAGAAAGATGATGAAATGCTGTGGTATGCCAAAATGCGTTTTGGTAAAACTTTGTCGGCACTTGAGGTTATTCGACGCAGCCAGTACCGCAGAGTAATTATCGCAACTCATCGTCCTGTTGTTGATGACGGATGGAGCGAGGACTTTAAGAAAATATTCTTTCCGGGCAACTCCGAACACGAATATCACTACGAACGTAAAACAAAGGATTCAGCATATACATTTGATGAAAAGACGGATGCAGAGAATGACCTGAAAATCCGTAAACTGGATAAAGACGGAACATATTTTGTTTATTTTGCTTCTGTTCAGGATTTAAGAGGTTCTAAGATTGTTGGTGGTAAATTCAATAAGAATAACGCTGTGTTTGCACTTGACTGGGATTTAATCATTATTGACGAAGCTCACGAGGGCACTCAGACCGAGCTTGGCGATAATGTGGTTAAAGCTCTAAAAAAAGATCATACAAAGGTTCTTGCTCTCTCAGGTACTCCGTTTAACCTTCTTGATAAGTTCGGAGAAGATAATGTTTACACTTGGGACTATGTTATGGAACAAAAGAAAAAGACCGAGTGGGATTTAACTCATCAGGGCGATCATAATCCTTACGCAGACTTGCCGAAAATGCATATATTCACTTATGATTTAGGCGAGAAACTCAAGAAATATGTTTCTGACGAATATGATACCAAGGCATTTAACTTTAGGGAATTTTTCAGAGTTTGGTACAAAGGACCTAACGGCAATCGTGAACTTCCGAAAAATGCCGTTGAGGGCAAATTTGTACACGAAAATGATGTCAACGCTTTTCTCAATTTAATGGTCAGAGAAGATACCGACAGCGGTTATCCTTACTCCACTCAGGAATATCGTGATATGTTCCGACATACTTTGTGGATGGTGCCGGGTGTTAAAGAGGCTCAGGCTTTAAGTGAATTACTCAGAAATCACTCTGTATTTAAACATTTCGGCATAGCCAATGTTGCGGGAAAAGGCGACAGATACGAAGAAGAACATTCAGGCGACGCACTGGAACTTGTCCGTGATACTATCAAGAATTATGACCACTCTATAACTCTGTCTTGCGGCAAGCTTACAACAGGAGTAACGGTAAAGGAATGGACTGCAGTGCTTATGCTTTCAGGTTCGTACTCCACTGCGGCGGCTCAGTATATGCAAACCATATTCAGAGTGCAGTCTGCGGGTACGATTGACGGCAAACAGAAAACAGATTGCTATGTGTTTGACTTCGCTCCTGACAGAACGCTTAAAGTTCTGACCGAAACGGTACATTTATCCCGTAAGCCGGGAAAGAGCCAGCAAAAACGCCGAGAAGCAATGACCGAATTTCTCAATTACTGCCCTGTTATTGCTATTTCCGGCTCGAAGACAAGAACATACAGCGTTGAGTCTATGATGGAACAAATAAAGCAGATTTATGCCGAGCGTGCGGTAAATAGCGGTTTTGAGGACGAATCTCTTTATAATGACGAACTTCTCAAGCTTGACGAAATCGATGCTTCTAAATTTAATGAGCTTAAGGATATTATCGGAGCGTCCAAAGCATCCAAGAAAAAGAAAGATGTTGTTGTCAACGGACAGGGCCTGACTGATGAACAGGTTGAGCACATAGACGACCCCGAGCCGCCTACACCGCCAAAGGATTTGACAAAGGAAGAGCAAGAAGAACGCAAGAAAAAGAAACAAGCTAAAGAAGCACGCAAAAAGGCTATTGATATCCTGCGTGGTGTTTCTATTCGTATGCCACTTATGATTTACGGTGCGGATGTCCCGATTGAGGAAGATATCGATATTAACAGTTTTGTTGATATTATTGATGATGAATCTTGGAAAGAATTTATGCCTACAGGCGTAAGTAAAAAGATATTTACCGAGTTCACTAAGTATTATGACCGAGACGTATTTATTGCGGCAGGTAAGCGTATCAGAAGGCTTGCGGCAGCCGCCGACAGGGAAACACCGACAAGACGTGTTATTCAAATAGCGGAGATATTCCGTCATTTCAAGAATCCCGACAAAGAAACTGTTCTTACTCCGTGGAGAGTTGTGAATATGCATATGTCTGAAACTCTCGGCGGGTGGTGCTTCTATAACGATAAATTTGAAGAGGATACTCAGGAGAAAAAGCACCGACTTGAAGAACCTCGCTTCGTTGACCATGGTGAAGTTACGGAGGCTGTATTTGCTAAAAATTCAAAGATACTTGAGATTAACTCTAAGACAGGTCTGTATCCTTTGTATGTTGCTTACAGCTTTTACAAGCAGCGTATGGATGGTATGAGCGATGACGACTGGACTCCCGAAGAGTGTCAATATTTCTGGAATGAGGTTATAAGGGATAATGTCTATGTCATTTGTAAAACACCTATGGCAAAATCTATCACCAGAAGAACTCTTTGCGGTTACAGTGATGTTAAGTGCAATGCTCATTATTTTGATGACCTTGTAAATATGCTAAAAAACAAACCGGAGCAATTCAAAAAGCGTGTGATGAAAGGCTCCTACTGGAAAAAGGATGTGAAAGAAATGAAGTTTGATGCAGTAGTTGGTAATCCGCCTTATCAAATTGAAAACAATGGTAATGGTAATGGTAAAGATCCTATATATCATTTGTTTATTGATATGGGCATGGCCTTGAGTGATAAAGGCACATTCATCCATCCGGGACGTTTTTTGTTTAATGCCGGTAAGACACCAAAAGAATGGAATAATAAAATGCTTAATAATCAACATTACAAAGTTGTTGATTATGAGGCAGATAGTACAAAAATTTTTCCTTCCGTTGATGTCAAAGGTGGAATTGCCATCACTTATTGGGATAACAATGCAGAATTTGACATAATAGGTTTCTTCTCGCCATACAAAGAACTTAAATCAATAGTGAATAAAGTAATTCAACGAGAAGATTTCTTGTCATTTGCGACCTTAGTATATCCGAGAGATTTATATAAGCTTACTGATGAGTTATACAATGAGAATGAATGGGCAATAACTCGTCCAAGCAAAGGGCATAAATATGATGTTGGGACGAATGTATTTGATACTTTTCCAGAATTATTTTTTGATGAATGTCCTACAGATGGTGCGGATTATATACAAATTTACGGAAGAAAAGAAAATACCCGTTGTTCTAAATGGATTAAGAGGAGTTATGTAAAACTTCCGGATAATATAGATTATTACAAAGTATTTATTCCTAAATCAAATGGTTCCGGTGCAATTGGCGAAGTATTATCAACACCTGTGGTCGGTCGACCTGTGGTCGGTCATACTGTTACTTTTTTAAGTATTGGTAAATATGAGACCGTTTATGAAGCAGAAGCAACATTAAAATATATCAAGTCCAAATTTTCACGAACACTTTTAGGAGCACTAAAAGTTACACAAGACAACCCTCGTGAAACTTGGTCATATGTTCCTATGCAAGATTTTACAAAACACTCCGATATTGACTGGACTAAGTCCGTTCACGATATAGATTTACAACTTTATAAAAAATATGGGCTTTCAGATGAAGAAATTGCTTTTATAGAAAGCAAGGTTAAGCCGATGGACGGGACTTCATATTATGAATCAATGCTGAAAATGAGTTATCAAGATATTGTTTCTGCATTGCTCAAAAAATACGGTTCTGCAAAACACAACTACTTCAAAGATACTGCTTGCAAAATAAAAAATCCTTTGGTTACTCGAACCAATGAAGGACTGTTCTGTCATCATATTGATGAAGACAAGGCAATAATGCTTTGTAACGATAAATTTGCAGCTAATAATCCTTTTGAGTATCAAAAAGCGGATAGGCTTGTTTACTGCAGTTTACTTGAGCATTTACTGCTTCATGTAAAAATTGCTGAAAATCCAAGCCCTGATGCAAATGAAAACGAACTTCCGGGCATAGGCGGAGCAATCAACTTCATATGTAAGGATTTAAACGATATTTATTCAGGTAAAGAATTTTCAGATGAGTGGCGTAAGAATGTAGCGGATAAAGTCAAGGATAACTTTGATGATTATATTATTATCTTGCGTTATCTTTGGAATATAGTCGAAAAAAAACCGGTCTATAAAGCTATCATAACTAAAGAAATGCTTTGCGTTGGATGGGACGGTAAAGTTGTTAAAGAGGTTATGAACGCTCTTAATGCTAATGAGTAAATGGGGGTAATTCATTGAAAAACACAAAGAAACAAGATAAGCTAACCTTTTTTTCAAAGAACAAAAAGTGGCTCTTAATTTCGCTTGTTGCATTGGTAGGAGCATACATATGTATATATCTTTCATTTAAAGGGAATGGATTTATAACAGCTGGAGTGAATTTAGAGAAAAAAGATTGGCTTTCATTTTTGGGTGCATATTTAGCGTTTGCAGGAACTATCATAGTCAGTATTGTTGCCACATTACAGACAAAACACTTTGCAGAGATTGAAAAGGATAAGGCAATTGAATCTCGTAAAAAAGAGCTTCAGCCAATATTTTCAATAAATATCGATGGATTAAACCAACAAATATCTGGAACGGCAGAAGTTTTTAATTTGTATGATACATCTACTTATCCAAAACACAAGAATGTTACTATTTCGCTTGAGAATGTGAGCATCTATCCTATTTTGAATGTAATTATCTTTGATAAGTATCTATTTCAACTTTTAAAGCCTAATGAGAGGAAAACAATTCAGGTTGCTTATTCGAATTCTCCAGATGTTCAAAAATGGAAAGAACACATAATAGAAATACGAGAATCAGATTATGAAAGTACAGAAGATGGAATTCCCAAGTGGTTCAATATTAACTACGATGATATTGATGGTAATGAAATGTTCCAAACATTTGCTTTGAAAACATTTGATGATACTAATTACTATTCGCTTGAGGGAACGCATGCGAGCAGTGTGTGGAAGATTAAAAAGTGATTATAGTTATTCAAACACAATAGTGTATAATAATTTTCCGTGGCCTGTAGTAACGGAGAAGAATCGGGAACAAATTGAAAAATCGGAGCAGGAAATTTTGAAAGCAAGAACATTATATCCTAATAGTAATCTTGTGGCTTTATATGATCCTTTAACAATGCCAGCCGAGTTACGGCGAGCGCATACTGCAAATGATAAAGCTGTTATGGCTGCGTATGGCTTTAGTACAAAAATGACGGAAACAGATCGTGTGGGAGAGTTGATGAAATTATACCAGAAAATGCAATGATAAAAGTTTATAGAGCTGTTTTTTGCTCAAAGTAAAATATTTGAAAACATAGAATATTCCAAATCCATAAAAGATGAATGAAAACCAATATGGGAATTTTACAGGTGTTACAAAATTTGTAAAATTTTCATATTGGTTTTTTTGTAATCTGTAAAAATTATAAATTTGGATATAGAGTAAGGTTTCGGATTTTTAATTTTTATGTATTTTTCAATTTGGGATATGGCTCCGAAATTGGCAATTTTGCGGAAGTGTATCCACACTTCCTGTCCTTGCTGTTTTTATAATCACACAGTGATTTCACAGGGATATAGGGATATTTAGCCTATTTTATATCCCTGTGTTGTGACCGGAAAAATTCGGGGAACCAAGTGTATATTTATGCTGAATGTGAGGAACTGGGGAGCACAATCCTCAGCAAGATTCCTACGTCCGGAAAATACTATATTGCTAAAATAGCGATATGGTATTACCGGGGTGGATCTTGCTCTAGTGTGTACTGAGACCTCGGCATAAATAGAAAAATGGGTTTTGGGAATCCCCAGCAAGATGAAAACCTGATGAGAGAATATTGTGATGAAAGACAATATTGTTAAACACAGGTGGATCTTGCTCTGGGGTAAGAAAGAAGTATCTTTATATTATCAAAATGATATTTGGAGTTTATGTTGTTGGAAAGTCGTAAGCAGGAAGATAACTTCAAGTTGTTGGTGCAAATATAATGAATAGAAGTGTCCAGTATATTTTTGGTGATGGGTATTTTGGTGGAATCCATTTTTATTTATTTTTGAATAATAAAATTTTGAATCTGCAGCCGATTCTGCCTGCCGGACAATGTTTTTAGATATCTGTAAACGTCACGGACTGGAACTTGATGAAGAACCATCGTATGATGGAAGAAAGTATTTGGAAACACGATAGAAGCAAACGCTGTACTTATCGTCTTGTCTGGCAGGGAAGATTATTAGGCATTAACCAGAGAGATATCGGCAGAGAAAACAGAAGTGATAGACAATGATATTTGTTAGATATGCTTCTTGTCGTTGGCTGTATCATATTAAAACGCTTTTTACGTTAAAAAAGTGCTGTGATCACAAGGCTTTTTGCAAGCAAAAATGAAAAGGCTATATATAGGTAGCCTGTGAAACTGGAAGTGCCCATTTTGGGCCTGATTTAAAGAATAATGTTCTGACAGAGACCAATGGAATGACTCTCTGCTGGGGCTCCAAAAGAAAGGAAAAATGATTATGGAAAAAATGATGAATACAAAAACAGAGGGTAACACATTTACAAAGAAAATCGGGCAGACAGTCTATGTTGTCCGTTATCATTTCAATGAAAATGCAAAGGAACCAATGCAGGAGAAGATTAACCGGATGCTGGTTACAGAAGCAAGTCGACAGGCAGTGTATTAAAATTAGGTGGATGTAATTGAAGAAAAAATATGATATCATGTGAGTAACAAATCGGAATTTACAGAACTACAAAGAAAGGATACATATTATGGAAGGAAGATTAATAGCATTTGTTATTTGGGTAATAATCGGCGTATTATTTATTGTA
>OGKD01000923.1_pt1 | contig 17995 bp, 10 predicted proteins | sample 1572371 | NCBI WGS metagenome assembly OGKD01 (sample SAMEA2582096, study PRJEB24529) | metagenome | biome: Human gut stool | place: China | collected 2011 | reverse complement strand
AGCCATCTCTCCAGTTTGAGGAGGGTATCGAGGAGACCGTAAAATGGTATCTCGATAATCAGGAATGGATGGATCATGTTACTTCTGGGGAGTATCAGAAGTATTATGATAATATGTACAAGGACAGATAATGTCTTTTTCCTAAAATCATCCCGTCCTTCTTTACCATTAAAGAAGGCTTCACATCTCTCACCAAGCCTCTCTCTTGCCCGAAGAGAGTGGATGTAACCGCCCTCCGGTGCTCAGAACCGCTTTGCTCTAAGATTGGCGGGGCATCAAAGGTCTTCGCCATGGTTGTGCGGGATGGGACCGCTTGGGATATGAACTTACTTTATCAGTTTTAAATTTGCTTTATATGAGTGTCTTCTTAAAAAGTATATAATTATGGTAAACGGAAAAGAAATAATTTTTGAGGATGTTGATGAAGCATTGAAATATGTTCTTCAACAGGAGAAGGCTTCTCTTAAAAATGACGAGTTTAGACAAAAACCTCCTTTAATGGTTAGTACGTCTAGTCTATTTAATTATCCTTTTGAACCTAAAAAAATGGGGAGAGAAATTTCTGCTGATAGTTTGGACTCCCCGTTTCCTGCTTATTTCAATGAGGCTCCTAATGATGAAGTTTTTATAATGAATAGATTGCTTAGTAGAAGGTATTCTTTGAAACCAAATCTAAAAAATAGGCACTATTTGTTTAGGGGGGAATCAGAATTTCATTCTCCTTGCAAACCTAATCTTTTTAGGGATAGTCGACAAAACTATTATATAGAAGAGGTTACAAGAGTAAATGAAATGTTGCTGTTGTTGTTGAGTCATCCATTAGTCCAATTATTGGATTTAGGGGTTATGTTACATGGTGAAAAATACAGATTTGAAATGAACCTGTATGGATTGACCCAACATTATTACAATAAAAGTTGTTTGCTAGACTTGACTAGTAATCCGCAAGTTGCAGCATTCTTTGCTACGTCTATTTATGATGCAAAAAACGATTCGTATGTTCCTATTGTTGATGAGGGCCATGAGAATGGTATTTTGTATTATTATGATTTAGATCTGCAGACTGATTTTAAAATGCGCTCTCCATTAAGCACAATTGGACTTCAGGTTTTTCCAAGAAGTGGAGCCCAGTATGGTTTTTTATATGCAATGGAGAGAGAAGATGACTTCAATAACGTAGCTCGTCTTCACGCTGTGCGTTTTAAACATAAGGCTTCTGCTTCTAAAAAATATAATGATTTTTTTCACTCCGGTAGAGACTTGTTCCCTGACGATATTTTAGCCAAACACTGGAAAAATCAGGATAATAAAACTTTGTCTGATAGGACTGTGTTACTTAATCTTCTGTTTAATCCATCAAGTACTAAAGAAGAAATCGTTCGTGAAATTTTGAAGAGGGGATATAAAATAGAAAAATATCTGCCTTCTTTTACTGAAGATGAAATGGATGAGTATTATGATTCTATAAAAGCGGGTTACTGGGAAAACTTCTGCAATAAGATCTATATACCTGGGGACAAAGGTGAATTAAAGAAGGAATTGTTGGATTTGTCTAATAAATCCGAGTATAAGTGGGCATTTGAGAAGGGTATAACGCATCAGATTAATTACCGAGATGGATACCTTCTTAGAATGTATGAAGCATGTTTGGTTTAAACGATACTTATGTCTGTGAGATTAAATAAACTATTACGGGAAGCAAATATTGGGCTGCAAGCATTCAGTGCGATTCTAAAGGCTTTAGATATTGATGAACCACATCTTGAGCCAAGTACCAAAATATCGGATGAACTTGCTAATCTGATATTAAATCTTCGAAATGTAGATTTGGATTTTATAAAGTTGATTGAAAAGAGTGTAGAGAAGAATGTATCTGATAGTGCTCCCAAATCTCCTCTGAAAATTCTTGGGACTATAGCTTTAGACGAATATGGTTCTCCTGGTCGTGCTAAAAGAGATATGGGAATTTCTAGTAATAGCTTCACGAAAGCGATAGAGAATTATACGGCTCTTGAAGAACCTCAATATAAAGAGGGCTGCAAAAACTTTTGGATAGAGGAGTTAATATTATTAACGCCACAAGGGAAAGCAACCCGTTTGCCGATAGCCAATTTCGGTAGCCAAGATAAAACGCCTCTTTACTCTGTATTGATAGGTTGTAATGGCGTTGGCAAGAGTACCTTGTTAAAGGAAATGGTGGATTTCTTTGTAGACCTGCATGCTTATATCAATAATTTTAAGCAGAAAATGTCATCTGCTAATAAGGCGAGGCTCAAAGGCGTTAAGTATCATATTGATGGTGTCTGTTGTGAGGTGATAAGAATCGGTAGAACTTTTCTTGCCAAGATTGACAACAGGTTGCTGGCTTCAAAGAAACTGCGCGTTCCTACTATCGTTGCATGCAATTTTGGCGCATTCGATAAGTTTCCTGTTCAAAAGGTGAATGGCTCTTCTCAAACCAGGTATGATGTACCATATTATAAATATGTAGGGGCTCATGTTAATGGAAATATGATTTCATCCTCTGCTATTGCTTTTCGGTTATTGTTCGCTTTGAAGGAGAACATGGACGATAGACAGCGGCAAAATTTATCATCTATCTTGGATTTCATAGGATATGATCACACTATAACTTTGAATTACTCCATAGTTTTAAGATCCAAGAAAAATGGTAGCGTATATGATCATGTTCTTCAGCATGTGCAAAAAGACAAAGAATACAGCAAACTTACATCTGAACAAAGGAGTAACAAAGTTAGGGAACTCTATGATTTTTACAAGAACAAGGAGTTTGCCAAGCAACCTACGTATAACTATGATATAGATATTGATCAAAATTCATTGGCTGCAAATGAAGATTTGAATTATATATATAAGTTGAAGCAATATGATTTGGTTCAAGCTGCTAGTGTTGTGTTCTATAAGAAAGGAACACAGATTGCTTCTGAAGAAATGAGTTCAGGTGAGTTTGCTATGCTTTCTATGGTGCTTAGTATTTCTACAGCAGCAAGTGATTCGCATACGTTAATTCTTATAGATGAGCCAGAACTTAGTCTTCATCCCAATTGGCAGATGACAATCATCGATAACCTTGACAGGGCATTGAAAAATCAGGTGTGTCATCTGTTGATAGCCACACATAGTCATATGCTTGTATCTGATTTACCTATGAACAGATCTTCTGTTTCTCAGTGGGAAAAGGATAAAGATGGTAATCTTATAGCCAATCGAATAGAAGAAAATACTTATGGGTGGTCGGCAGAAGAAGTGCTTCTTAAAGTTTTCAAGACGGCAACCGATAGAAACCGATATTTCGGTGAACGTATAGCCAAGCTTTTAGAACAGATGGGTAATGATACCATAAGTAAAAAGGCTGTTGTAGATGAATTGAATGAACTGCAGGAGATTTCACAGCATTTAAGTGATGTAGATCCGATGAAAATGGTTCTGAACACAATTATAGACGCATATAAATAATGAACTATGACAGAAGAGGAAGACTACATTGTGCAAAATCCGTATCAGCCTACAGAGAAAGAAAAACTTGCTATTGAGGAACTAGCAAATAAAGGACTTGATTCTGGAGATTGGAATTCTAAAAAGACTGGTATAACTGAATTCAAGGATCATATGCGTGAACACATGTACTATGAACAGAACTGCAGATGTGCTTATTGTCGTACAGAATTGCCTATAGCTTGTTGTTTCTTGCAGCGTGATCACATCGTTCCGAAAGCTCCACATCCTCAATGGATGTTCGAACCTCGCAATCTATGTTTTGCTTGTGATAAATGCAATAATTTTAAGGGAGATAAAGAGGTATTGAGAAATCGATATGCAGTTGCTTATCCAACTGATAGCAAAGATTTCTTGATTGTTAATCCCTTTCTCGATAAATATTCAGACCATATTGAGCTTAAGGATGGTATTATATATATAGGGAAAACAAAGAAGGGGCGTTTTACAATTGATACTTGTCAACTCTTTAGGCCTGATTTGGCTTTGGAAAGGGCAAAGAAAAAGATGGAGACGGAAAATCCAGATACTGTTCGTACACAATTACTTGCTTTGTTGTCATCATTGCCTATTTTGGATGAGGAAAAAAGTAAAGCTTTGGAGAATTTTGGGAAAGTCGTAAAAATATATAAACAGAAACATCGGGATTGAATTGTAGATACGTTGGCGGACCAAAGCGGTCTTCGCCAGCTTTTGTAGGATAGGATGACCACCTGATGGTAACTGGCTGGGATGTAGAAGAGGTGATTTGATGTCAATTAGTGGAATGATATTTATAATTTAATATAGATATAAATAGTTGAATGAATGATATAACTGCAATTTTCGCTTTTCTGAAGTATTGCCTTGGAAGTAAGGAGAATATGAGTAGGATGGTTGCTGGTATGGACTGGCAGGAGCTTTATTCCTTTGCTTCTAAGCAGGCTCTGCTGGGGCTTTGCTTTGATGGTATTGAACGATTGGGGAAGGAGTATCCTGAGGAGTTGAAGCAGAACCCGATAGGGAGGGAACTGCTGATGACTTGGATGGGTAAGGCGCAACAGATTCGCAGGCAGAACATGAAAGTGAATGCTGTGGCCGGTAAGCTCTTCGCTATGCTCAGAGAGGATGGGATGAGGTGCTGCATTCTGAAAGGGCAGGGGAATGCCTTGATGTATCCGAATGCGTATTCTCGTAATCCTGGGGATATTGATGTTTGGATTGATGCTAGTAGGGAGAGGATTATGGAGTATGCTCAAAAGAAGTTTGAACTGGGGGATGATATCAGACTGCAGCATCTGGAGACTTCTCTTGATGGTGTGCCTGTAGAGTTGCATTTCTTTCCTTGCTCTATGAATAATCCTATCTATTATGCCAGGTTGCAGAAATGGTTTCGAAGGAATGCGGATCTGCAATGTTCGCATATTGTGGGGCTGCCCGATGGGGCAGGGGATATTGCTATACCAACGACAGCATTTAATGTTGTTTATCAGCTGACGCATCTTTATCATCATTTCTTTGATGAAGGGATTGGAATGAGGCAAATCATTGACTATTTTCTTGTAGTCAATGATTTCTCAAAAAATGTATTTTTGGATACTGATTTTTCGAATCACCCCGTCCCTCTTTCCAAAGAGGGCTCCACTTTCTCCCCAAGCCCCTCTTCCTCAGGAAGCGGGGATGTAACCGCACCTTCTCGGTGCTCGGAACCGCTACGCTCTAAGGTTAGCGGACCATCAAAGGTCTCGCCAGATTGTGCGGGATGGGACCGCCGGGGTGTTAGTGGGGATACGAGTTCTGTTTCCTGTTCTTCTGTCTCTGGTTCTTCTATTACTTCTGTCCGTTCTGCTTCCACTACTGATCCTTCTGCCTCTACTGCTTTAGTTGTGGTACAGAGAGAACTGAAGTATTTGGGATTGTGGAAGTTTGCAGGGGCGGTGATGTATGTTCTGAAGGAGGTGCTTGGATTGTCTGAGGATAAGATGATTGTGCCAGTGGATGAGAAGCGTGGGAGGTTGCTGTTGGCAGAGATTCTTGAGGGCGGCAACTTTGGACGTCACTTCACCAAATATGCTGGGTTTACGCATCAGAGTATGGGGAAGAAGTATTTCCTGAAGATTTGGAGAAATATGCATTTCGTTAGATATTATCCTGCAGAAGCGCTTTGTGAACCAATCTTCAGAACTTGGCACTTCTTCTGGAGGATGAAGAACAAGAAATAATAAATATACGGTGAACGGCTCTACTCTCCCCTTTTATGAAGAGGTACTTTTCGGGGATGGGGCTTATTAGCCCGTTTTTACAAATAACTAACTATAAAGAATAATGGAAGTTAAAGAGAATAACATACTGACATTTTATAGAGGTCAAGAAGATATTGTGGTCAATGAAAAAGCGAACTATGCAGATTCGCTTTTTAAGGATCAATATACTCACGCTTTGCTACAAATACACCAATTGACAAGTAAGAAGAAAGATGGTGTACCAAGTATTCTTGCTTTTTGTGGTGACCGAGGGGAAGGAAAAACGTCTTGTATGGAAACCATCAAAACTATGCTTGCAAATATAAATGGCAAAGAAGATGAACTTGTCAAGACTGCAATTGATGACTTTATGCAAAAATGCATAGTTAATCAAGAAAGCAATGAAACTTTGAAATCCAGATGTGAAAATCTGACAAAGGCTAAATTTAAAGTATTGGATACCATTGATCCGGCTTTCTTTGACAAAGACCATAATGTGATAGAATTGGTTTTAGGCATGATGTATCGTGAGATAAAAGAGCAAGAAAAAGAGTATGACATTATCCCTGAAGGTAGAAAGAAATTACTCACCGAATTTCACAATGCCAAACTATGCTTAACACAACTCAACAAGGGGGATAATCTGTATGACCCTATTGATGAACTTGAATGGCTGTCAGGTGGCTTGGCATTAAAAGATCAGTTTCAGAAGTTGTGTGATACATATCTTGAATACTCATTACAGGATAACGACAAGGAAAAACAACGTTTCCTTGTCATTCCTATTGATGACATAGACTTGAATATTAATGGGGCGTATGAGATGGCTGAGCAAATCAGAAAGTATCTCTGTGCAAATAACTGTATAGTTCTGATGTCGTTGAATATCGACCAATTTATAGAGGTGGTATCCAATTATATCAGTAAGCAAGTTGCACCGCAAGAGTATTTGGGAGCAATGGAAATGGCGCAGAAATATGTCACGAAATTGATACCGATGGAATATCGCATCATGATGCCAAAGCCTTATGATTTCTGTAATAGACCTTTTCTGTACGTGGTTAGTGAAAGCGAGAAAAAAACATATAACTCCGTAAAAGAATCGGTCGTTAGATTGATTTACGATAAGACCAGATTTTTGTTTTACAATAATAAAGGAAGTGTGTCTCCCATTGTTCCGAACAATTTGAGAAGCCTTAGGCATTTGATAGGTATGCTCGTATCAATGCCAGATTTTTATTCAAACAAAGAAACTGCCAACAACAAGGAAGATTTCAAATCGTATTTCTTTCAAGTATGGACAAGACAATTGTCGAAAGAAGACAGGGAAAAGGTGATGACGCTGGTAAATGTAGTTGATACAACCAACATCAATAAGACTGTTGTAACGATGCTTGCTCCATATATAGAAAATACGCAAGATGACCGCATGGCCGAGGGCATTCTTGAAGCGGACAACTATAATTATAATGTGAGTATTGGTGATGTGTTTTATCTATTAGACAAGATAGAACGTAGCAATGTTGATAAAGAAAGGGCTTTAGTACTGTTTTTCATTCGCTCTTTTTACAGCATCAAAATGTATGAAAATTATGACATAATCACCGAAACTGCTGGAGCTTTGTATCCAAATGATAATGATGAGGAAGAGATATACAAGAGTGGCCAATGGCTCAAACGTACCAATGCCTTGCAAAGATTGGTGAATGGTGCTTATTTTACGTTCAACCCAGAGGATCTTATCCCCATGAGTGCTTCTCCTAAAATGTATCGAGACACAAAGGTATATAGTGGCATGGTTAAAGATTTCCGCGAGATATTCAGCACTATGGCAGAACGCATCCGTAGATTTAATGATATGTCTTCAGAGGCTCAAATTGACTTCATCCAAAAGTTCCAAGTCATTGAATTTTTCGCATTAACCACGAAAAGAGGTATTAGACAAAGAGATACGAGAAATTTTTCTCTTGCCAAGCGAAATGTGTCAATGCCATACAGCCTGACCAATTATCAAAACACCAATTACTTTGTCTTTGATGTGATGGCTCCTTTTTCAAATATAGTAAACATAGCCTTTGCTTACAACAAATTCTCTACTCTCATCAAAGATAATGACGATGAAGAATTGTTTTTCAACTTTGCCAAAAGCCAGAAGTGGTCATTGCTGAACGAAATGATAAGGGAGGTAAAGAGGAAAGAGTATGCAGACGAGCATCAAGATGAAATCCCACAAGAAGAGATTGACGATGTTTGTGCAAATGACTATATGATGCACAGATTGATGTCAAATGCTACAATCCGAAATTCAGAAGTACTTCTGGCAATAATGGAAACCATGAAGAGCAATAGAATCCGGAAGAATTTTGGAAGTAGCGACAATCTGGAAGTAATTGCCAAGTTTTACCAGAGTATTATTAACTCAGAAATGCGAACCTATTATAGTACTGCAACCAATAAGCGATATACTATCAGATTTGCTTTTCTGAATGCATTGATAAAGGTACTTCGAGGTAATGAAAGGGAAACTCTTAGATATATCTTGGAGTCAGGTCCGGCTTTGTCTTTGAATGAATACAAAGACATAGAGAATCGTTTTGCAAACTTCTTCAATGGTTTCAAAACCTCAAAAAAGGCAGAACTTATAAAAAAGGAAATGATGGCACTATATCCATCGGATGTTCAAAATCTTACAGAAGAAGATTGGGAAGAAATGTTCCCAAAGATGGACAAGTCTGTATCGAAAGCAGATATACTCAAGGCATTCAGTTCAAAGAGTGTAAAACTTGGGCTCTCGGATTAAAGAAGATATTTATGGATATTTGCAGGGGCGTATTAAGAGCTTTGTTCTTGGATTATCCTTTATCAAAGGTTTTTGATAAAGTTTGTGGTAATGTTTCTGATGGTGATTTTCTGAAACCAGTAGAGCATCTGCTACGTTGGCGCATGACAGAATTGACATTAACTGATGCACGTGCAATCGTTGAAAGATTGACACAGAAATTTTCGAGAAGCAGCTGCTCCATTTTTGTACATCTATTCGATTACCTATGTGATAATCAATACAACGACATCTTTGTGGATGGAAATCTTTCAACTCCCCTTATACGCCATGAGCATCTTTTTCGTTGGATGGAAATCGTAAAGTTTATAGATGGGGATTTATTGACCATTGCCAATATCGTAAATTGTGACAAGAACAAAGGGCAAAGAGATCATTTTACATGGAGTTTAGCACCTAAAACAGATGAGACTCTGTTTAACCTAGAAAATACGGACATAGATTTACATGTGCATCAAAATGTGGCAAATGATCGATTCTATATACATTGGATAGACTTGATGAACAGGTTTGCCATTACCTCAAGAAAGACTGAGGATGTCAAGCAGGAAGGCGACATAATGCTTGATGAATGGTCTGTAAAAGTGCGCCAATATGCACCGCTTATGCTATGGAAAGAAAATTACACCGATAAGTCGTATATGGACTGGATTGGGGTGGCTGCCATTATCCGTTTTTACCTGTTTCGCTTTCTTGAAGAAGGAAAAGCAATAGCCCCAAAAGAGCGAAGGGATATTTATAACAGTATGACAGACAGCGATATTGCTAAGTTGCTGTTAGACGATTGTAGGAGGGGTGTATCTTCTTATCGTTCAACAGCTTTTAAAGTATATCTGGAAAAAAGTTATGTCGACAAGGCTTGGGATTATAGCATCCAAGATAAGTATGTAGATGAAGATTCTAAAAAATCTCCGTACTGTATATTAATAGGCGAACGAAGGCTTATATACAATCTCTTACTAAAGATAGAAGAAAATAATCAGGATGCAAAGAAAATGGCACCTTGGCTTTATCTTTATCTACTTATTAAAAATAGAATTCGAATGGAGCATTATCTTGCCAATGATCTTGTTGGACTTTCCAATTATAATCTAACCGTGAGAAATTCCAACAGCCCAATGACAGAAGCAATGCGAATGCTGTTTGATAAGTTTCAAGAAGACAATTCCATTATGGAAGTTAGAATGAACGAAAAGGGGTGTGATGAATTCTTGAAAGAAAGAGAACAACCTAAATGGATAAAAGCTATATTGCTTATATCCAAATCTTTCCGTATAGAAGAATCTAAAAGTATTGTTGCCAAATATATCAAACCTTTGCAAAAAGGGAAAATCGCAGGTGTGGATTTTGCAGGTTCAGATACAGAGAAGAGACCTCGGGATTTTGAAGACATTATCAAATATCTTAGAGACAAAGGTATTGATAATTTGACATATCATATCGGAGAGAATTTTTATGATTTGGTGGATGGATTGCGTGCCATAGATGAAATTATGACCGATTTGAATTGGCAAAAACCAAATAGACTTGCACATTTGTTGGCTTTGTTTACAAATGCAGACAAGTACTATGAGCGGAAACATTATACTGTCACGATGCCAAGGAAAATGTTGTTAGACAATCTTGAATGGATTCGTAAAAATGCTCCAGAAGGGGTTGACACAAATGATTTTGTATTGCCCCATGACATACAAAACGATGAGGATATTGTAGTGTTCAAATTGAATAAAACTATTGTAGAAGTTGTAAAATACAATCAAGACAGAATAAGGACTGAAATCATTCGCAGGGGAATTCCGATAGAAACCTGTCCTACGAGCAATCTTCGAATAGGCTATTTTAGTAAATACTCCGAATTGCCAACATGCTCTTTATTATGTGATGAGGAGTCTGTAGTAACGATTAATACTGACGCACCGGGAATATTGAATACATCGCTTGAAAATGAATATAATTTGATTGCCTTAGCTTTGAAAAAGGACAAGGGGAAAAGTGAAAGTGATATAAAAAAAGCAGTTGAAAAATTAAAACAAAACGCAAAAGCGGCTATGTTTGGGTAAAAGAATCACTGCTTTAAACAAAAATCGGATGAAAAAAATAGCTAAATTCGAATATTCTTATATTTTACAATTTAGTGGTATCGTAATTTGAAAAATATTTTTTATATAGTATTATTAAAGACAGAACGCTATGTATAATACAAGCTGGAATGATTTTATTGGGAAAAACTCGAATAACCTAACTGCGGCATTCGAGGATTTAGCAAGATATTTGTTTCGGAAGAAATATGATGTGAGCTACGCTTTACCATATTTCAAAAACCATCCTGGAAACGAAACCGCTGTCATCAAACGAGGTGATGAAGTCATCGGTTTCCAGGCTAAATATTTTGAGAATGAGATAGATGCAACCAATATTATCCATTCTATACAACTGGCAAAAAAGTGGTGTCCTGAACAAACTTTGTTGGTAATCTATACTAACAAGGAATTTGGTATTCCTAAAACAATTGGTAATGTTACAAGCCAAAAGCAAGATAATATTCAAAAGGTTGCAAAAGATTTAGGTCTCAGGTTAGAATGGATGTTTGGTGATAATATTCTTGATGTTGTTAAAGAAACTCCAGTAGCTTATGATATATATTTCAATCAAAAATCTCATCTTCAAAATTTAAATCATGACTTAGAGGAATGTAATGAAGCTAAATTATCTCTTATAAATGATAATATAAAGTATGGCGATAAGAACATTTCTATAGAACGTTATGACTATATAGAAAAGATAAAGACTTCTGTTGAAAAAAAACAGAATCTTGTCCTAACTGGTGAAAGTGGAGTTGGTAAGAGTGCTATAATCAAGCATTTTTATAATGCAGAAAAAGAGAATGACAAGCTTGTCGTCTTTGCATTAGATGCTCGTCAGCTTGATACAAATACTGTAAATGATATATTCTCTTTGGTGGAGAATTATACGTTGAAAGAATTCTGTGATTATTATCAGGATATACAGACCAAGCTTATATATATTGACTCTGCTGAGAAACTTCTTGAGATTAAGAACATTTCGTCTTTGACATTGTTTATAGATAAATTAAAAAGAGAAGGGTGGATTTTCTTGTTTACATGTAAGTCGAATAGTTTAAAGAACTTTCTTGAAGTAATGGAAAATGACCACCATTTAGGTTTAGATACATTGGAGGTAAAATCGCTTTCCACAGAGGAACTGGAATCCTTTGCTAGTAAACAGAATATTACTTTGCCTGAAGATAAAAAGCTTCTCAATCAATTAAGGACTCCCTTTTATTTAGCTAGATATGTAGAAATTGGGCAAAATGCTCGACTTCAGTTATCTACTTTTAAAGAAAAAGTCTGGAGTCAAAAAGTCAGAGGGACAACTAAAGGAGGTGCACAGGTCAACAGAGCAGAGTGCTTGATTTCAATAGCTAGTAAGTTACAAGAAAGTTCTTTGTATTATGTAAGTTATTCAGAGATTAATAATCAAGATGCGGCATATTCACTTGTTGAACAAGATGTTTTAGCAGAAGTGATGCATAAGGGGTATGCAATCAAGCATGATATTTATTCAGATTGGGCTTTAGAATATTATGTTGATCAAAAAATGTCTGCGTCTATAGAAAATTTGGAGGTTATACCGAAGACTTCCGATTTTCAGAATGCTTTTGTCTGTTGGTTTCAAGAACAATTAGATAAGAACGCATCTGTGACCGATACATTATGCAAAAGAATTTTCGATAATGAAATTGATGATTTTTGGGCATCTTCGATATTCTATGCTATTGGAAAAAGTCAGAATTACTCTTCTCATTTCTTAAGCAAATATGATTATTCTTTAAAGAGTAATAATTATCATTGGTTTAATGAGTTCGCAAAAGAACTCTATATATCCTGTCAAAAAATAAATCGATATTTTTCCTTTAATGGAAGGCAATATCCACAGTTTGTTGCTTTTGGTGGTGGATGGGAAGCCACCATTGAATACATATTTAAGAATCAAGATGACTATTTTCTTAAAAATGCGTTTGTCGTTTATAATATCTTATCGGGATTTTTTGGAAAACAACCAGTTGCAGAGGATGCTGCTCATCATGCAGGCTTGTTGGCTTTGAGAATCTTTAAAGAAGAGATTCAAGCCCAAGAAAATGGTACTCATCTTTATATCGAGAATTCAGACCTATGGTGTTCTTTAGTTTGTTTGTATTCTCCTTATCTAAAAGAAGAATTGCAAAGCATATTCAATGACATTATTAAGAACAAATGGATAGATTATAAAGATCCATATCATCATCTTTCTGAGTTTATAGTAAAGAAGGCAAATACTTCACTTTTACTGCCGATTGCAATTTTATATCATGGTGTAGTTCCTGATCTTTTACAGTTATATTGGGAAGAACGTTTGGATGATAAAGATCATAACTCATGGAGAAGTTCCTACAAAGAAAGTGAATATTATTTTGGGCTGAATGAAGAGTTGGAAGGAATAGGAGGTTATTTCCCTAGTAGTGCATATCAAACGCCTATCTACACATTGTTGAAAACAGAATTTGACATAAGTCCAAAGTTACATCATACTTTTGACTTTATCATTGACTTTGTCAATCAATGTGTTGAAACATATAGCGTAAGAGCACAGTCATATGATGAGTTAGAAAATATTGAGGTTACTTCGCCTAATGGTAAGCAGAACACCATTGTTGCTTCTCAAGTCTTATGGAATATGTATCGAGGAACATCAGGGCTTTCGATGCCTAATGTTTTGGAATGTATTCATATGGCTCTTGAAAAGTTTCTGCTGGAATTGTGTAATAAACAAAACTTGCATGACTATGTGGAGAACCTTCTTGAACAGATTTTAAATAAATCTCGTTCTGCTTCAATGTGGGCTATAGTAGCAAGTGTAGTTACAGCGCACTTTGAAGATTTCTTTAATATTCTGTTATGCTTCTTTCAAAATTATCGTTTCTTAGGACTGGACTTGACACGTTTTACTCATGAATTGACAGCACATACATTAAGTTTTGCCTATGTAGGAAAAGAACAATTGGGCAAAGAACGCAAGGAATCTAATGAATTGACGCATAGACGAAATCATTTGGAAAATGTTCTACAAAGTCTTCAAATCTCTTATTCTGATTCAACAAAGCCACAAGACAAAGCAAGGTTACAACTTTTATATGGCTGTGTAGAACATTTAAAGAAACAAGTGGCTGAAATTCCTCAAGAAGAGAAAGATTATGAAGATTATATGATAGCTAGAATAGACTATCGCTCTATGATAAAAGAAGAAGTGACTTTAAAAAATGGAATAAAAGCTCTGCGGTTAACTCCAAATTTAACAGATGCTCAAAAAAATGCTCATCAGGAATTGGAAAAGTCTAATATACAGATGGCTAGGGGAGTAAGACTTAGGGAATGGATAAACAAGCAATACGAAGGAAACAAGAATGAGGTCAGCAAGTCTCCGTTTGATAATGACGTTCATCTTGTGTTGGATGAAATCCGACATATTGAAAATCTTCTGAAATCGAAAGATGGAACTTTGTATAAACTCATGGGAGATGAATTCCTTCCTTATATGGGTAGTTCTGTTTTACTTATGAATTTTTCATCCGAGATGACTGATGGAGAAATTAAGGAATGCAAAGAAAGAGTGTTAGAATCTTTGCAAGATATGCCTTTTATTTTGTCTAATAGTCTATCTGGATTGGATATTTGTCTTAATGCAATACCTATACTTCTTGCTTTCTGTAATCCCAATGAAATGGCTATCGTAAAAAAGATTTGCTTGGATTATGTCCGAAGTACTTTTAAATATGGAAATACAAGACCTTGTGATCTAATGAGGTATATGCTTATACGACGAAAGGTGTGGCAAGATCATACAGATTTTATGGAAGAGTGCATTCATGAACTTGTAGAGACAAATAAAAATCAAGTCTTTTCTTTAGACCTTGCTAGAGCTATAGTCTGTTTGTTGGCTAACAGTTCTTCTCATCGTAATCTTTTTGTGAAATCGATGGAAGCATTGTCTTCCGAGTGGATTCCTGATATGAGACATGGGTATGAGCATTATTCTCAGGATAGATTTGAAGATGCTGATCTTGTCGCAGACATTATAATTAATTGTCATGTTCCAGAAGTAAGTGAAGTCATTTCTTTTTTCAGTAGATATATTTCAACACATGACAAATATGAACCATTGGTAAGTAGGCTGTTATTAAAATGTGTCTCATATGGGAATTATGAACAATTTTGGGCAGCTTGGTATTCATTGTATGATTGTATTATCAAGAACATAGGAAAGAGAGACTATTCTAATGTTGTCAATGAGTACTTGCTGAATCCTTCATATTTAAATGATGATAGATCTAAATGGTTTGAATTGAAGGAAAAAGATGTGCCTTTCTTTGAAAAGGTATTGACTGAGGCAGGTGATAATCCATCGGTTTTGGGATCAGTAGTTAAAGTATTTGATACTATTGGTTATGATTATTCTCTAAAGATAGTTCCTATAATAGCTTCTGTCATAGAGAATAAAACAGTATATGATGGAGATCAAAATGTTATGAAAATGCTATTGGTTAATTTAGAAAATCTTGTAAGATCTGTTCTTGCAGATTTTGAAACTGATATAAAGAACGATAAGCCTCTTAAACTAAATATCAAGACAATATTGATGTTTATGAAACAGCATGGTTCAACCCAAGCATCAATCTTCTTAAGAAATATATAGTTATGCCAGCAATTTTTCACTCCAAAGACATTCTTGTCGATTATTATAATAATCCTGACCATCCAGCATGGGCTAAAGATTTGATTTGTAGAGCTATAAATACTAATGGGACAATTGAACTAGCGGATTTAGAAATTATTCTCGACGAAATTCTGAATGAAGTTACTACTCCATCATTGGTTATTCCTGCTAATTTTGGGGTGGTTTATCCAAAAATTTTATTAAATAGCTTAAAGCATATATCAGGTGTAAATGCATTGGCTAATAATCAAGAAATAAAATTTTGCGAAGAGGGGCTCACTTTGATATTTGGATTTAATGGTTCAGGTAAGAGTAGTTATTTCAGAATACTTAATATGATGGCTAATGCAGATATAAATTATCCTGTATTGCAAAATATTTATTCACAAACACCAGCACCTTTTCATGTTAAATTAGATTATACTATAGCTGGTACTAGGACAACGTATACTTGGAATGGTATATCCAATTTCCCGCCAGAACTGACTCATATACGCTTTTTCGATGCAAATTATAGCAAAAGGCTTTTGGAACCTCATGATAGTCATACTTATCTTTTTGAAAGTTATTTCTTAAGGATATATCAAAGTATAAATTGGGCCGTGGAATCGCTTAATAATTTGGGAGCTATATCTCTGCGTGACTACAATGAACTGAAAAGTCTATGTAACAATACAATTTGTATGTCTTTAAAAAATGCCCTTTTGCAACATTTTCGAGAAGAGTTGAGTTTATTGGGTATGGGATATCTCCAGGTGGAGGTGGAAATGGGGGATTTGATGTTGCCAACGTCTAAAATTAAGTTTAAAATTTTAAATAATAGCAATGTTGAGCAGATTCTAAGTGAAGCTGAATTTAAATGTGCCTCTTTGGCTTTGTTCATTGCAGAAAATATATTACTAGACATTGAACAACCTTTGGTTTTTGATGATCCTGTAACTAGTTTGGATGCTCAATATGTTGAGAATTTCCTGAATAGAATCATTTCGCTTCCTAATCAGATAATTCTTTTTACGCATAGTGTGCAACTGCAAACTTTATTTTTGGAAAAGGATGGAGATAGGATAAAAATCTACCATAACAACGGAAACATTGCAAATAGGACTTCAAATAAGGTGCATGTCTTTGCATACGAGGTATTGTCAGATAATCCTCAGTGTAACGGATATGTAATTGACTACAAGATATGTAAGTCATTACATTATTTAGATAAAGCTGATGGTTATCTTAACACTGTTCCTTTGCTGAATGCACAGGAAGTTATAGATTCGTTACGTCATGCCATAGAATGGATGGTGGATGAAGTTGTATTTAGAAGCAAGAGTCCATTGAAATTTAGAGGTAGGAGTAATATTCCTTGGATTGATTTGATGGCTATAACAGATGCGGGAGCACAAATGGTGACTTCTTTAAGGGATGCCTATAACAAACTATCTAATCATGGTACGCATGTAGGGATGGGAAGTGTCATGCAGACTTTAACTAGACAGGATTTGGTAGGAATATCAACTACGCTTCGCCATATTTATAACAATGCAAATTTATAAGATTAGAGTAATCTATATAAAATAGTAGACGAATTATGGAACTCAACAACACCCAACACAAATCCTTTCTCTGTCACCTCGACTTCGAGCCATTCACTTGGCACACCTTCTACGGAGAGCAATGCCCGCCATTCGTTACCGAAGAGAACAAGGAGGCATGGCGACGTTATCTGACAATAGTCATCAAGAAGCATCTGAAGAAAGAGGTGATGAATACACCTGAGTTCAGGAATATTGAACTCCAGATTAGGGAAGAAAAGTTGTTGCGCATCAAATGGGACAAGCAGAGAAAACGGTCTATGGAGAAGCAACGGTATCGCGCCAAGATGGAGCGACCGAGGAGAAACGCCAGGAGGTATGCCGTTATATCAAAGAGACAGCAGGACAATACCCCAATCATCGGGGCATGAAGAAGAAGTTAATGGACTTGATGCCAGAGACACCATTTGAAGGAGAGTCGATGGCTGTGACTCGTGAGCCAAACGACATGGAGAAATCACTCCTGTAAATCATCAACTACACCAATGATGAAACAGAAACAATGAGATAATCATAGCACTCTAACAATATCGCTTGCATCAATCAAATGATGCCACCTCGTTAGCGTGGTTACAGGTGTCGCCTACTACGAGAGCTGGAGACACCTGCTGTAATGACATCTTATAGTTCGTTGTCTAAGATTTCCATCATTTCTGCAGCTGTAATCACTTGCGGTTCTTTTGGGAAATGTTTGAGATTACCTGTTACTAAGAAGGAATCTTCCTTGCTCAGGCAGACTTCATAGAAAACCCGGTCGTCCTCATCTGGCATTTCTCCATCATAAGGGAAACGGGAAGAATCAATTCCGTTTTCCTTAAAAAAGTTCAATAACTCATGGATTCTGATTTCACTTAGATGAAATTTTGACCTATTTAGTACATCAAAGTACTCATCCAAGATTTCGTCATTATACAATGGCTTAATTTTACCACTGAGCATACTGTTGATGACCCTTCTTGTTGCTGACGAAGGGTTCTTAGTTATAAACGAGGACACGATAATGTTCGTATCAATGACTGCATATACCATTGCGTTCTTTTCTTAATCGTCTGACTTCTCTG